>Ga0066376_10004233_pt1 | contig 12536 bp, 10 predicted proteins | sample Knorr_S15_td_Bot_FD_77009 | JGI IMG/M metagenome (GOLD analysis project Ga0066376, IMG submission 77009) | Marine microbial communities from Southern Atlantic Ocean transect - Knorr_S15_td_Bottom_ad_5009_LV_A | ecosystem: Environmental > Aquatic > Marine > Oceanic | place: Southern Atlantic... | reverse complement strand
TTGCCCATACTCAGAAGACTAAACAAATAAAACCGGACAGGCCCGGATACGACTCAAGTTCATCACAACCAAGAATACGACAGCGCCTCTTCTATTACAACGAGACCTCTCGCACACCTAACAACGTGCAACCTCAGGTACAACGAGACCTCTCGCACACCTAACAGCGTGCAACCTCAGGTACAACGAGACCTCTCGCACACCTAACAGCGTGCAACCTCAGGCACAACGAGGCTCCCCGGACACCTAACGGCGTGCAACCTCAGGCACAACGAGACCTCTCGCACACCTAACGGCGCACGATCACGGATTGGCCAGCGATATTTGCCCCTTTGCCATTTGGCCGCGGGACGTTAGAATGGTGGCTCTCTCGGCAATCCCCGTCTAAAACGTGATTATTGGAGTAGACATGCAGTACGGAGTCTTTCTGATGCCCTCCCATCCGCCGGAGCGGGAAGTCTTTGCAGCCCATCAATGGGACTTGGACTGTCTGGTCCTGGCCGACAAACTTGGTTTCTCGGAGGCCTGGATCGGAGAACATTACACAGCCCTCTGGGAACCGGTGCCATCGCCGGACCTGATGATTGCCCAGGCCCTGATGCTGACCAAGAACATCAAACTGGCCACCGGCGTGCACCTGCTGCCCTACCATCACCCGGCCGAACTTGCCTGCCGGGTGGCCTACTTGGACCACATGGCCCAGGGACGCTTCATGTTCGGCATCGGATCTGGAGGACTGCCCACCGATTACACCATGTTCGATGTCGATGGCTTGGGCGGCCAGCACCGCGAGATGACCCGCGAGGCCATCGACATCATCCTGAAGCTGTGGGCCGAGGACGAGCCCTTCGAATACAAGGGCGAGTTCTGGAACGTCAACCTGCCGGAGCCCCAGTTTGGCACTCTAAAGCACCACATAAAACCCTTCCAGAAGCCCCATCCGCCCATCGGTGTCGCCTCGGTGAGCTTTGCATCGGAGACCCTCAAGATCGCCGGGGAACGCGGCTTCATCCCCATGAGCTTGGCGTTCAACCAGGACTACGTCATCAGCCACTGGGAAGCGGTCGAAGAAGGCGCCAAGAGGAGCGGAAAAACCCCCAGCAGAAACGACTGGCGCATCACCAGGGACGTCTGGGTGGCTGACTCGGACGACGAGGCCTACGACAAAGCCGTGAACGGCATGCTGGGCAGGGTCTGGGGCGAATACTTGCTGCCCCTCTTCGACCAATTCCAGTTGCTCCACGTGATCAAGCACGACTCCAGCATCCCCGATTCGGCGGTCACGCCTGAGTACATGGCTGAGCACGTCTGGCTCATCGGGTCGCCCGATACCGTGGAGAAGAAGATACTCAACCTCTACGAGATGTGCGGCGGCTTCGGCACCCTGCTGTCCTTGGTCTACGACAACATGGACAACCAGAAAGGCTGGGAGAAGTCCATGAAATTGTTTGCCGAGGAAGTGATGCCCCGGTTCGCGGACATGGCCCCCGACTAGGATATCTCAAAACTCTGGCTTGGTAAAAGAAGGGCGTCCCGACTCATCGGGACGCCCTTCTTTTTAGCCTGCAAAACGCCGAACAAACTTGAATCGATCACACTACCAACCCGGTTTCCAGGGATAAGATTGCTGGCAGGTTGTCCAGCATCAGCTCCCAGCTATCTTCATCATCGCGACTGAAGAATAGTTGGCCGTTAATGGTCCCCAGGTAGGTCCCGCGGGGGTCGAGGGCGCCGGTGGCCATCCCTTCGCGCAAGACATTGATATAGGCGTTTTCTTGGGTAGACCTTCGGTTATGGGCTCCCAGTCGCGGCCAGCGTTTCGACTCCTGAACGCCCTCATCTTGGCGTCGGTTACGTAGCGTTTTCCCTCACCTACTTGGTCGCCCAAGGTTCCATCCTCTGGCAGTACGTGGATCGTGTCTGGGCCTTGGGGGTGTAGCCCAAGACAAATCCGAAACGTGACGGCAAGTCACCAATGATGTCTACCCAGCTTTCTCCCGCCGAGTCGCTCCGGAAAACGCCGCAGTGGTTCCGCTGGTAGAGCCTATCGGGCCGCGATTTTGGTGATCTGAAGTGCCAAAAACACCCACGGCCGACATACCAACCTAGAACCGGTGCGTATCGCGAGGGTCAAGGACCATGCTGTGCAAGCAAAGCCCACCCAGCCCAGGTTGCCACTGGTCTCGGCTCGGATGGGCTGAAAGACCGACGACCTCGTTCCAAGTGTCCCCACGGTCTTTGGACTTGAAGACCTCCGTTATGGTCCGGCCGCCTTCTCGCGGGTCGTAGACGAAGTGGAATACTTCACTGCCTGCGGAATAGGGGCCTGCCAGAGCCCACGTTTGGCGTGATTTGTTACTAGAAAGTATGAATCACTCTTTGCGAGTGCCTACGAGGAGGATGATGTCTCCTTTCGCCGCGGCTGAACCAGTGGTCATATGGAAATCTCCGCTCAAGAGAATGTATCGGACTGATGAACGGCATTTAGAGATTTAGATTAGCGGTATTAATCCATATTCGGCTTTGATGTTTCGACGTGACAACGGGAACACAAATGATACTGCTTCAGCCTCTACGCGCAGACTTACTCCTATTGGTGGGTGAGGCTACGGGGAGCCGGACGACTCAGGACTACGCACTCAATATTTCGATCCGCGACAATACCCGCTCCATCAGGGGCCGCATACCAAGCTCAGTGGAGACTGCCAAGGACTCGTCCAGCAATGAATTTGCTTTGGAGCGGTCCCCATCACTGTTACGTTGGAGCAACATGTCGGCGTAGTCGCAGCAGGTCCAGGCCAGCTCAGGCCCAAAGCCTGCCTCGCGGCAGAGGTCCAAGGAGTCCTCGAAATGGGCCGCGGCCTGGTCCAGAGTGCCCATGGTGTGGGCCAGCATTCCGAGTACACGATGGGTCGAGGGCCAACCCGCGGCGAGGTCAGACGCCGCCCATTCAATTGGCCGTTGCAGCAGATCGTCGTAGCGCTCTTTCGCCCCCGTAACGTCGTTCTCCAACACAGCGATCAGCGCGTTCCCAACCCGGAGGCTTGCCAACCTCGGCGTGAGATATGGAGATGAGAGCACTACTTGGGCCGCTTCACGAGAGATGTCCAAACCGTCAACCACGCCTGAGATGCGGCAGACAACGGGTATAACCCAGGCAGGGAAATGATACTCCCCCGTCGGCCCCGGTGTGGTTGCACGCATAACCTCCAAAATCTGCTCTACGTATGTTTTACCTTGGCGAAAATTCCCAGTCTCGTACTCCGTGAGCGCGAGATAACTGAGGATCCAGGATTGTTTGGTCTCTAAATTCAGGCCTCTATCAAGGTATTCACGAGTAGCGAGCCAGTCGCCCTGGGCGCGAAATGCGATGGCGTTGGCCAGACAAGCTAGCGCCTGCAGGCCACGGTCCTGAAGTCTCTCAGTTTGCGCTAGCATCTCCTGGGCGTGCTCACTGGCGCCCGTTAGGTCGCACGCGACGACCGACTCGAATGTGGACAGAAACCGGGGCCACGCCTCTGTCCGAGGATCATTGGCACGGCGGGCCAGCTCAATGGCCCTCAAACTCTTCCTCAACACCTCCTGGCTGCGGAGTTGGTACCAATCCGTATCCGCGGCGTTGGCCAGAGTCCGCATCTCCAAAGCGACGTCGCCTTCCCGCTCCGCGATGGCCAAGGCACGGTCGAACGCGTCGCTGGCCCGTTCGTGGTCGCCAGCCTCCAGATTCACCAACAAGCCGTAGCGGGAGAGGAGCCGCCCTGCCTCGTGTGAATCGGCCGGCACGAGAGATAGGGTCCGCTCCACCATGTGGACTGCCGACGTGAGTCCAGCCACAAAAAGCAGAGGATATTCGGCGACGGCGATCGCCATCGTCACGTCTCCTGCCTCGGCGTAGTAGTCGAAAGCACGCCTCAGCGTCTCCCAAGCGTCCGCTAACTGGCCGGTGGACCCTTGGGCGCGGCCAAAGCCGAAAAGCAGTGCGGCCGCCTCGCCATCTGAAGCTGGCTCTGTTCCGGTCAGGACAACATCTTTGGCAGCTAAACCACGTTGAAAATAAGCCTGCGCTTCATCGTGGGCGTAACTAGCCAATGCCCTTTATCCGGCGAGAATCGAGTAGTGCACCAGCTTCCCAGTACCCGTCACCGTGGCAGATTCGGTGAAGTGGAACGCCAGCTCGGCGGCGTGAGCCTCGGCTTCTTCGCCATGCATCCGCTCCAGAGCTTCGGCGATGCTCGCATGCGTCCTGAGCCTACGGGCGGACGACAACTCTCCGTACAGAGATTGCTGGATCAACGCATGCCCGAATTGGTATCGTCCCACAGCTCCGGGCAATTCTTTGATCACTTTGGCTTCCAGCGCCTCATCCAATGCCTCCAGCACGCCGTCGGCACCTAGGTCGGAGTCCAAAGACCTCAACAATGAAAGGTCAAATTCACGGCCCAAAACGGAAGCAATCCCCAAAACTTGATTGCAACTGGGCTACAACCGGCTAAGTCGGCTTCCGATGGCATCTCTCATACCTTCTGGGATGACATCGGCCCAGGCCCGGTTTTCGGCCATCTGTTCCGTGTCGATAAGCTCAACCACCTCGTTCACGAACAAAGGGTTGCCTTCGGTGCGGCTGTGAATCATTTCCAATATGTCACCGGATAGATTCACGCCCTTGTGCCCTTCCACGAACTCGCCCACTTCCTCCCGGGTCAATCCGCTCAGTTGGACTCGCCGGAAATGCCGCTCTCGGACCAGGTTTCCTAGAGTCTGTGACATGGGATGGGCGGAAGTGATCTCCGCGTCCCGGTAGGTGCCGAGGACCAACACGGGGCTGGCGGCGGTCTCCCTGACCAGGAACTCCAGCATCAGTAGGGATGAGGAGTCGGCCCAATGCAGGTCATCCAAAATAAAGAGCAGAGGTTGGTCCCGTGCAAGGTTCTTCAGAAAGGTAGACATCGAATCAAAGAGCCTGAACCTAGCCTGATCAGGCTCGGCGGCAACTGGTTGTTCCAGTTCGGGCAATTTCGCCCTCAACTCGGGGACTATCTCAGCGATCGCCGGTCCACCCAGACCCATCTGAGAACTCAATCTGACTGCGCCTACAGTCTCAGCGTAGGTCCGAATCGGCTGAACAAATGGCCAATAAGGCGGCGCGCCAACGTGTTCGTAGCACCGGCCCCACATCACCTGAGCGCCCAATGATTCCGCGTGGGAGGCTAATTGTTGGGCCAGGCGGGTTTTGCCGATGCCCGGCTCCCCGGCCAGCATCACCATCTGCCCGCGGCCGGTCATCGCAGCTTCTAGCGCAGCCCTGAGCTCTGCCATCTCCCGTTGACGGCCGACGAAATCATCGATTTCCGGTAGCTCCGGCTCGCCCGCTTCCAGGGCTTCAATCAAACTCTGTGCGTCGGAGTTGAAGCTACGATTACCTATCTCCTGGGCGTTGCGGTAGGCGAGTTCTTTTAGGCTCTCCGGAAAGTCGGTCGCGGCCGGCATTGGGGCGCCCTGCACTAAAACCGGAATGACACGAATACCCCGTTCTAGCGCGGTGGCGATCTCCAGACTGACAATGTCTTCAGGGTCCTGCAAGCGCGGAACCCCGGTGGCGTCGGATATAGTTAGCCATTCCTTTCCGATCACAGCCACCAGTCCGTCGCAGTCACTCACAGCTTGCCGTACCGCGTCCACAAAGTTTTGGCCCGGCTTGATCGTGTCGACGTCCATGAAGACTTGATTCGGGCCGAAGTGGTCGCTAAGCCGATCGTAGAGCCGCCCGGCATATCCGGCGCTGTCGTCTCGCCGGTAACTGATGAAGATACCCGCCAAAATGACCGTACCTTTTCGTGAGAGTTCACGATATTGGCTAACGATCCACCGGGAACGCGTTTGCCGGTATTCTACACGCAAGGCGAAACGGCTTAAAGGCACGGTTAACTGGCGTTGCGACGACCGCAGACGGTCCTACGCCACCGAGGTCCTGTTGTATCCCCCGTGAACCGCGATAGAATTCAGGCTCTCTTGGCAATCACTTCCCGGCCAAAGTCTTCTATGAGGTCACGGGCGCCTTGGATGTCGGGGACTGAGATGGCCACATTATCGACCCCGGTGGCCTCCATGATCTCCAGTTTTTCGATGATCTCCGGTCCGGTGCCTGTTAGCGACCTGGCAAGGACGTCCTGCCTGACGAACTGCTCTTCGCCTGGTTTCAGGAAAACCATGTGACCCCGGTGCACGTCCAGGTACAGTCGATCCGACGGTGTCCCATGGGTGCTGGCGTACTCTTGGATATAGGCTTCGTACGCGTCGCCCGACTCGGAATCCGGCTGAACGCCCAAGTTGGCCCCGGGGCCGTAACTGGCCTCCCATTGGGCGTGAACGCCCGGCAACAGGCTGGGGCCCACCCTCGCCATAACGCGTTCAGAGGTCAGGGTCTCGCCTTCCCGCAGCACGCAACCGAAAGCCAGCGCCACGGTGTAGGGTTTTTCGGCGCTGCGGCCTGCTTTGGCTGCGGCATCGCTGATGGTGGCATAGTCATCGGTGAGGTCGCTGCGTCCCCGAAGTGTGGTGACCCAGCCGTCGGAGAGTTCGCCCACCGCCTGGAGCGCCCGGGGACCGTTGGCCGCAAGGTAGACCGGGATCGGGTCTTTGATATTGATGAAATCAGCGTGGTCGGCGTGCACCAGCCTGATCCAGCGCTCCTTTTCTCCCTCTTTGAACAGCACGTCTTCCCCGCGCAGAAGGCCCCGCACCTGCTGGGTGTACTCTTTCAGCTTTGCAACAGACATCTGGGGCAAGCCCATGGTATTCCGCCCGGTGTAGCCAGTTCCCATGGCTAGGATGACCCGGCCCGGGGCCAATTTGTTGATGGTGGCGATGGCCGACGCCGTGACCGGCGCGATGCGGTTGGTAGGTATGGCCACCAGGGTGCCCAGCTTGATGCGGCTAGTGTTCTGCGCCGCCAGCGCCATGGTCGCGTAGACGTCACTGTAGATGAGCTGGGAGTCATAGAACCAGGCGTGGGTGAATCCTGCCTCTTCGGCTGCTTTCACCTCCCGCCACGCGTCTATGTATGAGGGGATACCTATCCCGTAATCCATGGTTCTCCTTTTGTTCCCTAAATGGGTCCCAGATCACGCTACGCGGCCGGAGCCGGTGATGCGTCTGCAGGGTAGCACGCCGGAAAATAACAAGGCCGTCCCGATCGATCGGGACGGCCTTGTTGCTTTAGCTTCGCTGTCTGAGGCTCAGGCGGACTTCTTCTGCCTCAGCGGGGCGCTAACCTCGTGGAGGAACCCCAGTATCTCTTTGTGGGACTGCCAGACCCCGGTCTCGTGATAGGAGATCCCCTTCTCCTGGCAGAATGCCCGCACGATCGGTTGGGCTTTTTTGAGGTTGTTGCGGGGCATGTTGGGGAACAGATGATGCTCGATCTGGTAGTTAAGTCCGCCGTACCAGAAGTCGGCTATCGGGCTGCCCTGCACGTTCCGGGCGGTCAGGACCTGCTGGTGCAGGAAATCCAGATCGGTATCTTTCTCTAAGATGGGCATGCCTTTGTGGTTAGGTGCGAAGACCGAGCCCATGTAGACCCCGCCCAGCGCCCGGTGGACCGCGATGAAAGCCGCTCCGTACCAGGGCCCAAGGAAGAAGAAAATCACCGCCAGGTAGGCGGTCAGCCCAGCGATCACCAAAACCGGCTCGGTGATGGGGTAGCGCATCCGCTTCTTGCGAATCTGGTAGACAATGCCGCCAAAGAGCAGGCTGATGGCGGTCAACGTCAGCAGTGGGTAGAACAAGAACGCCTGGTGCCGTACTGCTAGCTTGAAGATGCCTCGCGTATTCAAGGCCTGTTCATGGGTGAAGGCAAAAAGCGAGACTTCGATGTCGCCGTCGATGTCCATTTGATTGGGCGAAACGTGGTGTGTGTTGTGCTTGTCTTGCCACCAACTGGGTGTCATGCCCGTTAGGAAACCCACTCCCAGTAGGACCCAGTCGTTGTTACGGACCGTCTTGAACATCTGCCGGTGCCCTGAGTCGTGACCCAGGAATCCCAGGTTGGTGAACGTTAGGGCTAGGAAGACGGCGTTCAGAATCTGTATCCACAGTGTGCCGCTGAAGATGACCAATACCGCGACGCTGATCGCGACCATCGCCACCACGCTGGTAATCTTCCACGCATAGTAGAGGTATTGCCGGTCTAGGAGCCCCGCCTGGGTTATCCTGCGTTTCAACTCAAGGTAGTCCCGATCTCGTTCCCGTTTGGTGACGGGCTCCACCGAATCCGACACGTCGATAATCACGGGCGCGATACCGACCGCGGACCCAATCATGTTTTCTGTGCTGATGGTATATATCTCCAGAAGCCATCGGCTTCGTAGTCTAAGCAGGGTCTAATCGGGCTTTGGCGGCCAGCGCTGTAGGCTGGATGTTTTCCGCCGGATATCGTCCCAAAGTATAACTGGTTGGCGCCCCAGTCTCCAACCGTGGCCGGAGCGTGTTCTGGGGAATCCCCGTGTGCCTATCAGGCCTTGGCCGCCTCCTCGCGGATGTTCTTGGCCGCCGCTTTCAGGGCGTTCAGCACGATGGTCTGTGGCGCCGGGGCCACGGATGTGTAATTGACGCCCATCTCGAGCAGGTCTTGGGGCGTGAAGCGGCAGGCGGCGTGGTTCACCGGGATATAGACCCCGGCCTTGCCAACGGTCTTCACCTTGGCGGCCAATTCCACAAATGTTTCCCTCAGCTTGGGGTCTGCCGGGTCGGTGAATCCCAACGCCGCGCTGATGTCGGTGGGGCCAAGGGAGATGAGGTCGACGCCGTCCACAGCCGCGATCTCGGAGATCTCAGCCAGGCCCCGTTTGTCCTCGGTCATGACGATGAGGAGGATCTCCTCATTAGAGGTGCGCATATGCTCCTGCCAGGGCACCGCACCATAACCGGCAGCCCGGGAACTTCCGGCGCCACCCCGTTCTCCCAGGGGCGGATACCGGATGGCCTCCACCGCCTTCCTGGCGCCCTCCGCGCCGGCGATATGGGGCACCTGGATGCCCTGGGCGCCCATGTCCAGCAGCCTCAGGATGGTCTTGGGGTTCTCATCCGGAACGCGGACAACTGGCGTGATGTCGCACAGGTCGGCGACCCGGATCATCTCGCCCACGGTCTGCAGATCGAACATCGAGTGCTCCATGTCGATGAAAGCGCCGTCGAACCCAGCGCTGGCTATGATCTCGACAACCGCCGGGTCGGCGAATCCCACGTGGCTCACAATGGCGAGGCCGCCGTCGCGCATGATCTGTTTGATCTTATTCGGTTTCATGATTCTCTCCCCGTTTGGCCGGCCGTAGCCCAGTCTCGAATTTCCGGGCGCAACCTTGGATATCTGAAGCTGAACCGAGTGTAGACACGCCCGTTTCGGGTGTCAATCTTGAGTGCTGGCCGCGGGAGTAAAGATAGCTGCGCCCCAGCTTTTAAACCAATTCAACGGCGTCTCCCACCGAAACTGTGCCGGTGGTCTCGACCGTGCCGTAGACGCCGAAGTAAGGGGAGCGGTCGCTGGGGCGATAGCTAAGGATCAGCCGGGGGACGTCGAAGTCCCGTTCGCCGGTTTCGGGGTCCAGGGTGGTGATGGCGCAGCGGGGGTCTGGGGCCACCATCTTCACCCTTAGGTCAGGGCCTATCCGGACCACCCCGCCCAGCCAAGAGTCCTCTTCATGGGGAGAGCAGCCGTCCAAAAGGAAGTTGGGACGGAACCTTCTGCCTTCGAACTGTGGCCCGCCGTTGATCCGGCTACTTAGGTGGTCAAGAGAAGCTTGTGACAGGACCGAAACGGGGTATTCATCGAAGCATTCGCCCGGGTTGCCGGTCTTCACCAGGCGCATCGTCGAACCGCAATAAGACGAGAGCGCCTCGTTCCAAGGGCCGGTGACCTCCCGTCCCGCAACCTCGCGCCAATGGACTTTAGCGCTGATCTCATCGCCCAACTCTGTTGGCCCGTTAATAAGCCGGCCGTCAGGAAACTGGAGAGTCAGTTCATCGGACTCCGCCGAGTAGCCGGCCCGGACCAAGGCCAGGCGGCCATGCTGGCGCTGGGTCACCAGTCGCCCCTCGGCGTCAACCAGGTAAAACCGGCGGTCCTCTACGATTCCGGAGTTGCCAACGGACACCGACTCAACCTGATTCAGCGCCAGAGATTTCACGGGCGAGGTGAATATCGACCCGATAGAAGGCAATGGGTACCCCTTAGTTTATGGCTGACGCCGTCTTGGCCGAAGCCTTAAATAACACCTTAGCTGGGACGGGTGCCCAGCACAACCGGAAGCTCCTCCACTGAACCGTCTCTGTGGATCACTTCCAGCGTCACCTCATCGCCGGGCCTGGTGTTGTTGGTGAGGTAGACGATGAGATCGGTCATGTCTCTGATCACCGACCCGTTGATGCCCGTTATGGTGTCGCCGCCCAGGGCGTACTGTATACCGTTCACAACCTCGGTCCGGTCACTGCCGGTGAGGCCGCCGTCATCCGCCGGGCTGTCCTGGCCAACGCTGAACACCAAGGCGCCACGAGTGCCCTTGGGCAAGTCCATCAGTTCTGCTGAGGCTGACCCCAACGGCCCCCCGGAGATGCCGAGCCAAGAGTACTCGTACTTCCCGTCCTTGATCAGAGCGGGCACCACCATCTTGGCGATGTTTATGGGCACGGCCAAGCCGATGCCGGCGCTGCTGCCCGAGCGGCTGATGATCTGGGTATTTATGCCCACCACCCGGCCAAGGCGGTCCAGAAGAGGGCCACCGGAGTTGCCGGGGTTGATGGGGGCGTCGGTCTGTATCACCTCGGGAACGGTGAACTGGCTGGCCGTGCTGCGAATGGTCCGGCCCACGGCGCTTATGATGCCGCTGGTCATGGTGAACGTCTGCCCAAAGGGCGCGCCGATGGCCACCGCCAGTTGTCCCACCAACACATCGTTGCTATCGCCAAGGTCGATGGGTACCAGGCCTTCTATCGGCTCCAGTAATTCCAGGACCGCCAGGTCTGAATCTGCGTCTCCGCCCAGCACCTTGGCCAAAACCTGGGTCCGGTCGGCGAATATGACCGTGACTGTCTCGGCGCCGTCCACCACGTGCTGGTTGGTGATGATGCGGCCTTTCTTATCCCAGACGAACCCGGAGCCTTCACCCCGTGCCAAGAAGTCGTCGGGCGCTCCGGGGATGTTGGGAAACCGTCCGGTGCCGTCGTTGCCTTCCAGGCCCTGGATCACCTGGATGTTGACCACCGAAGGCAACGCCTTTTCGAAGATACGGTTCATGACCGTTTCTTGGGCGGCGACCAACCTGTCTGCCTCGGTGTCGCCGGTGATGACCAGCGTGGCCGGCTTGGTTGTTTCCGCGACTCCGGTAGTGGCGCCGGAGGAGGATGCCGCGTTGGCCTGAAGGTTGTTCTGAGCGGTTGTTTCCGGTGTAGCCGTCGCGTCGCCACCACAGGCCGCGATCACGAATAACAGCAGTCCCAGCGCTCCGGGGATCAACCAGGTCTTAAAAGATCTTGTGCGGAGTGTCTTCAATCGGTCCATTCTTATACGTTCCATGATTATGAGTTGCCAAGTTCCAATATACGTAAAATACGTTTTTTAATCACGCCATGGATTCCGTCTGGTTGTTAACCCGTGCGTTTCTTGCCGGTTTTCTCCTCGAATAATTGCCAGGTGAGGTCGTTGAACGGGTAGTATTTTCCGGGAGAGCACTGCTCGATCTCCAACTGGGCCTTGATCACTTCCTCAACCTCTTCCCGCTCGTGGGCGATGCGGATGACCTCGTCCACCACCGAGGAAGGCACCACCACCACGCCGTCATCGTCGCCCACCACGGCGTCGCCGGGGCGCACCAGGACTCCTCCGCACTGGATGGCGTCGTTCACTTGCCAGGGCCAGAACTCTGCGGGCCCCTGCTTGGCGGTGGTGTTGGCGGAATACACCGGGAAGCCGTAGCCCTTGAGGGTGTTGCTGTCGCGGGCGGCGCCGTCGGTGACCAGTCCGCCGGCCTTCAGCTGCATCATGCGCAGGAATTTGATGTCGCCGCCGATGGAGCTGTATTCCCAGCCCATGGCGTCGATCACCAGCACCTCCTCGGGTCCGCATAGTTCGATGGCTACATATTCGGCCGACTGGTCTCCCTTCGGTTTGTCCGCCACCAGATCGGGCCGGTGGGGCACGAACCGGAGGGTAACCGCGCGTCCGGCCATGTGCTGACCGGGCTGCAGCGGTTTGGCCCCGTGGATGAAGCCCATGGGCCAGCCCATCACCCAGAGTCCGTCGATCAGGGCCTGAGTGGGGATGGTCCGGAGAACTTCAAGGGTCTCGGTGGAGATGGGAGTGGCGTCGGGCATGGTTGTTTCCTCTTTTTGATGCTGGGTTGGTCCTTCGACAGGCTCAGGATGAGCGATTGTTCTTGGAACGCAGAATCACAACACCTCTCATGGTGAGCCTGTCGAACCACTTCTTGGTGTTGTCCAATTTTATTCGAGGCTTACCCCACGGGGAAGGGGATTTGCCTTGGTTT
>Ga0066376_10004232_pt1 | contig 12536 bp, 13 predicted proteins | sample Knorr_S15_td_Bot_FD_77009 | JGI IMG/M metagenome (GOLD analysis project Ga0066376, IMG submission 77009) | Marine microbial communities from Southern Atlantic Ocean transect - Knorr_S15_td_Bottom_ad_5009_LV_A | ecosystem: Environmental > Aquatic > Marine > Oceanic | place: Southern Atlantic... | reverse complement strand
TGGGTAATAAGTGGTAGGCACTATTCTTCCTCCGGTGCTTTCTTAAACGAAGTATTTAACGCGAGTCTTCTTGTACTCTCGCGTGCTGTATAACAACTGGTATTCCGAAATTCCTGTGCTGACAGAAATTTCTTGTGCAACCTCTTCGCACTGGTCCTGAGAAGTAGCATGAATCATCGTAAAGTGTGTGTAGTCCCAGTCCGGAAAGGTAGGGCGCTCGTAGCAGTGCGTCACCCAGCGGGACTGTGCCATGATGTTGCCCACTTCGACGGAGCGCTCGGATGGCACTTTCCATACAACCATGGCATTGTAGCTAAACCCGGCGCGACGATGATGTAACACTGCGCTGAACCGTCGCATCATGCCGCGATCCTGAAGGCCAACGGCAGCGTCGGCCAGTTCTTTTACGGTGATGCCCAGGCGCTCTGCCATGGCAGCGAACGGCTCAGGTATCACTTCGACGTCTTCCTGCAACTCACGGATGACCTGTATGTCGTACTCGGAAACCTCTTCCGCCTTGTTCCAGTTTTCGTCGATAGGCTTGTTGAACCCGTCAGGGCTGTAAATCTCTTTGGCGTTGCCCTCTTCCTTAACCATGTCGAAGTTGACGCCAATTTTGAAGAACTTAATCGTCGGCATCAAGCGGACCGTTTCGGCGCCGCTCTCCTCTGCCATCTGATCAATGGTCTCTTTGAGGTCCTCGTAGGGCGGAACCGCCAATGTGAACCACAGATTGAAGTGGCCGTTGCGTGCATAGTTATGACTTACGCCAGGGTGTCGGTTCACAATCTGCGCACCGGACTCCAGCTTATCTTCAGGGAGGCGCATGGCCGCAAGGGTCGTCTTGTAACCGAGACGTCTCGTATCAAAGATCGCGCTTATCTGACGCACAACGTTCTGCGCCTTTAGATCCTTGATGCGCGTTATAACATCATCCTCAGTTGAACCAAGCTGTTTTGCGATGTCCTCAAAGGGTCGTTCAACCACCGGGAAATTCTTCTGAATGATGTTAAGAATCTGCCTGTCTGTTAGCTCCAATGTGGAGGTCATATGAACACTCACTACTTAGATGTTAACTATCAATTCCGCACTAAATTCAGGTTAGCATGGCGATATAAATGGGTCAATGAATACGGGCGTTTCAAGGTGTCTATCAAGGGGTTTCTGTCTTCTCAACTCGAACGGCATACAATTAGTATAAACGGTTCTCAGGTGGGCATCCCCTGATATTCGCATCAATGTAGTAGTTAAAAGTGGCGTGTCGGAACGGTGAAGAAAAAGACTCTCCAAAGGCCTATCAGGCGCATTGGAGGCAAGTGGGTTATCGAGGCAATGGGCAATCTCCCTAGGGAGTGCTTTATCACGGAACTCGCCAATCGCTGTTAGGGCAATAGAATAAGACTACAACCTACGACAATGTAGCTAGTTTTCGTAATTCCTGTATTCTCGATTAGTTAAGGAGGAGAGAAACCATCATATTCGCTTGTCGTTATGGAAAAGTCGGGCTTTTCAGCAACTGTCAAAGCTTCTGTTATAACCTGTTTCTGAAAACCTTTGACCATTTTGTTCATAAACCCGGTCAAGGTTGCGATTGATAGTGTCGAAATTTGTTCAACTTGCTCGGTCATCGTCTTGATGCAACTAGCCATAGATTTGAGGTCGTTTAGGACGCAATGTGAGTAAGGCGCACCTCCCTCCGCAAGCTCCACCGTTTTTAAGGCATGTGTTGGTTATTTCGATGATCTCGCCAATCTTCTGAATAGTCTCTTTAGTCTGCGACGCCATTTTAATTAATTCAGTCAACGATAAATCAGCAGACTCGAAGGACTCTATTTTTGAATTCAATCAGTAACCTCAATTCCTAGCGCTGGCAACAATCTTAATTTCAATCGGATTCCTAAACTCTTCCCTTTAATTACGGCCTGCGCAGTCACTCTGATGTACATTGCAATAGCGAACCTAGCGGACGACGGTCTAGTGCGTCCGCTAGATTCGGAGCTTATTTACTAGGCGCCGTCGCCTGACTCAGAATCGTCCTCATCGTTTAGAGGAGGATCCGCGACTCCGATCGCACCGTTGATCCTGTCAAGTTTGAAACTACCTACAACCGATTGCAGACCCCCAGCCATCCTAGCCAAGGTTTGAGATGCAGCGACTACTTCCTCAACCTGCGCGCCCATCTCTTCACTGGATGCCGAGACTTCTTGCGTGGATGCGCTGTTTTGTTCTGAGATTGCTGCAATTCCACTAATAGATTTGGAAACCTCGGTGCTGTTCGCTGCCATCTGTTCTGTCGACGCAGAGTTCTCCTCCGTAATGGAACTTACACCTTCAATTTCTTTGGTCATTTCGTTGCTGGAGGCAGAAACTTCTTTTGTTGCCGTCGAAATCTGGTCCACTTGATCAGTGACGTTCTCAACGGAAGTCTGAATCGTGTTCAGCGCTTCACCGGTCTTCTCTGCAAGCGCTACTCCTTTTTCGACTTCTTTGGTGCCGTCCTCGGCTGCCTTAACGGAGTTTGTTACACCTATTTGGATATTGTCGACGGGAGTAGCTATCTCCTTAGTGGCTCCGGTGACTCGTTCCGCGAGACCCCTTACCTCGTCAGCGACAACAGCGAACCCTCTGCCTTGTTCCCCGGCCCTTGCTGCTTCAATCGCTGCATTAAGTGCAAGCAGGTTTGTTTGGGCTGCGATGTCGTCAAACACTGCAACTATCTTGCCAATCTCCTCAGATTATGTGCCAAGATCCGCAATTTGCACTGCAGCAGCCTCGACGGCAATTTTTATCTTACCCATGCTTGCTATGGTCTGGCTAACCATTTCACTGCCATCTCCAGAGGCCTGTTTCGCCTCTTCGGCTCCAGTGGCCGCGCTTTCGGCATATTTTGTTACTTCCGTTATGGCCCTAAACACCTGACCGCCAATGTTGGTCATTCGCTCTACGCTTGTAGCCTGTTCCTAGCTGCCCTTGGCAATCTGTTCTATAGCCGTAGAGAGCTGTTCCATTGCAGCGTTTGTCTGGTCTACACTCTCTGTCTGTGTCTGCGCACCTTTAGCTAATTCCTGACTGGGGAAGGAGATACCTTGAGTGGCGTTCCCTGCCTCTTCAGCAGCACTGGATAGACTCTCGCTTGCTTCAGCGACTCCGCCAGCTGTGTTACTAACCTGGCCCACAAGGCCAGACAGATTGTCCACCATTTCATTAGTACTCCGGCCCATCAATTCCATCTGATCGATCATTACATTAAATGATTCTGCCATTTCGCCGACTTCATCTTTGGAGTCGATGTCGACGCGTTCTATCATCACCTTGGACTTGATCGTGAGGTCGCCGCCGGCAACCGCTCTTGACACATTCACCAAGTCGGGCAACGCTACCCCTGCCATGTTCGCCATACTTTTTCCGATTCTGACAATTGGAGTCGTAATGCTGCGAGCGATTAGGAAACCTATCACCATCATTATGGCTATGGACGCTGCGGCTATTCCTATGCCCATAGTTCGAGCCGAATTCGCCTGTGCGGAAACTTCAGCTGCACGAACTATGTTCAGCGCGACTTCAGCATCGAAGAAGGCGCCTAGGTCGGCTCGTATTACGTCCATCGACTCCTTGCCAAGACCTGAGTTAACCATCGCGATGACATCGCCCATGTCTTTTGGAAAACTTCGGACTTCGATTCGGGCGTCGATCTCTGGCTGTGCTGCTGCCTCTTGCCAGCCTGATACAGCAACCAGAATGCTAGCTACCTTACTGTCGGTAACTCCAATAGCTATATGGTTGATATTGTTTAACTTTTCGACATCTGCAGCGAGCGCTATTTCTCCCTGCGTATACGGGGCTAGAGAGGCATCCTCTCCTGTTACCAGGAACCCACGCTGGCCTGTTTCCATGTTAACCAAATCTAATGTAATTGCCTTCATAAGGAACTGACCTTCCATGTGGTCTGCATCCTCGAACTTGGAGTTAATGCCGCCCAATATTGCTCTGATGCCGTCAAATTTCTCTTTGCCTATCGTCCTGGCCGAAATCTGAGCGAAGCGTTCCTGGGCCTGCGCACCCTGTTCTACTTCGTGCCTTAGCTCGATAGCCGGTTCAGCGTAACCATGCAACCACTCCTGCTGCAGGTCGTGGATAGCTTGCAATGTGGCAACGGCGGCTGGATTGTCATTGCTTAGTTCTTGCTCGGCCTCCATAACCTCTTCGAACCTTTCCCTGCCGTTGTAAAAAGGATCGAGATATTCATCGTGGCCAGTAACCAGGAATCCGCGCAGGCCAGTTTCCATGTCTACCATGAAGCCGCTCAATTCCTGTGCGTTTATAAGTAGGGGCGTGTCGTGATGAACGAGAAAATCGAATTTCTTGTTCAGACCATCCATATTGTTTAGCAGCATGAAAGTTAGGAATGCCATCGCTATTCCGGCTACGACGTATCCCCCTAAGATCTTTGGGCCAATCTTGAATCTATTTAAGATTCCCATCTGTTTTCTTCCGACTCATTTAATCTCAATATTCCAACCTACGAGCGCCGCATGCGCCTTCTTCCTACGGTCAGATTGCTAAAAGCCTTCGACCGACGACTGGCTGCCAGGCTTCTAACATAGTTGTCATTAGGGCTCTCCTTCAAAGGATTAATTTCCAGTTTTCGGTCCTCCACTTATTGAATATCCCGAGACTAAAAACGGGAGCAACCTAAAACGATTGTTCGTTTCAAGTTGCTCCCGTCGTATGTAGTATCTAAGAGCTAATATTCAGTTGTGGTCGTTCGCAAGGTCGAGTGCGCCTTCAGGGCAATCGAGAACTTGCACAATTCCTGAAACTAAACAGCAAGATCAACACGTTAAACCTGGCAACACGGTGGATTTCCATAAATCGAAGACTGCATCAATAGAGTACTTCAGCACACCTAATTTCCTATACTGCAAAATCATCGGCAGAGAAAAAGTTTTAACCAACAAATACTTTTTTGATATGTGCTGATTTGGTATCACCCAGCACGGGTGCTAGCAGCAAATAATCTTGTTTGGCAGTACAGTGCCTTGATTCAGTTGCTGGCGCATGCCCATTATTCCGAAACGGCACACCACTTTCTAAAGTCGAAGTTCAGACCATACTACAGCTAACCATTGTCGGCCTGATGCTGGCTCTCATGGGCTACAACAACGTCACGGTATGTGATGCCGAAGCTATGCTTGGGTAGATGCCTGAAGCGCCCTGCGACGCCATCATAATTTCTGCTGGCGCTCCCGAACTACCGCATAAACTCATATCAGAGCAGTTGGCCAATCGCGGTCGACTGGTCGTGCCCGTTGGTTCTCTTGAAGGTCAAGACCTGATGAAAGTGGTCAAGACAACGGATGGCTACACTGCGCGAAACCTTGGCGCATGCCGCTTCGTGCCCTTAATTGGCGAGGGCGCATGGCCGACAGAAAACCCCAAGACATCATCTCAATGACAGGTGGATTCGACTTACCTTGTGGTATGATGGTGTGTCGTGTTCTCGCCTGCCCTCGCCCTGCGCGCGCGACATTTATATCGACATCTCATATTTGGAGCGCTACTACGGCACACTCTCCCTGCCTCCCTGCGCGCGACATTTATTCCGACAGCCCAAGCGCCAATTGAAAATGTGAGAACTAAATAAATGGATTATGAGATTGTGATTGGACTAGAGGTCCACTCTCAGCTACTAACCAATAGCAAGATGTTCTGCTCTTGCCAGGCTAGTTACCAGGATGCTTCACCCAATACCACTGTCTGTCCTGTCTGCATGGGCATGCCCGGCGTGCTTCCAGTTATCAACCGACAGGCTATAGAGTTCATTATCAAGACCGGCCTAGCCTTGGACTGCACCATAGCTCACCACACCAAGTTCGATCGCAAGAACTACCCGTACCCCGACCTCATGAAGGGCTACCAGATTTCGCAGTACGACCTTCCTGTGGCGTCCAACGGCCACCTAACGCTGGAGACCGACGACGGCGAGAAGACCATCGGCATTACCAGGGTTCACATGGAGGAGGACGTCGCCAAGCTCTTCCACAGGGCCGAGGAGTTCGGCGAGGGCTACAGCCTTCTGGACATCAATCGTGCAGGCGTGGCGCTGATGGAGATCGTCAGCGAGCCAGACCTGCGCAGCGCAGACGACGCTCGCACCTATCTCACGCAACTGCAGTCGATCCTTCGCTACATAGGCGTGAGCAACGCCAATATGGAAGAGGGCAACTTCAGGTGCGACGCCAACATCAGCATACGACCTGTTGGACAGGAAAAACTGGGCTCCAAAGTCGAGATTAAAAACATGAACAGCTTTAGGGCTGTTCATGGCGCACTGGAATACGAGGCAAAGCGCCAGCTGATCGCCATTCAGGAAGACGAGCGCATTGTTCAGGAGACCCGCGGTTGGGACGACGCCAACGGCCGTACCTTCTCGCAACGTATTAAAGAGGAGGAGAACGATTACCGGTATTTCCCGGAGCCCGATTTGCCTCCCCTGGAGATAAGCAGTTCGTGGATTGACGAGATAGAACGCACCATTCCAGAGTTGCCCAAGGCCAGGTTCCACAGGTTCATTAACGACCTCGGTCTCTCAGAATATGACGCTGAATTACTCACATCCACCCAACAGATGGCCGATTATTTCGAATCGATCTTGAAGGCGAAGAATCCCTCTGGAAAAGAGGTAACAACCTTCGCAAAGTCCGCTGGCAACTGGTTAGTCGTGGAAATGGGGCGACTGCTTAATCAGACCGGCGATGACATTCGGTCCGTCAAAATAGAACCCGCTCACATGATGGAGCTCATCGACATGGTGGATTCGGACCAGCTGAGCAGCAGCATGGCCAAGACCGTGTTTGAAGAGATGTTTAACACCGGCCAAACTCCTGGTTACATAGCGAATGAGAAAGGCCTAGTTCAGATTAGCGACCAGGGCGCGTTAGGCGAGGCCATAGATGAGGCCATAGCCGGCAATCCTGGCCCTGTGGCGGAATACCTGAGCGGCAAAGAACAGGCCATTCGATTTCTCGTGGGGCAGATAATGAAAATTACCCTCGGAAAAGCAAATCCACAACTCGTTAATGAGCTTCTCAAAGAGAAACTGGAGTCGCTGAGATAGCGCGATGAACGGAAACAGCCAGACACCCGCCGGACGCAACGGCAACGCAGCACCCTCCGACCTTTCAAACATTCTAAGGCTGCTCGTCCCCGGCTTAGGCATCAAACGCTGGATGCTTCTTGGCGCAGCGGGCATATCAATATGCTCAATAGGAATTGCCTACCTTCTACGCAAGTTTCTGGCGCTGGGCTTTCCTGACTTCCTACCTGGATATTTCGAGGGCGCTCTGCTGATCGGCGGTGGCATTCTAATAATGCTGTTGGCCGTTTACGGCCTGTACCGCTCTGTTGGACCTCTCATCCTCGACTCCCCTTCTTTGCGCGGTATCGCTAACACCATTTACACCCGTCGATCACTAGGCAGAGGCCCGCGCATTGTGACCATTGGCGGCGGCACCGGACTTTCGGTTCTGCTGCGCGGCCTCAAGGCGTACACCGACAACATCACAGCCATCGTGACCGTAGGCGACGACGGTGGCAGCTCTGGTCGCCTGCGTAGGGAATTAGGCGTGCTACCTCCGGGCGACTTCCGCGCTTGCCTGGTGGCTCTCTCAGCGGACGAGTCCCTGGTATCGGAGCTATTCCAGTACAGATTCGATCAAGGGGATGGCCTGAAGGGGCACAGCTTCGGAAACCTGTTCATCGCTGCTATGACGGAGGTCAGCGGAAGCTTCGTGCAGGCGCTTTCCGAATCCAGCAAGGTGCTTGCCGTGCATGGCAGCATCGTTCCGACAACCACAGCCAACCTCCAACTGTCTGCCAAACTGGCCGACGGCACCATAGTTAAGGGCGAACACAACATCTCCGAGGCGGGAGGGCAGATCGAGCAGCTGATGATCGATCCGCCGGATGCCGCAGCGCATCCCTTGGCTTTGGAGGCAATCAGGAATGCTGACTTGATCGTGATCGGACCGGGCAGCCTATACACCAGCATCCTGCCCAACTTGATGGTCGAGGGACTGACTGAGGCTATTACAGCAGCCCCGGCGAACAAGGTCTACGTGTGCAACGTGGCGACACAAAGGGGCGAAACAGAAGGCTACACGGTTGCTGCACACCATGAGGCTCTCAAGAGGCATACGTCTGTTGATCTGGTGGATTTCGTAGTGGCCAACGAGCATCCGGTAGAGCTGGGGCCAAAGTTCTTCGGAACGCCTGTTGTACATGATGGCAAGGCTCTCACGCATGCGCGGCTGGTGCTCACTGAGCTTACTTCTGCCGAACATCCTGTGCGGCACGACTCGGATAGGCTAGCGCGGGCCATTATGGATGTGTATGATAATGGTAGTAGGTTGCAGTCACTGATGAAATCCAGCCTATCTAATTAATTACTACCGGCAAGGGGCAAGCCGTTGACCATAATGAACATAGTGCAGATCGTGATCTCCCTCATTTTGATGTCAGTCATACTGATTCAAGTGAAGGGCCAGGGATCGGGATTCTTTGGAGCAGCCGAGAGTTCCTATCACACTCGTAGAGGAATGGAAAAAACGCTGTTCCAGTTCACCATATTCATGGTGCTGGTCTTCATTGGCGTATCCATCGCCAGCGTGAGATTCGTCAGCCCTACTTAAGTCGCCTGACTGGTTCGGGTGAAATTCGCTTTGCTACAACCACTGGTCACTTTCACCTCAGACTTCGGCGTGAGCGACGGGTATGTCGCGGCGATAAAGGGCGTCATATTAGGCATCTGTCCTAATACACGGCTGATCGATGTCTCCCACGACGTACCACCTCAAGACATTAATCATGCGTCCTTTGTATTGGGCACTACGTTCCGGTACTTTCCGGCATCGGCAATCCACCTGGCCGTTGTGGATCCCGGCGTCGGCACGGAACGACATCCTATCCTGCTGGTAACTACCCACGGCTCCTTCATAGGTCCAGACAACGGTATTTTTTCATACGTATTGGCTGCATATGGTGTTTCGTTGGACGAGCCTCAGGCAGCGGACGTTCGTATCTTAGATGCCGTTCAGGCCGATGTTCCCAATACCTGTCAGGCATTTATACTCGATAGGCTTGAATACTGGGCTGAAGCCGTAAGCAATACCTTTCATGGTCGGGACATTTTTGCGCCAGTAGCGGGCCACCTGGCAAATGGAGTGCTGGCTGAAGGGCTAGGATCGCCGATATCTAGCCTGAAGATGCTCTACTTACCTTCGCCAAAGGTAAACTCAGGACAATTGGAAGGCTGTGTCATTCACGTAGACCGGTTCGGGAACCTGATTACTAATCTAGTTCTTGAAGATCCAATCGACGTGAGCGCTCATGTCGAGATCAACGGCGACCGCATCACGGGAATCAGTGGCAACTACCAGAGGGGCAACGGTCTGCTGGCCATTATTGGCAGCCATGGCTTCTTGGAAATTGCGTACGTAAACGACAACGCTTCGGAACACACCGGGGCAGCGGTAGGAACGACAGTTACCGTTTCATTCGATCCTTCAGACGGCTAAGCCTAGCCCATGAGCTTGCCGGGGTTGAGTATGAGGTTGGGGTCCAGGGCTTTCTTGATTGCCTGGGCCGCCTTTAGTCCTGCCCCCTGCTCGCCGACCATTAGATGCGCAAGCTTGAGGCCAACGCCATGGCAATACTCCATGGAGCCGCCCATCTGCTGAGCAAGCCGCAACACCTGGTCCACCACGTCAGCCGTATCAGTAGTGCTCGAATCTGTCGCAGCATCGTCTTCTCGCATGATTATAAATGAGAAGAATTCGGGTCTGGCCCAGAGTGACCACTCTCGGACGATGACGTTGGTCTCATGAAATATGTCCTGGCACCGCTTCCTGTAATCCAAGACCTGCGACGTTGGTAATGCTACGTGCAGGTAGTCCATGCGATAGGACGAGCGATTGCGTCTCGCCTTCGCCGGATCGTCGCTCTGTAATACCTCGCTCAGGTAGCGCTTCCCGGAGGCATGCCGAGTCTCCCAGTACTCCTTTGCGTCATTCTGGTCACCCGGGCGGCCACCGAACCGCTGGCAGATTTCCTGCGCTCTCTTCAAATGGGCGTCCACATCTTCCAAGAAGCCCTGGAACGCCAAATACAGAGGTACTCTCTCGTCGGCGTCGTTGTCCGGCCAGAACTCCTCGCCATAGTCAACCACGGCCGGCCGAACACCCTCGGCATAGAGCTGTGCGACGGCGTTAAAACCAGTCTCGAAGTCAGGGAAGTCTATGCGCCGCAGGACCTGCTTCTCGGGGACTGGAAAGGCTCTCAAGGTGGCCTCGGTTACCACGCCTAGGGTGCCCTCTGTACCAATCAGAAGGTTCTTAATCGACAGCCCGTAAGAAGGTTTAGGGATTCCCTGCGCACGCACAATCTCTCCGTCGGGCAGGACGGCTTCTAGTCCTAAAACCTGCTCACCCATGGAGCCGTACTTGGCTGCCATGTAGCCCATGCCGTTGGTGGAGATTGCGCCGCCAATGGTTGCAATAGGCCTGCTCCAGGGGTCATGTCCCATAAGCAGGTTCTGTTCCGCAAAGGCGGTATAGGCGTCTTCCAAGACAACACCCGGCTGCAGCCGGGCTGTCATGTCCTTGCTGCTGACATCGACAACGGCATTCATGCGCTGCAAATTCAGGATGATGCACTCGTCGACAGGTGCCGCTGCTCCCATTACTCCCGTGCCGCCTCCGTAAGGCACCACAGGCACAGGATGGGACTGGGCGTACTTCAGAATAGCTGAGACGTGTTCAGTAGATTCAGGCCAGACTACAGCGCTGGCCTTGCCGTCCAAGAGATGAGCGGCACGAAAGGCGCGGTACACACCCAGAGCATCGCCGGAGTATCGGTTAATCTGCTCCTGGTCTGTGGAGACACCACCTGATCCAACAAGGCGAGCCAAGTCCGTGGAGAGGGAGTTATTCATGAGCAACCTGAAGACTGGTCTGATTCAAATAAAGCTTACGCTATTAGCCGATTTTCCAACCAGTGCCGCCAGCGGAATCTTCCAGGGTCACGCCAAGTCCAGCCAGCTTGTCTCGTATCTGGTCTGCCACTTCGAACTGCTTGGCCTTGCGTAAATCGGAGCGTAGTTCAATGAGCAGTTCAACAAACGGCGCAACGTCACCACTTGATTGCGATTCCGGCTCCGACAGGTCTATGCCAAGTATCTCAGCCATTTCCCGCAAGGCCTGGCGGGCAGGAGAGACGTTCTTGCCCTCCTCACTGCCTCGGTTGATGTCTCGGGAAAGATCGAACATCACAGCCAGCGCTCTCGCCGTGTTGAGATCATCGTCCATAGACTCGGTAAAGCGGTCCATGTAAGGTCCGCCTTCAAGCACTTCTCCCTGCGCTGACCCGCCCTCTTCGTTGGCCGCATAGCGCAGCCTTTCCAAGGCGCGTTCCTGCGCTAAGATGTTCTGTGTGCTGTAGACCAGCGGATTACGATAGTGGGAGCTTAGGAAGAACAGCCTGAGTGCTGCTGGCGAGAACTCGTCCAGCGCCTGCCTCACCGATATGACGTTACCTATGGACTTGCTCATCTTGTCTTCGCCGATACTGAGAAGGCCATTGTGCATCCAGAATCTTGCGAAGGGCTCACGAGAGGTAAAGGACTCGCTCTGCGCTATCTCGTTTTCGTGATGCGGGAAGATCAGGTCTTGTCCGCCACCATGGATATCGATGGTCTCGCCCAGGTACTCCATAGACATGGCGCTGCACTCGATATGCCAGCCAGGTCTGCCAGGGCCCCAGGGGCTGTCCCAGGCGGGTTCGCCCGGCTTTTGCGACTTCCATAATGCGAAGTCACGAGGGTCCTCTTTTAGCTCGTCCACCTCGACTCTAGCGCCCGCCAGCAGGTCCTCCGCGTTGCGATGGCTGAGTTTGCCGTAATCCTCGTCGCGATTGACCCGGAAGTATACGTCGCCGTCTTTGGAGTAGGCGTAGCCCTCTTTCTCGAGGCCCTCGATCATGCTGACGATCTTGGGGATCTCTTTGGTTGCACGAGGGTACTGGTCTGCGCGGCGAACATTCAGTTCGTCAGTCTCTTCGAGATACTGCTGAATATTCTCTTCTGCCAGCTCTTCCACCGTGATGCCCCGACTGTTGGCGGCAGCGATCATCTTGTCGTCGATATCGGTGAAGTTCTGGATGTGTTTGACGTCGAAGCCCTTGTGCTCCAGGTAGCGGCGAACTACGTCAAAGACTACTGAGAACATGGCATGACCAATGTGCGATGCCGAGTAGGGAGTTATGCCACAGACGTACATTCTGACCTTTCCGTCTGCTGTCGTGAACTCCTCTTTTTCTCCGGTAAGTGTGTTGTAAAGTCTCATTCGGTCCGTGTGATGGTTGCGACGGTTGTGCAGGAGATACCCTCTCCTCGGCCTATGTAACCGAGACCATCCGTCGTCGTCGCTTTCAGATTCAGCGAGCCTTCACTCAGACCAAGCAATTGGGCCATAGACCGCTTC
>Ga0066376_10004230_pt1 | contig 12540 bp, 10 predicted proteins | sample Knorr_S15_td_Bot_FD_77009 | JGI IMG/M metagenome (GOLD analysis project Ga0066376, IMG submission 77009) | Marine microbial communities from Southern Atlantic Ocean transect - Knorr_S15_td_Bottom_ad_5009_LV_A | ecosystem: Environmental > Aquatic > Marine > Oceanic | place: Southern Atlantic... | reverse complement strand
TTGTCGATACATCAGATTTACTTGCTGTTATAGGCGCATGGGGACCATGCAATTAATACAGCGACTGAGACTTATTCATCGCCGTCTTCGTTGTGATCTAAGAAACTAGATAGCCTTCGCCTTCGAACAGGGTGTTGCAATTTTCTAATCGCTTTGGATTCAACTTGTCGCACACGCTCGCGAGTAACCTTGAAAATACGTCCTACTTCCTCAAGCGTGTAGGTGTATCCATCCCCAATACCGTAACGCAACTTTAGGATCTCTCGCTCACGGTACGTGAGTGTTTTAAGAATGTCATTGATTCTCGTTCGGAGCATCTCGCTCGTGGCGGTCTCGGAAGGAGGCCGCTGCCTTTCATCTTCGATAAAATCTCCGAATTGTGAATCTTCAGATTCGCCAACTGGTCGATCAAGGCTGATCGGATGACGAGAAATCTTCATCACTCGCTTCGTTTCCTCAATTGTCATGTCCGCAACTTCTGCGATTTCTTCAAGGGTTGGCTCTCTTCCAATTTCTTGAAGAAGGCGTTTTTGAATACCACGCAATTTTGACATGGTCTCAATCATGTGCACTGGCACTCGAATCGTTCGAGCATGATCTGCAATTGCACGGGTGATCGCTTGGCGAATCCACCATGTCGCATACGTTGAAAACTTATAGCCACGCCGGTATTCATACTTATCCACTGCACGCATCAGACCGGTGTTGCCCTCTTGAATAATGTCAAGAAACGGCAAGCCACGATTTCGATACTTTTTAGCGATCGAAACAACCAGCCGAAGGTTGCCGCCAGAGAGATCCCGCTTTGCTTGATCATACTCTTGGAACACAACATCGATTTTCTTTAGCCTAGCCGCAAGATCCTCAGGCGACTCTAGGACAAGCCCTCGTAGACCAGAGACTTCCTCATCCATGACAAGAATGTCGTCCGGATCAAACTTACTTCCACGCTTCTTCGCGCTTTCAAGATCTCGTTCGATTTGAGTAAATTTCTTAGAAATTGACTGCAATTTCCTCAGAAGTGGCTGAATCTTTGCAGTTCTTAGACAACACTCTTCCAGCAGTGAAGCAATTTTCCTTCGCCTTGCTTGCATCCGTGCTCGGATTTCCTCTAATTCCAGTTTTGCCAGTCCTCCCGCTTCGCTGAGAATCCAGTCCTCTTGATTTGCTGCAAGAAGCAAGCGAAGGGTTGCGATATTCACGGGGATTCGGCTTGCTACTTTTTGTTTAGCATTTTCTTCAGCTGTTGAAATGCGCATCGTTCTATCGAATGGCAATTTCCCACGATGGACCAAGTCCAACGCTTCAACGGCTTGGACTGCTGCATAATCAGACTCTAGAACGAGTCGCCTGAAGACGAATCGGGTTGATTCAATCTTCTTCGCTAAGCGAATTTCTTCTTCACGAGTAAGAAGCGAAATGCTCCCCATTTGCGTGAGATACATACGGATTGGATCGTCGATACGACGAGATGATGCCTCGGCCAATGCTTGAGCAATGACTGCTTGTGCCTCTTCCTCATCAAGCAACTCGTCATCGGCGTCAATATGCACTGCGTTCTTCTGTGCATCGACTTCATCTGGAGCGACGTCCTGCTGAATTTGCAACTCGTTCTTCCACGGCGTGTCGCGTTTGAATCGCAAGTTCGTTTGAAGGGGCACAAAATACTGGCCCCACCCACGCCTCATGCGATGGTCTTCGCCAATCAATTCTATGTTTAATGCAGAAAGAAGGACAAGCAACTCGTCAATTTTGCCTGGAGATAAGAACTCATCCGGCAGGGCGGAATTGATTTCTTCATAACTAATCCACCCACGTCCTACACTCTCGTGAATAAGACCCTGCATACTTGGATGCATCACTGGGATAACTGTTTGATACGTTGACTTTTCTGCTGTTGTCACGATATTACTCCTCTTTGTTCACAACCATCAGTATGTGTTACAAACGCGTATGTACATGTGTTCATTGTTACTCGTATCGATTTCACGATACGCTCCTTGACATCTTCTGACGTCGTATTGTTTCAAGTGCACGCTGTGCTGCCTCCGCTCTCTCTTTAGGATCTTCAACTTCCTTCAATTGGAGGACTTCATCAGCAATCGCCTTGTCTTCTAGTGTTCGAATAAATGCCCCCATTGTTTCTTGTAAAGCTAGCATCACACTACCGCTCGTTTCGCTGATGCGCTGACCTTTGAAATACAGAGTAGAAGCAGTCGCCTTGCACTCTTCATCGAGTTCAAAGAGCAACTCTTGCATTGAATAGGGCGTTCCAGCTTCAAGTCTTGGTAGAATTTTTTCTGCGAGTACAGCAGATGTCGGATCAACAAAATCAGAAGAGTTCACTTTTTGCTCGGACTCACGAAGTACTGCGGATGATTCCATTGGATCAAATAACAGCACAGCTAGAAATTCATGCTCGGCAAGCATTCTTGCCTTCGTGATATTCGGTTGCGGGCGGGGCGAAGACACTTGCTCATCGTTTTGTGGTGGCGTAGCAGGGGACATCCTGCTTCTTGAGGATATATACGACTCGACTTCACTCATTGATGTCTTGACGAGCGTTGCAATTCGTTCATACACAAGTGGCTTTCTCACTCCACCAAGATTCTCGATCCCAAGCCGTATCAGCTCATCTAGGAACGACTCAATCATTCGTGTTCTACCTGCAATGGTGTCAAGTGGTTCCAATGATGCTTCAAGCCGATCTAGTTTAAACTCAATCGCTTCAATAGCATGATCAAAATAAGTATTCAAAGCCTCTGTATCTGAAGCCAAATCAGCGGGATCCTTCCCTTCTGGCAGCACGCAAATTCGGACATCTAGCGATTTCGAAAAGAAGACCTTGACCGCTCTATCGGCAGCACTTTGGCCTGCGTCATCGCCATCAAAGACAAGCGTGACTTCATCGCAAATCCGGGACAACTTCTCAGCATGGTCCTTGGTCAACGATGTGCCAAGGGTAGCGACTACGTTTGTAATTCCTGATTGATGACATGCAATCACATCTGTGTATCCCTCAACAACGATCGCTTTCTTAGATTCTTGAATTGCTTGTCGAGCATGACCATACCCATACAATGTCTTAGATTTATGGAACAGGACAGTCTCAGGGCTGTTGATGTACTTTGGCTCGTCTTCCTCATTCAAGCGTCGACCACCGAAGGCAATGGGCGATCCTGTCTCGTCACAAATTGGAAACATCAGTCGATTACGAAATGCGTCGTACACTCGGTCTGTTGATTCTTTTCTTTTCAACAGCCCGGCTTCTAGACAAGTTTCAATTCGCCCAGCATTGTCTTGAACCCGTTCAGTAAGAAAACTCCAAGAGTCAGGCGCAACACCGATCGAAAACTTCGATATCGATTCATCCGTAAATCCTCTTGATCGTAATATAGCCAATGCGGCTTCGCCTTCTTTCGTTGAAGTGATTGCATCACAATACATCTGAACAGCCCACTCCATGGCGCTTCGTATTTTGCGCCTCGTACTCTGCCCTTCATCTACATTCTTTGTATTTGTTAGTTCAATCCCCGTGCGTTCAGCAAGAAACATAATTGCTTCTCCGAAATCTTTGTTCAAATACTTCTGCACAAATGTGAAGCAGTCCCCAGAAGCATTGCACGAGAAACATTTGTAGAACGAATTTTCCTTGTGCGTCACTACATTGAGGGAGGGTTTGTGATCTTCATGGAATGGGCAAATACCGATCCACTCGCGGCCTTTTGGCTGGAGGGGAACGAACTCAGATATAAGTGCAACGAGATCTACGGCTTCTCGTACACGTTCAATGTCTACTCTGTCACTCATTCCTTAACTGGCAATCCAATCCTTTTGATCACAACTGGCATAACACGTTCCCGTGCGTAGCAAACCCGCGGAGTTCGGGGTCCGATGGACCTCGCGCTACCCTAAAAATCGCAATTAAGAATACACATTGCGAAGCACAAACCGATTGTTTAGTTGTTGGCTATGGACACGTGGAGGATTTCGGACTAGCGATAGTGTTGCGTAGTCCCAGTAGGGCGTGTTTTTGCCGTCTCTTATTACCCTTAGAGTACGCTACATGAAGCCGTAGTCAACAAAAAGCGGTATTTTTTCGGACGTTACCACCAAAAAGTGGTCTTTTTTTTAATTTTTCTTGCTCAAAAGAGAGCATTCAGTACAAAAGTAGAAATTAACTAGCAGCGTCTAACTTTTGCTGCCGTGTGTAACCGTATTTTCGCTTGAGGGGTTTTACGACCAAACCTTGCTTAATTGCCTTCGCAGATACTTTGATTCGTTTTGGTTTCCCAGCAATGATTGCCATGACGGAATGTAGATTAGCCTTGAATTTCCGCTTGGAATTGGCGGTTATCTTCAATCCAATACCACCTAGGTACTTGGGCTTACCTCGGTATCGAATACGACGACCGACTTTGGTTTTGCGTCCTGTAAAGAAACAAACACGTGGCATGAGAGGGCTCCTTGCGCCAATAGTGGCGAATTAGTAATTATACCAATTTATGTCACACTGCGCATCTGCAAAATCTCAGAACTAGAAGTTGCAATGGGGTGATTAAGCGGATTCTTTTGCTGCTTTGAGGGGCTGCTTGATCGAGGCTAGCGTAAAACCAGCATCAATGTCCTTCGCATCAATCAAGTACGTAACATCATGATTGTCTTGATCTGGAAGATCGTACATCGCATCAATCATAAATGTATCGATCACTGCTCGAAGGGCACGTGCGCCAGTTCCTCGCTCCATTGCATTCTTTGCAATAAGGTGAAGTGCTTCATCTGTAAATTCTAATTTTGCATCTTCAAGACTGAAGAGATGTTGGTACTGCCGCACAATCGCATTTCGAGGTTCGGTCAATATGCGAACCATCGCATTTTCTGACAATGGCATGAGCGGAGTCACAATTGGCAATCGTCCAAGCAGTTCAGGAATCAATCCGAAGTGCAAAATATCTTCGGTTGTTGCTTGATCTAGCAACTTCGTTTCTCGCTCTTGATCTGTAATATCATCTGCGATCGCACCAGCAAAACCAATTCTTGATTTGCCAATTCGCTTTGAAATGATGTCGCAAATACCATCAAAAGAACCACCACAAATAAACAATATATTTGACGTGTCCATTTGAATATATTGTTGCTCTGGATGTTTTCTACCGCCTTGTGGAGGAACATTTGCAATAACACCCTCAAGCATTTTCAGCAATGACTGCTGGACTCCTTCGCCAGACACATCTCTCGTAATCGAAACATTTTGTGAGGTGCGGCCGATCTTATCGATTTCATCAATGTAAATGATGCCTCGTTGCGCAGCGTCTATATCAAAATCTGCCGCTTGCAGTAATTTAAGGAGCAAGTTCTCCACATCTTCGCCAACGTATCCCGCTTCGGTAAGAGTTGTCGCATCTGCAATTGCAAAAGGCACATTCAAAATACGTGATAATGTTTTTGCAAGCAGTGTCTTGCCAGTTCCGGTCGGCCCAAGAAGCAACACATTTGATTTATCAAGTTCTACATCTCGATCAGCATTATCAATTTGAGATAATCGTTTGTAATGGTTGTGCACCGCTACAGAAAGAGTACGCTTTGAACGAGTTTGCCCTATGACGTACTGATCCAAATATTCGTTAAGTTGCCTTGGGGAGGGGATTGAGGTAAACGTAGGGTGCGATGCACTGATTCGCCTTCGCTCTTGCTTAAAGATATTTTGGCAAAGGTCAGTGCAATTTGAGCATACGTAGATCTCGTTTGGACCTTCAACCATTGGCCCTACTTCTCTAGAAGTTTTTCCACAGAATGAGCATGTTGTCACACGTGTCCCGCGAAATCCACCATCATCGCCGCCGCCGCCGTCGCCAGTATTCCCACCAGAAGTATCGCCGCCGCCATCACTTCCTGAGCCGATACCACCATCGAATGGTGTGCCACCTGCTGCAAGAGCCATAGGATCGCCATTTTTCTTTGTTCTTCGTTTACTCATACCGATTACGTTCTCTCCATCTCATCTGAGTCATACCCGTTCCGTTGAATTGTGGCACAAAAAAGGCGGTTTGCCCACTTCCAATATCCCTAAATTGGGCTTTTTAGGGGCTTTCTCAAGGAGTTTCTTGGCTATCGGTCTTCGATTGCTTCATGGAATCAATGATCGACTGTTTCGCTCGATCATACTCCTCAAGAGTAATAGCCCCATCTTCATGCATTTTCTTTAATTCCCCCAAACTAAAAGCGATAGTGTTGCTCGATCGCGTTGTAAATTTCTTCCGTAGACGCAAAATGATGACGCTACCAACTACTGCAATTAATAGAAGCAGCCCTGCTGCCGGAAGAATCTCCGTCAACGAATCGCAAAGAAACATCAGGCCTTGCTTGAAGACTTCTTAGTCGTTTTTTCCGTCTTCTTTTTTGTTGTTTTCTTTTTCGAAGCAGACTTCTTCGCAGTCTTCTTCTTGCTTGAAGATGCGCCACTTTCTTGCATCTTTTTCCACTCATCCACGGGCACCTCTGTCACTGTGCATGCTGACACCAATTGGTCAGCGGCTTTATCTTCTCGTACCACTGCAGCAATCTGTGGCAGTTGGCCTTGCTGCTCAAGTGTCTTTCGCATTTCATCAGGGCGAACACCATTTTGTGCTGCGATCTCTGCAATGCGTCCATTGATCTCCATGTCGTTTACCGTGACATGAAAATGCTCGGCAAGTTTTGAAAGAATGAAAAAGGTCTTTAAACGATCTCGTGATTCTTCTGCTGAGCCAGATCTAACTTTCGCGACTTCTGCTTCAACTTCCTCAAGACTCTTTGTGCCTGATGATTGAAGTTCCGTACGAAGTCGTTGTAAATCTCGTTCAGCCTGCATGGCAGTGGTCTTCTCGGGAAGTTCCATCTCTATTCGACTAGCGAGCGCTTCTGTTGCTTGCCTTCGCAGTACCGATGCTTGGTCTTGGTCACGCCTTGTTTCCAACGCGTATTTGAGTTGTTCCTGCAAGGTGTCAACTGAATCAAGTCCAAAGAATGACATTAGGTCTTCGTCCGAAAGCGGGACGATCTTAATCGCTTGTACAACATTGAAAGTAACGACTACTTTTGCCCCTCGGATTTCTTCTAACTCATGTTCATCTGGCCCAATTGCTTCGATGGTGATTTCATCGCCAACAGACGCGCCGTTGATCTTGGTTCCGAGATTTTCAATGTGCAAACCAAGAACTTGGCCCTCGCCATCTTGTGGTGGAACTGCAAGTCGTGTTTGCTCTGTCTTGAAGAATGGCTCTTCCTTGCCATCTAAATGCACGACTGCAGGACCAACGAGGAACGAACCTTCGCCTGCCTTGCCTTCCACATCTTCTAAATTTCCATGTCGAATGCTTTGTCGTTTGATTTCTTCAGCAACATGTGCATCAGTGACATCAACGACTGGCTTGGACAACGCAATATCATCGAATGCAGGGAGCTCAAAATCTGGCATCACTTCTACTTCAAGGGTAAACGTCAGGGGCTTGCCTTCTTCAACAACCACATCAGCAGGATCACCGACCGCTTCAGGGTCCCCAAGTGTTCTCAACTCATGTTCTTCGACTGCGCTGCTCCATGCATCGGAGATAATTTCTTTCCGTGCTTCTTCACGAATTGACTCACCAAATCGCTTTTGGAGCAAGTGAGTTGGCACTTTTCCTTTGCGAAATCCAGGCAGGACTGTTTGACTCATCATTGCACTCATCGAATCCTTAATCTTGGATGTAATTGTCTCAGCAGGCACAGTAATGCACACTCTTTTGCGCGCTGGACCTGCATCTTCAATAGTGATGTCGTATGGATGATCGGCTGTCTTTGTCATGGTGTTCGATTCCCTTAAGAATCACGTAGGATAACGTAAAACCGTACAACAGACCAGCGGGAAGTCAAAATCGGCGAAACGAGGACGTGTCTATCGAACGAACAACATTTCGGTATAGGAAGGCAATGGCCACAGATCGTCAGGCAGCATTTCTTCTAGTTGATCCGAGATCGTGCGTGCAACTTCCATTGCTGGTAGCAGTGAATCTCGTACGTATGCAGCATGCTCAGCTGAACACCCATGTTCTCTCGATTCAGCTGCTTTCAACGTTTCGATTGACTCTTGCATAGTTTCAACCAGACTCGATATATCACTGAGTCTTCCAACTGTTCGGCTGCACTCTACCGATACCGCCTGTGAGGATGCGACGATTTCAGCCAATTCTCCTTGATATCTGAGCGAAGCTGGGAGGATCTGCGTCGATAACATTTGAATTAGCGTTCGACACTCAATGCCAATGACTGTTGTGTATTGCTCAATCAGTACTTTATACCTTGCTTCAAGTTCGCGGTTACTCAGCACTTCATAGTGGGCAAAGAGATCGAGCGACTTTTGCGATATCAAAACAGGAAGTGCATCGGCAGCGGTTTGAAGGTTTGGGAGACCTCGTTTTTTGGCTTCTTTGTGCCACTCTTCTGCATAGTTGTCACCATCGAACACGATCTTGCGATGATCTCGGATGATCTCTTGAAGTAAAGTTCGGACTGCAGTTTCTCGCTGTTCATTAGAGTCAGATCCAGCGAGAGTCGTTTCAAGTTGCGTTGCGATGTAATCCATCGACTCAGCAATGATTGTATTCATGATCGTGTTTGGCCACGCAACCGATGAGGTTGAACCAACTGCACGGAACTCAAATTTATTTCCAGTGAATGCAAAAGGGCTCGTCCGGTTTCGGTCACCACTGTGACGATTAATACTCGGCATTGTGGCTGAACCAAACTCCAGCGTTCCACCTTCGCGAGTACCTCTGGATTCATCAGCTTCAATCTGATCGAGCACATCGCTGAGCATGTCGCCCAAGTAGATCGATATGATTGCTGGAGGCGCTTCGTTTGCACCAAGACGATGGTCGTTTGCAGCAGAAGCGACTGAAGCCCGTAGAAGATCGGCATGGATATCAACTGCCCGAATAATTGCGCAGAGGAATGTGAGGAATTGCATATGAGCATGCGTCTGCTCGTCTGGATTTAGCAAGTTAGTGCCAGTATCTGTGGCAATCGACCAGTTGTTGTGCTTGCCAGAGCCGTTCACACCTGCGAATGGCTTCTCATGCATCAAACAGACAAACCCATGCTTGATTGCGGTTGTTTTCAGTATCTCCATCAGGAGCATTTGGTGGTCGGCTGCTACGTTTGCGTTTTCGTACAAAGGCGCGATTTCATATTGCCCCGGCGCAACTTCATTATGTCGTGTTTTTACTGGTACACCAAGTTCATAGAGTTGTTGTTCGGTGTCATCCATGTATGCCAGTACACGGTCAGGAATCTTGCCAAAGTAGTGGTCATCGAGCTGGTGCCCCTTTGGAGGAGGTGCTCCGATCAGCGTCCTTCCACAGATCAAAAGATCGGTCCGACAAGAGACAAACGCTTCATCAACAAGAAAATATTCTTGTTCACAGCCGAGTGTTGTGATGACTCGAGTAACTCCTTCATCTGTATTGAAAATCTTCAAGATTCTCATTGCGTGCTTATTGACCATATCAATGGACCGGAGCAGGGGAGTCTTCTTATCAAGGGCTTCACCAGTCCATGAAACGAATGCTGTTGGAATGCAGAGTGTTCCGCCTTCTTCGTTTGGCATGATAAATGCAGGGCTTGTTGCATCCCACGCGGTGTAGCCGCGGGCTTCCCACGTGTCTCGGATACCGCCTGAAGGGAAACTTGACGCATCGGGTTCACCACGAATGAGCATCTCGCCTGAAAACTTAGTGATAGCACCATTGCCGCTTGGCTCAAGAAAACCATCGTGCTTTTCAGCGGTCTGGCCTGTCAGTGGTTGGAACCAGTGTGTGTAGTGTGTACAACCATGATCGATTGCCCACTCCTTCATCGCATCTGCAACGCTGTTTGCAATTGCGGGATCGAGTGGTTTGCCCTTTTTCATCGTTTCAATCAACGATTCGTACACTTCGGATTGAAGATACCGAAGCATGACATCACCTGAAAAAGTGCGGCACCCAAAACGGTCACAATAATCATTACTTTGCACATCCAATGCGTTTGACATAGCTGCTTTTTCCATGTTTTTACGGCCTCCTGCCTGTTCACCGCAGTATCTAAAAACATTTGTTATGAAGCAAGAGGGAATTAAGAAATTTCACGAACAAACTTCTCTGCGCCCACAATTGGGTCAGATTCTTCTGCCATACGTCGCACCAAAGCCGATCCCACAATCGCTGCATCCGCATGTTCGTGCACGGCTTGAACATGTGCCTTGGTTGAAATGCCAAAGCCAACAGCGAGTGGTAAATCCGTAATGGATCGTATCTTCTCAATACGCGCAGCAATGACGGGTATTTTAGACTGTTCACCTGTCAAACCAAGTCGTGCCAAGATGTACAAAAAACCGGAAGAGAGAGATGCGAGTGTCTTGATTCGCTCATCTGAAGATGTTGGAGCAACGAGCATAGTAAATGAAAGGTCTATTCCATGACAATGGTCGCTGAGTACTTTCGCTTCGACCTCGTCAATATCTGGGATGATGACACCATCAAATCCTGCCTCTTTCGCTTGAACAAGCCAATCGGTGCCACCCGAACGCCGCACGATTGAATGACTCACCATTGCTACAAGTCCTGAATTCACAGAGGGTCGAATCCTTTTCACCATTTGAAGCACGTCTGTTGGCGTTATGCCTGACTCAAGAGCTTTGTGCATCGCAGCGGCGATCACTGGGCCGTCGGCGATGGGGTCGCTAAATGGAATGCCTATCTCAATGATGTCTACAGCGTTGTCCATTGCAAGGATCGCGCCTTCAGTTGCATCAAGCGATGGGTTACCAGCAACAAGAAATGGGATCAACGCTTTTTCGCCAGAATCACGCAGCGATGAGAAAATGGAATCGATTTTGTTCATTTTGTGCCCTTCGGGCCACCATCGGTTACGTATTTCTTAATGATTGCATCTGTTAAATCAATGCCCGTGATATTTGCGATCGTCACAAGCCATGCGAGTACATCTGCGAATTCTTCAGCAAGATTTTCTACATCAGCATTCCCACGCTCGAATTCACCCAGCGCATGGGCCAACTCTCCAAATTCCTCGGTTAACCAAAGGAAGGTCTTCGATACGCCACGTGCAGAATCGGTCGAAAAATAGCGGTCCCGTATCAAGTCTTGAAACTCTTTTATCGTCATCTCGCTTGACATAGTCAGGAAGGATAACAGGTACGCAGAAAGTAGATGTTGAGGTTATTTGCCATTCTTTTCACTGCTGGGCGTGTATACTGACGCTCTGAACGACATATCCCCCTTAGGAATTGAAAAATGAAAAAATGCTTTACAACATGTGCCTTCCTTGGCATCTTTGCTTTTGGTGCCGGCTGCGAATCCTTTAAACGCCCATTTGTTGCACTGCATGATTCTGTGACATCGAGCCAAGATGAATCAACACAGGAAATGCTCAATAGACTGTCTCCTGACATGCATGGTCTAGCAGAAACACATGATGAGAATGACGCTGGTGTTGCGGTAACAAAGAATACTGAATGGCGTCAATTTGATGATGATGTCCGTCGTGCCTTGATGCTCGATCGTCCATCCTCACTCTCCCCATATCCCGTTATCGATAACTAAATTGCTCCGCGCGTGCCCTCTGGGCAGTTTATTTGTGCAGGACAACTTCGGGGTCAAGTACAGATGACGTTTTACCATCGCACACTGCAAATTTAAAACCTGATTGTAATGATCCAGCAGACCACTCGCCATTTGGAGTTGTTGCAATGAATGCAACTTGGTGTTTCTTTTCAAGTGGCCAGCTCTGTGCGAGCCGTGCAAGCGTATCGTGAATTGCTTCAGCAGGCGTTGCGCCTCTCCCCATCAATTCAACCACAAGAAATGAGCCACTGATCCCACTAATCAGTTCACCGTGTCCCGTTGCAGTTGCCGCGCCGCGCAGTGGATCGACATACAGACCATGGCCGATGATCGGCGAATCGCCAACCCGTCCCGGTACCTTCCAAGCCATCCCGCTTGTGCTGCATGAACCAGCCATCGTGCCGCCACCATCGATCGCAATGGTGCCGATTGTGTCATGACTTCCAGAGAGTTCACCCGTCCCGTCATCGAGTGGAGGCAGGGCGACAGGCGGCACTTTCGAGTCCCGCCACTTTTCCCATCTGAGTTTCGCTGAGTCAGAAAGAATCTCAGCTGATTCCAGCCCATGCGAATCTGCAAAATCATCTGCGAGCGAACCGACGAGCATCTTGTGCTCAGTCCGTTCCATGACGAGCCGTGCAACCGTAACTGGATGACGGTGACGTTCTATACCGCACACAGCACCACTTTCATGTGGTGACAGCATTACTGCAGCATCGAAGGTGCATCGACCATCTCGATCGGGCAGTCCACCGTACCCCACTGAGCCGATCGATTCATCTGACTCTGCACTGCGAGCACACGCTTCAACGACATCCAAAGCTGAGCCGACAGATGCGAGATTTTGAAACTCCGCTTCGATGATCGGCAGTGAAAACGACCACGTTGAGATGAGCAGGGG
>Ga0066376_10004229_pt1 | contig 12541 bp, 10 predicted proteins | sample Knorr_S15_td_Bot_FD_77009 | JGI IMG/M metagenome (GOLD analysis project Ga0066376, IMG submission 77009) | Marine microbial communities from Southern Atlantic Ocean transect - Knorr_S15_td_Bottom_ad_5009_LV_A | ecosystem: Environmental > Aquatic > Marine > Oceanic | place: Southern Atlantic... | reverse complement strand
TTTATCTGCCTGGCGCCAGACAGTTTCACTTTGGGGCTCCACGCCGCCTACGGCACAAAAAACGGCCACCGCTCCATCTAATACACGGAGTGACCGTTCAACTTCAACAGTAAAGTCAACGTGTCCAGGAGTATCGATAATATTAATACGATGATCCTGCCAGATAGTTGTTGTAGCTGCAGATGTAATGGTAATACCTCGCTCTTTTTCTTGCTCCATCCAGTCCATGGTGGCGCCGCCTTCATGAACCTCACCAATACGGTGTGTCCGGCCGGTATAGAAAAGAATACGTTCGGTTAATGTTGTTTTACCGGCATCGATGTGAGCCATGATACCAATATTGCGAACCCTGTCTAATGGAATGTGTTTCATAATCTATTCTAAATTTTAACGACGAAAATGCGCGAATGCTTTATTTGCTTCAGCCATACGGTGTGTATCTTCTTTTTTCTTGATGGCACCCCCTTCTTCATTGGCCGCAGCAATCAATTCTAATGCTAACTTATCAGCCATTGGTTTACCTTTGCGTCCTGTTGCAGCATTAATTATCCAGTGCGAAGCCAGATAAAAACGGCGATGTATTGCAACTTCGATTGGCACTTGATACGTCGCTCCACCAATTCTCCGCGATTTTACTTCTACAATTGGGGTTGTTTTTTCAATAGCTTTCTCAAAAATTTTAATTCCATTAGTTTTAGTCTTGGTTTTAATTAAATCCATAGCTGAATAAAAAATCTGTTCGGCAACACCCTTCTTGCCTCCTTTCATCAGATAGTTAATGAATTTTGCTATAGCAAGATCATTATATACTGGATCAGGTAAAATTTTTCTTTTTTCAGGTCGTCTACGTCTCATTAGTATTTACTTAGGTTTTTTAGCTCCATATCTTGAACGACTTGTTTTCCGATCTGAAACACCAGCAGTATCCAGTGTACCACGAACAATGTGATAGCGCACCCCAGGTAAATCCTTAACACGACCCCCTTCAATCAGCACGATTGAATGCTCCTGGAGATTATGTCCTTCGCCGGGAATATATGCGTTTACTTCACGACCGTTTGTTAAACGCACACGGGCTACTTTCCGCAGAGCGGAATTAGGTTTCTTTGGCGTCGTTGTGTATACACGAATGCATACACCCCGTTTCTGAGGGTTGCCCATCAATGCAGGAGTAGAAGTCTTTTTTCCCACTCGCTTACGCCCTTTTCTAATTAATTGATTTATTGTTGGCATATCATTTCCAAAAAAGCCTATAAAATTACCAATTTATTTGAATTTCAGTCAATTGCTTTTTAGTCATTATATTAAGATGATATTAATTAACTGACTGCTTTTGTTAAGGGTTCTTCCGTCACCATAGAATCAGGATCTGATACGAGTATATTTTCCAAGCCTGGAGTTCCAGTTCCAGCTGGAATTAAACGCCCGACTGCAATGTTTTCCTTAAGTCCACGCAAATAATCAGTTTTGCATGCCACAGCAGCATCTGTTAATACACGAGTAGTTTCCTGGAAAGAAGCAGCAGAAATGAAGCTTTCTACATTCAACGATGACTGTGTAATACCCATCAGCAGCGGTTTGAAAATCGGCGGCTTGGGCTTACGTGACTTTGCAGTAGTTTTACCATCTTCTTTAAGGGACTTATTGATTTCTCGCAATTCCTTTTTATCCACGAGAGAATCTTCTTCCAAGTCTGAATCACCAGGCTTCGTAATGACAGCCATATTCATAAGGATACGGTTCGTTTCAAAGAATTCATTCTTATTCACACGATCACCTTGCAAATATTTACTGTCTCCGGGATCGATGACGCTTACTTTTTGCATCATTTGACGAACGATGACTTCAATATGCTTGTCATTGATTTTTACACCTTGCAAACGATAAACTTCCTGAATTTCATTCACGAGATATTCACGAACTTTTACAGATCCAAGTATATTAAGAATATCAGTTGGAGATATTGAACCTTCGCAAAGTGGTGTTCCAGCTGTGATCAAATCACCTTCATGGACGATAATGTGTTTACCATAAGGAATGGAATATTTGCGCACGTCCTCATCAGCGCCGATCACATGAATTTTACGGATACCACGTTTGACTTCACCGAACTGCACACGACCATCTATTTCGCTGACTACTGAAGGATTTGAAGGTTTTCGAGCTTCAAACAATTCAGCAACCCTAGGTAAACCACCGGTAATATCACGAGTTTTGACAATGTCTTTTGGTATTTTAACCAATGCTTGACCACGCTGTACTTTTTGGCCGTCGCGAACAACAAGCGTGGCTTTCACTGGTAGAATGGTACCACCGGTAAGAATTTTATCATTCTTATCTACAATATCTATATGGGGGCTTAAATTTCTATCTTTTGCTTCAACTATCACCATACGTTTTTTACCAAGTTCAACTGCTTCAATATGGTAAGTCTCACCTTCAATAAAATCCTTACACTGGATTTTACCAGTTTGACGGGCCAAAATAAGATCTGTATAAGGATCCCATTGGAATAATACCTGTCCGCCCTTCACTTTATCACCATCAGCGACAATCACATCTGAACCATAAGGCACGTTATAGTCATTTAATTCTTTTCCTTTACTATCCACAACTGTGATCTTGGCATTGCGCACCATACAACGAATTACTTTGTTATTTTCTTCATCTTTAGTAGCCGCAACTTCAAGAGTATCAGAATATTTTATTGTTCCAGCGTACTTCGTTGTCATTTCAGATTGTTCAATAATTCGTGTTGCCGTACCACCAATATGAAAAGTCCGTAACGTTAACTGTGTCCCCGGCTCGCCAATACTCTGCGCTGCTTGGATACCCACCGCTGTGCCTCGATTGACTTCGTTGTGGGTAGACAAATTCCAGCCGTAACATTTGGCGCAAACACCGCGCGGGGCTTCACAAGTCAATACAGAACGAATACGAACATTATCAACATTATTATCAGAAATGATATCAGCTTCAACTTCGCTGATCAACTGACCAGCTTTCATCTTAGTTTCACCATCAACAATGAGATCATCAAGAATTGTTCGCCCGAGGACTCGATCAGACAGAGGTTCAATAATTTCTTCACCTTCTTTAAGATCAGCAATAACAATACCATTAATCGTACCACAATCTTTATCATAGATCACAACATCCTGAGCAACATCAACTAATCGACGAGTAAGATAACCAGCATCAGCTGTTTTCAGCGCTGTGTCTGCCAACCCTTTACGGGCACCGTGAGTGGAAATAAAATACTCCAACACGGATAATCCTTCTTTAAAGTTGGAAGTAATGGGTGATTCAATAATCTCACCTTTACGTCCTGTCATAGATTTTTGTGGTTTCGCCATCAATCCGCGCATTCCTGCCAGCTGCTTTATTTGGTCCTGACTGCCTCGAGCTCCTGAATCTGCCATCATATATACTGGGTTAAAACCTTGTTCATCTTGCTTAAGGTTTTCCATCATAGTAGCAGCCACCTGGTTGGTCGCATGAGTCCAGACATCAATGACTTTATTGTATCGTTCGCCTTCTGTAAGGATATGACGATCAAACTTACTCTGGATCGATTCAACTTCTTTTGTAGCAGCTTCTATAATTTTGTCTTTTTGTTCAGGAATTAATACGTCACTTATTGAGATCGAAGTACCGCTCTTTGTTGCAATTTTAAAACCCAAATCTTTCAGTTTATCCAAAAATTCGACTGTTGCATAATTTCCGGCGAGCAAATAGGCATCATTAACAATTTTCTGAAGAGACTTTTTATCAATAATACCATTAAAGTATTCGAGTTCTTCAGGCATGATCGCATTAAAAATCACACGTCCAACTGTTGTATCCTTTTGCCATTGACCTTTATGTCGCACATTGATGATTGCATTCATATCAACTACTTTATTTTCATAAGCCATGATTACTTCATCAAATGAACCAAAACTCTTCCCTTCACCTTTGGCGTTTTTACGGGGGCGGGTTAAATAATGACAGCCAAGTACCATATCCTGTGAAGGAATAGCAATTGGTTTACCGTTCGCCGGATGCAAAATGTTTTGACTGGAGAGCATTAACACCCGTGCTTCTATTTGAGCTTGTATTGAAAGCGGAAGATGGACCGCCATTTGGTCACCATCAAAGTCCGCATTAAATGCAGCACACACTAATGGATGAATCTTAATAGCTTTGCCATCAACTAAAATAGGTTGAAAGGCTTGGATTCCCAGACGGTGTAGCGTTGGTGCACGGTTCAATAAAACAGGATGATCCATTACTACGTATTCAAGCACTTTGAAAACAATAGGATCACTATTTTCAATCATGAGTTTGGCACCACGAGGAGTCGTGGCAAAACCGCGCTTGATCAATTCATTGATCATATGCGGTTTAAATAATTCCAGCGCCATCTGTTTGGGTAATCCACACTCATTTAATTTCAATTCTGGCCCAACAACAATAACAGAACGACCTGAATAATCAACACGCTTACCAAGCAGATTCTGACGGAAACGGCCGGTTTTACCCCGGAGCATATCAGAAATTGATTTTAACGGACGGCGTGTACCAGAGCGAATAGCAGTTTTTCTGCGGTTATTATCAAATATTGCATCAACAGATTCCTGAAGCATACGTTTCTCATTACGTAAAATGACATCGGGAGCCTTGATTTCCATCAACTGCGTCAAACGGTTATTACGGATAATGATCCTGCGATAGAGATCATTTAAATCACTGGCAGCAAATCGACCACCATCAAGAGGTACAAGCGGTCTAAGTTCTGGCGGCATTACTGGTAAAACAGAGATGACCATCCATTCTGGATTGTTTACTTTTTTCTTTTCAGATGTAGGTAAAAATGCTTTGGCTACCTTCAGTCTTTTTAAAGCATCTTGCTTCTTTTGTTTTGAACGGGATGTATTAATGATTTCCACAAGATTATTCTTCAGTTCAATCATATTCAATCGGGACAGCATGTCTCGAAGTGCTTCGCCGCCCATTGATGCGTAGAAGAAGTCATCATTATCCCGTTCTTCTTCTGTTGCTGCATTAAAACCATATTTTGTTTCAAGTTCGAGATATTCGTCTTCATCGATAAGTTCCCTCATTTCCCGTCCACTTGCACCCGGTTCAATAATCACATAAATTTCGTAATAGATGATACGTTCAAGGTTTTTGGTACTTAAACCAAGCAGATAACTCAACTTGCTTGGAATAGAGCGTAAATACCAGATATGTACAACAGGTACAGCTAAAGTAATATGACCCATCCGTTCACGACGAACACGTTTACGTGTAACTTCTACTCCGCAACGGTCGCAAATGATACCACGATAACGAATACCTTTATATTTACCGCAATGGCATTCATAATCTTTAACCGGACCAAAAATCTTTTCACAGAAAAGACCATCTTTTTCCGGCTTATATGAACGATAGTTTATTGTTTCTGGTTTTAACACTTCTCCATATGATCTTGTCAGAATCATTTCTGGCGATGCCAAACTTATGGTGATAGAGTTATAGTTTTTCGATGTATCTATTTTTGTGGACTGAATGAACGTCAAACCGTCATCCTCCCTTTATTCAAGTTCAATATCTAAACCAAGACCTTGCAGCTCTTTGATCAACACGTTAAATGATTCCGGGGAACCAAATTTGGGTAGATCCTCTCCGCGAACGATGGCATTATATACTTTTGATCTTCCTTCAACATCGTCAGATTTTACAGTCAATATTTCCTGAAGTGTACTGGCTGCACCATACGCTTCCAGAGCCCAACACTCCATTTCACCAAATCTCTGACCACCAAATTGTGCTTTACCGCCCAATGGTTGTTGAGTAATCAATGAATAAGGTCCTGTCGAACGTGCATGCATTTTATCTTCAACCATATGACTCAATTTCATCATATAGATCATGCCCACAGTAACCGGGTTATCAAACTCTTCACCAATGCGTCCATCAATCAGTGTTGTCTTACCTGTAATGGGTAAGTTGGCTTTTTTCAATTCAGCTTCAACTTGTTCCGGTTTTGCGCCGTCAAATGCGGGTGTTTCGTACTTGCATCCTAACACATCGCCAGCCCAGCCCAGCATAGTCTCATAAAGTTGACCAAGGTTCATTCGCGATGGTACACCTAATGGGTTCAAAACAATATCAATCGGTGTACCGTCTTTCATAAAAGGCATATCTTCTTCGGGAACGATCGTGGCTACTACACCTTTATTACCGTGACGACCGGCCATCTTATCACCAACCTGAATCTTACGTTTGTTGGCTATATACACTTTAGCAAGCTGTAGAATTCCGGGTTGCAATTCGTCTCCAATACGCAGTTTAAAGACCTCTCGCTCCAGATAATCTTCTATGGCTTGCCATTCTTTGCGGTATGAACGCCAGACTGTTTTGATCTTCTTCCAAATGTCTTTGTCTTCTACCCACTGAGCATCTTGTGCAAAGCGTTCCAAATCATAACTTTTAATGCGCTTGATGGTCAATTTTGTGGATTTTTTAATCAGTGTTTTACCAGAAGACTTGTCGCGAATACCGCTAGAAATTTGCCCTTTGAGGAGTGTTACCAGTTTTTCATCGCGTTCTTTTTTGAGTGCCTGCTTCTTGACCATGGTTTCCTTTTGGTAAAAAATGATAGCACTCCTCAAATCCTTCTTTGAGATTTTCTTTTTCTTCTCAAAGAGCTTGGTATTGATAACAACACCTCTAATACCAGGATCAGCTTTTTTTGAAGCATCTTTCACTTCACCAGCTTTTTCACCAAATATGGCCCGGAGAAGTTTTTCTTCTGGAGTTGGATCTGTTTCACCCTTTGGTGTCACCTTACCAATAAGGATATCACCCTGCTTCACTTTTGCTCCGATGCGAATAATACCACGTTCATCTAATTGACGCGTAGCATCTTCGCTAATATTCGGAATCTCAGAAGTCAGTTCTTCTTCTCCGCGTTTTGTATCACGAACTTCTAATTCAATTTCATTAATGTGTATACTGCTGAATACATCATCTTTCACGAATCGTTCGCTAATGACAATAGCATCTTCAAAGTTATATCCACGCCAAGGCATAAAAGCGACCATGACATTTCGACCAAGCGCCAGTTCACCTCCATTGCAAGAAGCACCATCTGCAATAACTGCACCTGTTTTTACTTTTTGTTTTTCATGCACAAGTGGGCGCTGGTTTTGGGAAGTATTCTGATTTGTTCTTTGGTATTTCTTTAATGGTATCTCTACAATATTGGTATGTTCTGTTAGAGCCAATTCATCAGGTACTTCACTTGAACGGATCAAGATTCTCTCTGCATCAACAGATTTGATCACACCATCAACCGGAGAAACAATTGCAGATCGTGAATCTCTAGCCACTTTTGATTCCAGACCTGTACCAACAATAGGAGTTTCAGGCATCATTAACGGCACAGATTGACGCTGCATATTTGATCCCATCAAAGCTCTGTTAGCATCATCATGTTCTAGAAAAGGAATTAATGCAGCTGCGACGCTTAAAATTTGATTTGGCGCCACATCCATATAATCGACATCTACCGGATCTACAACTGGAAAGTCACCACGAATTCGGGCACGAACAACATCATCCGTCAACCGTCCATTTTTGTCCATCGCAGCATTGGATTGTGCGATCATTACCCTGTCTTCATCATCTGCTGATAAGTATTTGACCTTTTTAGAACCGAAAGAGCTCTTACTTTTCTTTTTGAGTAGACGATAAGGTGCTTCAATAAAACCATGTTTGTTCACAATAGCAAATAATGCCAATGATGAAATTAGCCCAATGTTTGGACCTTCAGGTGTTTCAATCGGGCATAAACGACCATAATGGGTATAATGAACATCACGAACCTCAAAGCCAGCTCTTTCTCTGGTTAAACCACCAGGTCCAAGAGAAGATATACGTCGTTTATGAGTAATCTCGGCTAATGGGTTTGTTTGATCTCCAAACTGTGATAATTGGCTTGTACCAAAAAAAGTATTGATCACCGTTGTCACCACACGTGAATTAATCAAGTCTTGTGGTGTAATGGATTCTTGCTCACGCAGATTCATACGCTCAAAAATGGTTCGCAACATGCGACTCAAAGCAATACTGAATTGATTTGTTAGTTGTTCCCCTATCGTTTTAACACGACGGTTACCCAAGTGATCAATATCATCAGGTCCACGTTCACCTTTGCGCATATCCACCAGAAATTTTAATACCTGGATGATATCATCCATAGTTAGAACTGTGTCTTCTACTGGAACATCAAGGTTAAACTGCTGATTCAAACGATAACGACCAACCTCCCCTAAGTCATATTTCTTGGGACTGAAGAATATTCGTTCGATGAATTTTTGGGCAGTTTCAAGATTAGGTGGATCACCGGAACGCAGCAATTGATACACGATACTCAAAGCCTGCTCAGTGTTATGAGTGGGATCTTTCCCCATAGTATTTAAAAGGAGCATTGCAGAAAAATCTTTATTACCATCCACAACTTCTATAGACTTGATACCTGCTTCTTTCAATGTATCAACAACTTCTTGATTTACTTCTACTCCACCTTCGAAGAAAATTTCACCTGTCAACTCATCAACAATATCTTCTACTAAAGTATGGCCGAATGAGCCTTCGATCTTCTTATCGGATAAACCAAATGATTTAATAGATCCAAAAGCTTCAAATATGTCACGGTTTGTTGAAAAACCGAGCGCTCTCAACAACATGGTTACAGGAAACTTCCTGCGGCGATCAATTATTGCGAATAGACAATCATTAATATCTGTAGTAAAGTCTACCCAAGAACCGCGGAAAGGAATAATTCTTGCCTGGAAAAGCTTTGTACCGTTGGGATGAATATTTTCATCAAAGAAAACACCAGGTGAACGCTGTAGCTGAGAAACAATGACACGTTCCGCACCATTAATAACAAAGGTTCCTTTTTCAGTCATACGTGGAATATTTCCGAAATATACTTCCTGTTCTATACTTTGAGAGAATTTGTTTTTGTCTTCTTCATCAGTGATATGAAGCACAAGTCGTACTTTTAACGGAACAGAATATGTTACACCTCTGTCAATACACTCTTCAGGTGTATATTTTGGCAAACCTAAAAAATAATTACTGTATTCCAGCACGTAATTGCGATGTGTATCTTCCAGTGGAAATACATTCTGAAAAACACTTTCAAGTCCGATGAGATTTCTTTCATCTTCCGCAACATTTTCCTGCAAAAATTCCTGGAAAGAATCTTTTTGCAGTGCCAGTAAGTCTGGCATATCTATAAATGACTTTATTTGCGAAAAGGAAATTCGTTCGGACGTACGCTTAGTTGTGGCTCCCAATTAAGCCTCCTTTGTTAAGATTGAAGAATCGATGGATTTGATGACGTCTAATTGAATTATTTCAATTCGACAGTTGCACCAGCTTCTTCCAGCTTGGCCTTCAATTCATCAGCTTCAGCTTGAGAAACACCTTCTTTGACAGCTTTTGGTGCTGAATCCACCAATTCTTTGGCTTCTTTCAACCCCAAGTCTGTCACAGCTCGGACAACTTTAATTACGCTGATTTTAGATTGACCGGTTTCAGTGATAACCACGTCGAATGCATCTTTTTCTTCAGCGGTACCAGCATCACCTGCTGCGGGAGCAGCGGCGGCAACGGCTACCGGAGCGGCAGCGGTTACACCAAATTTTTCTTCAATATCAGAAACCAATTCTGATATTTCAATCATGTTTGCAGTTTCGAGATAACTCAGTACATCAGCTCTTTTGACTTCAGCCATGTTTTTTACTCCTTTTAGTAATATTAAGTTTTCTGTTCTTTTAAATTATTTAACACATTTGCCACATTTGTTAATGGAGCATTTAGAGTATTAACCAGTTTACTCATCGAGCTCTGAAGCATAGCAACCAGCTGGGATAATAATTCAATCTTGCTGGGCAGATCAGCTAAACGCTTGAATTCTGAACCATCAAGAACATCACCTTCAAATAAAATCCCTTTGACTCTAGGCTTATCGTGAACCTTTGCAAATGATTTAATCACTTTCGCAGGACTCGTTGGTTCATCGTATGAAATAGCGATAGCTGTTGGACCAGTTAAAAATTCATCCAGTCCTTTAATTTTATTTTGTTTTGCAGCAATTTTCAGCAGGGTATTTTTGGCTACAGTGTATTCCACATCAGCCTGAAAAAATTGGCTGCGCAAATCGGTGATACTGCCAACATCCAAACCAAGATAGTCAGTAAAATAAATTGCCTTGGCGCGAACCAGCTTATCGCTTAATTCTGCTACTGCTTCAATATTTTTAGAACTTGGCATTGGTTTACCTTATTGTTGCTAAATCTATTTTGATTCCAGGCCCCATCGTTGAGGACAAGGTCATTTTCTTAAAATATGTTCCTTTAACTGATGCCGGTCTTGCTTTTATCACTGTATCATAAATAACACGAACATTTTCTATAAGTTGATTTGGGTCAAAGGATGTTTTACCACAAATAGTATGGATTATTCCGTTTTTATCTACACGCAGTTCAAGCTTACCGGCTTTGAACTCTTTGACAGCTTTGCCGACATCCATTGTGACAGTGCCGCTCTTTGGATTTGGCATAAGTCCTTTGGGACCTAAAACTTTACCTAGCTTACCCAAATCAGCCATCATATCCGGTGTTGCGACTATTTTATCTATTTCGGCCCATCCGCCTTTTATTTTTTCCATGAAATCATCATTACCGACATAATCTGCACCGGCATCCTGTGCTTCTTTTTCTTTGGGACCACGAGTCAACACCAGCACTTTTACTTCTTTGCCGGTACCATTTGGAAGACTTGTAGTTACGCGAATATTCTCTTCTGCATGACGCGGGTCAACTCCAAGATTTATAGCCATATCAATAGTTTCATCAAAGTTAACATACTTCAATTCATCCATAAGATTTACTGCATCTTCCAATGAATACTCTTTCGTGTGATCAAAATGTTCTTCTGCTAATTTTCTTTGCTTGGATTTTTTCATTATTATTGCACCTCTAAGCCCATACTCCGGGCTGTACCTCGAATCATTTCCATGGCTTGTTCAATTGTATTAGCATTGAGATCTTGCATCTTGATCTCTGCGATATCTTTTAAGTCATTTTCAGATACTTTCCCCACTTTATCTCTATTGGGCTCTGCAGAACCTTTATTTATATTTGCAGCTTTTTTTAACAGTACAGCTGCCGGTGGTGTTTTGGTTATATAAATAAAACTGCGATCAGCAAATACAGTTATTTCCACCGGAATAATCATTCCAGGCTGATCTTTTGTAGCCGCATTAAATGCTTTACAGAATTCCATAATATTCACCCCATGTTGCCCTAAAGCCGGACCTACGGGCGGTGCAGGATTTGCTTGCCCTGCTGGAATTTGTAATTTGATAAAACCTATTTCTTTTTTTGCCATTATTGACAGATCCTACTTTTCAAGCTCTACTTGTAAATAATTCAACTCAACTGGAGTCGGCCGACCAAAAATACTGACGGATACTTTCAGCTTTTGTTTTTCATCATTCACTTCTTGTACATAACCATTGAATTCTATAAAAGGGCCATCTGTAACTTTTACATGATCTCCGACACGATAAAGAGTCTTAATCACTTCTCTGGCCTCACCGCTTTCTACAACACCAATAATGCGATTCATTTCATCTGACTTTACCGGTTGCGGTTTTCCTTGCGGTCCCACAAAACTCATTACACCAGTTATATTTTCGACCAGATAGCGAGATTCTTTGTTCATATCCATTTTGATTAATAAATAACCCGGAAAGAAGACCCTATTCCTAATTTTCTTTTTGCCATCTCTCATTTCAATGATATTTTCAGAGGGTACAAGTATATCTGTTATTATTTCTTTAGACCCTTTTGAATCAACTTCAAAAATGATGTTTTCACGAATTTTCCTTTCCTTACCGGAAATGACTCTTAAAGTATACCATTCCATGACTAGAGTAGCACATTCATGATTCGTGAAAGAATAATATCAATGAAAAACAAGAATACACCAATCAGCAGTGATACAGTAATAACAACATAGGTAGACCCTTTTAGTTCGTCCCATGTCGGCCAGGAGACTTTACCCATCTCAAACTGAACATCGCTGAAAAATTGTTGTGTTTTCTTGATCATTTTTTAAATAGCTTTTGCTATCGTTGCAGGAGTGGCAGGAATTGAACCCGCAACCCCCGGTTTTGGAGACCGGTGCTCTACCAGTTGAGCTACACTCCTATTTGTGATTGAACTTTTCACCTCAACCGGTCCTGTTATTTCGTTTCTTTGAAGATCACGTGTTTTCGTACCACAGGATCGTATTTTTTATATTCAACACGATCTGGATGTTTGCGTCTGCTTTTCGTGATCGTATAACGATAGCCAGTACCAGCTGTACTTTCTATTTGGATAATGTCTCTTTTGCTGTTTCCAGCCATAGTTTACTCAACAATCTCCGTAACAACACCAGCGCCGACAGTCCGGCCGCCTTCACGGATGGC
>Ga0066376_10004227_pt1 | contig 12543 bp, 9 predicted proteins | sample Knorr_S15_td_Bot_FD_77009 | JGI IMG/M metagenome (GOLD analysis project Ga0066376, IMG submission 77009) | Marine microbial communities from Southern Atlantic Ocean transect - Knorr_S15_td_Bottom_ad_5009_LV_A | ecosystem: Environmental > Aquatic > Marine > Oceanic | place: Southern Atlantic... | reverse complement strand
TCAGATGGTTTATCTGCAATTGGCCACGCTTCACGAGGCTAATAGCCTGTGGATACTGACCGGCGCCGCCGCGGGTGCCAATAATGGATACCTCTTTGCCATAGAAGACCTGTGCAGGGAACGCGTCTATGGTGCCGTTGTAAAGCGAAAACGTAACTACGCGGCCGCCGGTGCCCACCACTTCCAGCGCCTGGAAAATAGCCTCCTGGCTGCCAGACGCCTCAAGAACGAGATCAAAGCCCTGGCCGTCTGTTAACAGCCTGGCCTGCTCTGCCCAGTCACTTGTCCTGACATTAACTACATGAGAGGCGCCGAGGTCCCTGGAAAGTTTGAGACGCCAATCCCGCGTGCCAAACACAATGGCCTCCGATGCGCCGTTTAACATGGCCAGCTGGGCAATAATAATGCCGCTGATGCCTGGTCCGAATATGGCGACCTTCTCGCCGGACTTCATGCCGCCCTTGCTGAAGGCGCGCATGGAGCAGGCTACCGTTACAAGGGCCTGACCCTGGTCGAAGGTAATCTCGTCTGGAAGCACATAGGCCGCCCTGGCCGGCACTGAAATATAACTCGCGAAAGTACCGTCCCGTGACCTGCCCAATGCAATTCGACTGGAGCATATTGTTGAGCCGCTCTGCTTACACTTGGGGCAGTTCCCACAGGTCCAGCTCGCTTCAGGTGTCACCCTGTCCCCGACTTTTATGTCCGATACCTCAGAGCCGACCTTTATCACAACGCCAGCGCTCTCGTGCCCTGGGACTATCGGGAGGTTTGTCGCGTGGGTGCCCTCGTACACCAGCAGGTCTGACGTGCAGATGCCGATAGATTCAATCTTGACCAGGACCTCATCCGGCGCGGGTTCAGGAATAGGTATGGTGTCGATGGTCAATGTACGGGGTGACCGCAGCGTGGCGGCGATATTTACAGAAGTAACAGGAGTTTCAGATGTCATTTGATCATGTCCTCAACGTAGATTGGAATGCAGGCATCATATTGTACGAAACCTCTGTTGAAAACATAGAGGAACACAACAACCGTCGGCCATATGAGTTTGTTGGTCTGCTCGCAGACAACTCAGACCAGAGGGCCTTACACCAAGTACTGGTAAACATGGCCCTCAGATTAACCGCCCGTGCGCGAGGAACGCATGAGGAAGAACCCTATGGGATATAATCCAGACCGTATCGCCGACCTGACTTTAACGGGCGATCATTGAGTTACAAGGAGCATGTTTATGGGCTATCCAAAAGTTACCTATAAAGAAGAGGCGCTGCGCGAAGGGATGCAGATCGAGGACGCGTCGATTCCCGTTGCTGACAAGCTACGCCTTCTGGACGCGCTGTCCGAGACTGGCCTCAAGAACATAGTGGTCGGGTCATTCGTCAGTCCCAGATACACCCCGCAGATGGCGAAGATCGACGAGCTAATGGCGGATTTCACGCCGCGTCCTGGAGTCAACTATACGGCGTTGGCACTGAACGAGCGCGGGAAAGAGCGAGCGAAACAATATTCGCCCCCCTTAACCGCCAATGAGGACGGCAAGCCAATCGCAAACCTCGGCTGCCATCTGTGCGACGTGTTCGTCCGGCGCAACGCCAATCGCTCTCAGGAAGATGAGATTTCGGCATGGGAATCCATCGTAAGAGGCGCGATAGAGAGAGGCGATAAGACGGCAGGCATAAGCCTCAACGCCGCGTGGGGTTCCAACTTCGTCGGACCTTTCTCGCTGGACGTTCGCATGGCAATGTTGAAACGGCAGCACACCGTCTGGGACGAAGTGGGTATCCAGGTTACTGCCGTTAGCTTCGCAGACCCGATGAGCTGGACCATGCCTCACGAATTGAAAGCACAGCTGCGGGCTATCAAAGATAGGTGGCCCGACATACATGACTTCGGTCTGCATCTACACAACGCCAGAGGTATGGCCATTGTCTCTGCGTACAGTGCGCTGGAGACGCTGGACGAGACCGACACGTTGCGACTGGATGGCTCGATCGGCGGCATCGGCGGCTGCCCTTACTGCGGCAACGGTCGGGCCACTGGCCTCATGCCTACAGAGGATGTTTTGCACATGCTAGAGGAGATGGGCATCGACACCGGCGTCGACATGGACAAGCTGATCGACTGCGTCTGGATGCTGGAGGAGATCCTTGGCCGAACGACAATGGGACACGTCTCCAAGGCCGGACCAAGGCCTCATACCTCAGAGGAGTTCTACGATCCCAACGCGCCTTTCGTCGAGACCTTCGACCAGGCCAAGCACTTCAAGCTAGGCCCAGAAGCCTACGAAGGCGGTATCTATCCCTGGCGAGAGCCGATACGCAGTCATCAACGCCCGGATACGCTGAACATCGTCGACTTCCCGAGAAAGGTAACGCGCGCTTAACAACTTGGCGACCAGGCTAAAGGCGTTGAAGGCTCTAGCCTTGGAAGAATATGCCCAGCATCAAGGGCAATCTCGGGAATATCAGCTACGCCAATACCCCTGTGCCAGCGCCTACGCCAGAGCCTGCGCGCCTAGGTTACGCCGTTGTATGGTTCCTTGCGGTGTTGTACAATTCCGGTCGGTAATACAGTACAAACAAGCCTAAAAATCACTCCAAAAGTACGAAAACAGGAGGATGTAGATGCCGGAAAGTGATATTTCACTAATCGCGCACCTCATGAGCCGGGCAGGTTTTGGCGCCACGAGAAAAGAGCTCGAGGCCTACGCCTCCCTGGGTTACGAATCAGTGGTTGATGACCTGATCAATCCAGAGCGTTTTCCAGAGGTTGAACAAGACCTGATCCAGCGCTATTACGATGGCTCCAACGAGAACCCCATTGTTGCCGCTGGTATCTGGATATACCGCATGGTGAACACTGAGCGCCCCCTTGAAGAGAAGATGGCCTTGTTTTGGCACCACATATTTGCGACTGCCAACAACAAGAGCAACCACATAACCTCTACCACCGTTCAGATCAACATGTTCCGAGATATCGGCATGTCGGACATGGGTACAATCCTTCTCAGGCTGTCCAAAGACCCGGCCATGCTCTACTTCCTGGACAATAACGAGAACCATAACGGGGAGCCCAACGAGAACTACGGACGAGAGCTTCTCGAGCTCTTCAGCATGGGTGTCGGCAACTACTCAGAGGACGACATCAAGATGGCAGCAAAGGCCTTCACAGGCTGGACGTTCACGCAGCCGATTCCGATTTACACTCAGGGCCGCTACCCCTCGGAGTTCGTCTTCATTGAAGAGGACCACGACAACAGCGAAAAGACATTCTTAGGTGAGACCGGTAACTTCAATGGCGAAGATATCGTCGACATTATCGTGAAGCAGGAGGCTACTGCCCGGTTCATATCCAGGCATCTCTACAACTTCTTCGTGGCAGACGAGACCCAGGTGCCGTCTTGGAACGAGACCCCTCCTCTCGACCAGAAGGCGATTGATTCTCTAGCGAGCACCTACATGGAAACGAACGGCGACATCCGTTCTATGCTTAAAGTCCTGTTCACTTCCGATTTCTTCAAGGAGGCCCGCTTCATGCACCTGAAGAGTCCTGCAGAACTGGTTGCCGGTGTCATCAAGCTGGTTGGCACTTACAAGTTCCCGGAGACTGACATAATGGAGCTGAGTAAATCTACTGCATTGATGGGACAAACGCTGCTGGACCCACCCACCGTCGAGGGCTGGCATACTGGCAAGGAGTGGATTGACGGCGGTATCTTGACCGAAAGAGTCAACTTTGCGGTCAACGAGGTCGGCGATGTCACCAAGCCAGGTATCAAGCAGTTCATAAGCGAAGTTAGCGACGGCAGGGATTCGCTGTCTCAAAACGAGTTGATGGACGGCTGCATCGACCTGCTAGGCTCAATCAACATGGATGACGATACCAAGCAGGCGCTTTTCCGCGACGCTGGTTGGGAAGGCGACCTCAGATTCGATACCGACGCCAATCGCGAGGCAAGCGCCGCGCAGATTAGCCGAATGCTACAGCTCATAGTTTCCACAATCGATTATCAGTTTGCCTAAATACGGAGAGGTACAAAGCAATGCCAGATAATGAGAAGAAAAAGGTTCTGGTCGTAGTCCAGCTCACGGGCGGCAACGACTTCATGAACACTCTTGTTCCTTACACCAACCCGATGTATTACGACTGCAGACCTACAGTTGGCATACCTCAGGAAGACGTTTTGCCGATTAACGACACCCTGGCATTCCATCCCAAAATGGGGCCTCTTAAGGAAATGTACGACCAGGGCAACGTGGCCATCATACAGGGCATTGGCTACCCCGACTCCAACCGGTCCCACTTCCGCGGCATGGACATTTGGCACACGTGCACTCCAGACAAGATCTCAACGGAAGGTTGGCTCGGCAAGGCCATCAAAGAGTTGGATCCAAACAAGGAAAACGTCCTTACCGGCGTTAATATCGGAAGGGGCCTGCCTCGGGCAATGACAGCGCCTGGCGTGCCCATAGCCTCCGTAGGTGACCTAGATAACTACGGACTCATGACCGGCATGCAACAGGAACGTCAGCGCCTGAATGCCCTTGAGGCGTTCAAGGACATATACAGTCAGGCCATCGGCACGGGGCCCGTCAGAGAGTATTTAGCGCAGACCGGCATGGACGTGCTGAAGGGCGCTGATATCCTTAAGGACGCGCCTGGCATGTACTCCTCCGATGTCGAGTACGCCGACAACCCGATAGCGCAGAGCCTTCGCGATGTAGCCAGGATACATCTGGCTGACATGGGTTCCCGCGTCTTCTACACACAGCAGGGCGGGTACGATACCCACGCCAACGAGAACCCGACTCAGCCGCCGCTTCTCTCCGACCTTTCAGGGGCCATCATGGACTTCTTCCAGGACCTCCGCGACCACAAGTCCTCCGAAGAGGTAGTCATGCTTGTGTTCACAGAGTTCGGCCGACGCATGAGGGACAACGGCAGCGGAACGGACCACGGCACCGGCGGTGGGGCCTTCCTGATTGGCGACAACATCAAAGGCGGGCTGTACTCCGAGTACCCGTCTCTTGAGCCAGACCAATGGGCGCGAGGGGAAGACCTGGCGCACACCTACGACTTCCGAGGGGCATATGCCACCCTGCTTGAGCAGTGGATGGAGATTGAGGCCGCTCCCATAGTCAATGGCAATTTCGAACAGCTACAGCCGTTCAAGTAATTTAGCAATCCACGAGACATATTCGGCCGCTGGACTACACGGAACTGGCGATGTCGATATCTTTTAAAAAAACTTCAGGTGAGGTGAATTATGGGTAGGCCATACGCTCTACTAAGGGCAGGATTCCCCTTCGTAAAAACAATAGGCATGAGACGCTGGAACAACTGGCCCATCGACGTTGCACTGGGCAAAGAGGGTCGAATCTACGTGCTATGCAGGTCCGAAACGCTGGCACAGATCGCAAAACTGACGTGGGACGACCAGAATCTGGCCACCATATCTCAGAAGGGTACGGAAGACGGCAACTTCATCTGGCCCGTTTCCCTGATCGTGGATGGTAAAGAGAATCTCTACGTCTCAGATGAGGGTCTTAACCGAATAACCATACTGGACAGTGATGGCAACTTCCTCAGCAAATGGGGAGAGAAGGGCGACGGCGACGGTCAGTTCAACCGCCCGTCAGGTCTCGCCTTCGATGCTGACGAGAATATCTACCTCTCGGACACGCTCAACCATCGCATCCAAAAGTTCACCAAGGACGGAAAGTTCATACTGAAATTCGGAACCTTAGGCGACAGTGAAGGCGAACTCAATATGCCTTGGGGCGTCGCGGTAGACGAGCTGGGCGACGTCTATGTGGCCGACTGGAGGAATGACCGCATCCAGAAGTTCTCCGCAGAGGGCGAGTTCAAGATGACCCTCGGCAAGTCAGGCAGCGAGGACGGACAGCTAAATCGACCAACCGGCGTTACCGTCGACAAAGACGGCGACATCTACGTTGCCGACTGCGGCAACAACCGGGTGCAGCTATTCAGCGCAGAAGGACGCTACGTCGAGAAATTCATAGGGGACGCCACGCTATCCAAGCCGGCGCGCGACTACCTACTGACGAATGCGCTCCCACTCAGGCTGCGTGAGATGGCAAACCTTGAGCCACAAAAGCGTCTGCGAAATCCCAAGTCGGTCGTAGTGGACGACGAGGGGCGACTGTACATCGCCGACTACAACTCCTTCCGCGTGCAGGTGTACCAGAAGGAAGCAATCCATCTAAAGCAGGGCCAGATCTTGCCGCCGCTGAGGTCGCCACAGCTGCTAACGGTCTAGGCATCTTTATACGAATAGCCTAATAAAAAAATAGGGGCGCCAACAACGCGTCCCTATTTTTTTTTGTGGCCTTTTGGGGAAGCTTAGTGCCGATTCACAACCGGGTCAACTTTTCTGCTTAATCCTGCAAATAGCGTCGGGCCATTGCTCACCTGACACCAAATTGAAAATTATCGGCTACTCTACTAGATGTTTTTTGAGCACACTCTCGTCAAACTCAATGCCAAGCCCGGGACCTGTCGGCGGGGTAATGAAGCCCTGCTCAAACACCAGGGGCTCTTTGAATATCGTCTTGTGGAGCGGGCTTTGATTCGCTTCCTGAATGAGGAAGTTTGGAGAGCATGTATCGATCTGAACAGCGGCGGCAGCGGCGACTGGTCCGCAATACATGTGAGGAGCAATCATAGCGTAGTGCGCCTCGGCGATTGCCGCGATCTTTTTCGACTCGGTTATGCCGCCACACTGACCAACGTCCAGCTGAATTATCTGCGCTGCCTTCTTCTCCAGAACGTTCGAGAACTCATACTTGGTTACCAGCCGTTCGCCAGTTGCGATAGGAATGCTGGTGTGGGCGGCTACCCTGGCCATCTCGTCGATGTTCTCAGGTGGAACCGGCTCCTCAAACCAGAAGGGATGGTACGGCTCCAAGTAGTCGGCGACGCGGATGGCGCTGTAGGTCGTCAGTTGCCCATGCGTTCCAATGCCAATCTCCAGGTTGTTGCCCACCGCATCCCGGATGGCCTCGAAAATCTTCGCGGCCTTATCGATCTCCCAGAGAGGGATGTCCCTGGGAATCGGGTATGTAGGCATAAACGGGTCCAGCTTGCAGGCAGTGTTTCCCTCCGCGACTAGCTGGGCCGCAACCTCCCCGGCGCGCTTCGGATCGTCATTGAAAGGGCCGCCCGGCATGTAGGCGTATGCCCGTAGCTTCTCGTGGTACTTGCCGCCAAGCAGGTTGTAGATCGGCTGATTCGCGGCCTTCCCAACGATGTCCCACAGCGCCATGTCTATGCCACTTATCACAGGAGTGGAGTACAGGCTTGGGTGTCGCAGGTCGTGCCGAGATGCGTACATCCTGTCCCAAAGCAGCTCAATGTTAAACGGGTTCTCTCCCATTACGAACTGGCCTACAAACTCTTCGATCATACTAACCTGCGTTTTCAGATCGCCCAGATGATTGGAATACGAGCTACCGGCTATGCGCTCTCCGATACCGGTAATGCCCTCGTCGGTCTCCAGTTCCAGGAACAGAAAGTACCTGCCACCTATATATGGTTCCTCGTTTTCAACGACCATTGTTTTAAGACCGGTAACTTTCATTAATAGCTCCTAAGTTCTTGCGATTTCAGACTCAGCGACCACCAGACTCTAGTCCTGCCAGGTAAGGCTGTCAAATGGCTGGGAATTAAGTCGACATCACATAGAGGTGAGGCTTCGAATAAAGAAACGTGGACGGTGTGTAAACAAAGCAGTCTGAATTGAACACCATAAAATCGGGCTTGGGCCATAGAGTATATAGACATTGGCATTGCCAAGCTGATGTAACTTGCCTCTATCAGAAGGACCGTGGCGCGAGACCCAAGACGCCGAACAGTCGCTTGCTGGCTAAGAGACTCGCTTGTATACCTGAATCCTGTGGCGGTTGCCGTCGGTGACGTAGAGGCTGCCTGCGTCGTCGAGCTTGACTGACATCGGAGCCCAGAAGTACTTTTCGATGTGAGCCGACTGGGTATGAGGATCGTCACTGCCGATCAGTTCTGCGCTTGGCTCCAGGTCGGACATAGCCCGAGTCTCGCCTTCTTCCTTGTTGGTATCAAGATACAGCGCAGCCCATTTCGATAGCGTCGCCTCGCCGCGCAGCTTTTGCAGGAACGCACCTTCGCTGTCGAAGACCTGAACCCTCTCGTTGCCCCAGTCCGACACGTAGATATATCCCCGCTCGTCCACCACGACGCCGGAAGGTCGGAGAAGCTGACCGTCGCCTCGTCCCGAAGTCCCATAGGCGGCTACAAACTCGCCGTCTGAGGTAAACTTCTGAATCCTGTCGTTACCCCAGTCGGCCACGAACACATCGCCATCGGACGACACCGTAACGCCCCAAGGCAGGTCGAACTGGCCTTCGCCTGAGCCTCCAGTGCCGAAGCCCGACAAGAATTCGCCAGCAGCACTGAATTTCTGAACGCGATTGTTTTGGGTATCCGCAACGTAAACGTCCCCGGCAGAATCAAAGGCGATTCCAGAAGGCCCATTTAGCTCGCCGTCACCGGTGCCGTGCACGCCCCACCGCGATACGAAATTGCCGTCGTAATCGAAGATCGGCACCTTGTGAGTCGCGTCGTCGGTTATGTAGATCTGGTTTTGGTCATCTCCCGCAGCGCACATAGGAGAGACCAGATAGCCTTCTCCGTGGCCAAAGGTAGCGAAGATGCCATGGTATTCGCTGTCCATATCCAGCACGGTAATTCTGACGGAACGCTCGCCGCTGTTCCTGGACCGATTAGGCACATAAAGTCGTCCGTTATTGCCAATGACAACGTCAGTGGGATACTCGAAGCCACGCCCCTCCATTGCAACTATGCCAAGGGTTACGCTGTATTCGAGCACCTGTTTACCTGTTTGAGAAACACCAGAAACCATACTAGACCTCGAAAGTTCTTGGGGCAGGCTAACTAGGCTCGTTGAAACTCTTTGGTCGCCGCCGTCAACCTCAACACTTGCGCCACATCATCCTCAGTACCAACGCCTTTTTCGGCAAAATCGACCAGCACTCGATGAGTCTCCTCAGATACCGAGATGGCCCCCATCTGGTCAAGACACAGGTCGACAAGCTGTTCCGAGGAAAGCTGAGCGCCATTTCCGGCGGCCGCCCTGTCGATAATGGCTTTGACACCGGGCTTATCAGTATCACCGAACTGCTCAGAAGCGAAATTGATTCTTTCGATAAGAGTACCGGTGTCCACCCACTCGGTGCCCTGGTGCCACCCTTCGACGCTGGGAGGATTGTTAAGTTCCTGGCCCATCCATGTAATCTGATCGTACCTCGATACCATTTCCCGCCGCGGCATGTCGAACTCCCCAGTCAAACGGAGAACTCCAACAACAAATTCTGCCGGGCCCTTAACCTTCTCATATCGTATGGCAGCAGATTTGAAGAAGTCGGAATTAAACATCACCCGCATCATAGCCTCGATATCGTAGTCGTTATCGAAATAGGCCTTTACCAGCATATTAATGGCTTCGGGATCTCTTGGAGGCGTGTATGGCCACGAGGGAACAGGTGGTTCGTCGGCCACAAAGAAGTGATACATATGCCTGGCTATGAACCGAGCCGTGGACTCTTCCTGACAAATAATATCGATGATGTCTTCGCCGTTAAAGTTACCCTTGTGGCCAAGGAACGTCTTCTCACCATCGTCATGATCTTCTGGATGATATTCGAAGTGGTACGCGATTCGACCATAAGGCCAGTCAGAGTCGCGTTGGGACCGCACCATCATGTAGTCAGCATTCCCGATGGTCCACCCGGTGAAGGCCCTGGCGCACTCCTTGATGTCCTCCTCTGTATAGCCGCCGACTCCCATAGAGAAGAGCTCAAGAAGTTCGCGTCCCCAGTTCTCGTTGATCGCGCCGTCGTGGTTATCCTGATTGTCCAGCCATACGATCATCGCAGGGTCTTTGGAGAGTGCCAGTAGAAGCTCCTTGAAGTTGCCCATGCCGCATCGCCTGAACATGCCGATCTGATCGAATAACACCCTGCCATTGATGACTTTGGGAACCCCAGTGGCGAAAATGCTGTGCCAAAAGAGTGTCATCTTTTCCTGTAATGGCGCAGTAGTGGTAATCATGCGGTAGATCCAGCTACGAGCGCCACCACGATGATTTATCATGCCCGACGCCTCATGGTCGAATCGTCTCACCATGAAATCGCCCATCCAATCAGGCTCTCCAGGATCAAGCAACTGGTCCACCGTAGCCTCGTATCCGTTGGCTACGTAGGTTTCGATTTCGTCGCGAGTTGCCCCAAACCCGGCCCGGCGCATTAGATGTGCTATTAGTTCAACATTTTCTCTTGCCATATCGTCTCCGCTGCGAACACGTCCTATTACGACGACATCGTAATAAGGACGCTCAAGGTCGTCAAGTTCCAGACGCCCGATCTTGCATTCCAATAGCCACAGGGCGAGCCACCAGGAACATGCTGGCGACCGTTGATAAGACCGTACCGACCAGCGTCAAAGGCCGGACCTGCGATCACAAGATCTGGCTTGAGGTCCACCAGCGCTTGCCTGATGGCCTCAAGGGCGACGTCCTTGCTTTCGTTAATGTGGTTGTCGCCACAAATTATTGTGCCAACAACCTCGCCCTTATCACCCAGCAACTGCTGCAAAGGTCGACCCGGTCCAACGGGTCCCTCCGTCACATCAACAGTTGCATTGGCCTCCTCTTCGCCCCCTATGCTTCCGAAGAACTGGTTCAGGTAATGGACTATTCGAACGGAATCCGCCGTGTCTCTGCACCTTCCTGTAGTTGCGCGCCGCTTCAACTTTTACATGGTATAGCGCAGAAGTCTGCAGAAGACCGGCCCCGTATGAGGAATCCATGAGTGAGGGTCACGAACAGTCCGAGAGTAACCTCGTCATAGGGATTGGCCAAGAATCAGAGGCTCATCACCACCTTAATTACCTCGTCTTCTTGATTCAGGTACATGTCGTAGGCCCGTTGCAGGTCTTCGAAGGGCAGACGGTGAGTGACCAGTTTGCCTGGATCAATTATGCCGCGAGCCTTGAGATCTACCATGGTTTTGATAGGCACAATGGGCTCAGGAACGTGTCCGCCCTGGCTGGGAATAATGGTCGGCTGCCGAGTCATCATCAGCTCATGCTCGATGGGAATGACCGGCGATGGCTGTACGCCAAAGGCCATCATTGTGCCGTATTTCCGCACCAGACGTATGCACATGTTGAAGGCTTCTGGAGACCCTGCCGCCTCAACCACTATGTCTGCGCCGTTGCCCTCTGTGAGGCCTTCGACGACAGCAATCACGTCTTCCTTCTCAGGATTTATGGTGTGAGTCGCCCCTGTCTTCTGTGACCAGCCGAGCCGATAGTCCAGCGGGTCCACTGTGATGATTTGGCGCGGTCCCATTTTGGCCAGAATCATGGTGAAGGAGAGCCCTATGGCACCCTGACCCAATATGACAACATCCTTGCCCACCACGCTGCCCATCTTCTGGCAGGAGTACATCACCGTACCGGAGGGCTGGCACATCACCCACTCGCTAAGATCGCCCTCGTCGGGTACAACGCACATGAGATCCGGGGCGGAGGTTATGTACTCCACCAGGCCTCCAGGATTGTCAGCGCCTGGGTAAACAATGACTCGTTGGCCTTCGTGGAACTCCGGCGTCTTAGACTCCACTACAACACCTGCACATTCGTGGCATGAGAACCCTATGGGTCCTGGATACCACTCCTCCGGCAATTCTCTCCCATAAACACGACGAATATCGCTGCCGCAGATCGAAATGCGTTCCAATTTTATCAGACAACGGCCTTCTTCTAGGGCTGGTACATCTGTTTCCACCACCTCAAATTTCTTTGGACTAACGAGTCTGGCTGCTTTCATATATATCAAGCTCCTACGTGCGCCGAGTTAAGTTACCGTCATGGCATTTACCGCATAGGATACACGTTGAAAGCCTCCCAAGACGAGGATTGAATGCCTGATTTCCAATAGGCCTTACTAACGTGACTCCCATTGATTACTATGTTGCCCCTTAACATTTCCAGTAATATATATTTGTGCAACGAATATGTAAGAAATACTCATGACTTCCTCATACCGCTTATTGTTTACTTGATTCTGAACAATAAGATTGAAGAAACTGGATAGTAATAAGAGGCCCCAATAAGGCCTGTTGTTTGATAGGAGTATATGTATGCCAAAGATCGATGTTTTGCTTCAGGGGAGCCCCTTGCGAACGGATGTGGGTATAGTGGGGTTCTGCACTGTGTTACTGATAGAGGGCGAAAAACGCACCCTAGTTGATGTGGGCCATGTGGGTCGCCGCACAGCCTTGCTGGCAGCCCTGGAGAAGCGCGGACTAACCCCCGAAGACATCGATCTGACCGTCATGAGCCACGCCCACTGGGACCACAGCCAAAATTACGATCTTTTCCGACATGCACCCATGCTCGTCCACAAATCGGAACGGATTTACGCCCACCATCCCCACAAGAACGACTGGGCAACACCGGCCT
>Ga0066376_10004226_pt1 | contig 12544 bp, 12 predicted proteins | sample Knorr_S15_td_Bot_FD_77009 | JGI IMG/M metagenome (GOLD analysis project Ga0066376, IMG submission 77009) | Marine microbial communities from Southern Atlantic Ocean transect - Knorr_S15_td_Bottom_ad_5009_LV_A | ecosystem: Environmental > Aquatic > Marine > Oceanic | place: Southern Atlantic... | reverse complement strand
CTGCTGATACCGACTCGGTTTGCCAACGGCCTCTTCGAGGAACGGGAGCCTCTCGCGGAGACGTGGACAACTGTTACGGCGCTGGCTGCAGTCACGGAACGCATACGTTTCCTGGTTGCTGTCAGGCCAGGGTTTGTCTCCACAGGCCTGTTCGCGCAGATGGCCGCTGCTCTGGACAACATCAGCAACGGTCGTATCGATCTGAACGTCGTTCCCGGTGGCATACAGGGAGATTTCGAGCGCATGGGAGAGGTCTCTGATCACGCACACCGCTACTCCAGGGCAGAGGAGTTCATAGAGGCGTGCCGGAAAATGTGGGCGGAGTCGCCGGAACCTGTCGATTATAAGGGTGAGCATATTCAGCTAAACGGCGCAATCTGCTCACCAGGACCAGTCGGGGATGGCCCGAAGTTCTACCTGGGCGGGGCCTCTGATGCGGCGCTTGGCCTAGCCGGGAGGCAGTCCGACGCCTACCTGGCCTGGATCATGCCGCTGGAGGGAATCGCGACCCACCTTCGCCGTGCCAACGAGCAGTTCAAGATTGCTGGCAGAACGGGCGTGCATGGTCTACGCACGCATCTCATTGTGCGCGACACCGAGGACGAGGCCTGGGACGCCGCTGGCGACCTGCTTTCCAAAGCGGAGACCGTCGTGAAGGGACAGCGACAGGCTGTTTTTGCCGGCACTGCTATGATTGGCCAGCGAGCGCAGGCCCAGGTCGTAGCCGAACACCGCGTCGGCAGGCACCTTTGGAATGGAATCTCCACCGTCCGCGTGAACTGCGGCACCGCCATCGTTGGCTCGCCTCAGCAGTTGGCCGAGGAGCTGCTGGGCTACTGGCGGCTTGGCATCGACGAGTTCATCCTGTCTGGCTTCCCTCACGTGGAGGAGTGCAGCAGGGTGGCTCAAACCGTACTTCCAATAGCCAGAGAGCTGATGAACTCAGAGCGGTGAGTATTGTTAGCCGTTGCGGATCCGGTGAGGAGTTGAAATGGACGAGAACGATTTCCTATTCTGGATCTTCGGTGTCCCAATTGTGATAATTTTATTTGCCGTGGCAATCCGTGAAGAATTGTTCAAGACACGGAATAACAAAGTGGCAAATGGAGACATAAGTTTAACGTTATCGTATGCCGAGTCCGATAAAATGGATCAAAAGCGATTGGATAAAGAAACTCGAATCCAAGAACTCAGATTGAACGTGCTGCCAAGAATTGAAGTGATTCAACAACAATTGGTTGATCGCCCTGTTGATGCGAGATTGGAATTCGAACTGGGCAATCTGTACTTTTCAATAGGGGAATTTAATAAAGCCAAAGAGAGTTACGAAGTAGTATTAGCGGACGGTAATGCTGACCAGAGGCGTTCAGGCATCGCGAACCTTCTGATGGCTTGTTCATTGAATCAAATCCAATGGACTAGGACTTACAACAAGCAATTCATTTTGGTAAGAGGTCTTGAGCTGCCCACCGTCGATACCTTAAATGGCTTTGACTACGAAGGTCTGAACTCCGTAGCCGAACATGTTGGTAATTATGTTATTAGACGCGCGAGTGACAATCCCCTGGCACACTTTCAAGCAGAAGAAGCTATCAAGAAGTTTGAGTTGGTTATCAAATCTTCCCCGACCGACTTGAAAGTGTTACGACTCCTGAGAGAAATATACAGTCATTGTGGAAAGTCCGGGACTCGACAACTAGGCCGAATTGAAAACTTGATCATGAAGGCCGAAACGCCAGCAAGGCGGCCTAGCGCATCCCACAGTGGTGTCCCGGCGGTGCAAAGCACAGTTGAAAAGGGAGTGAGTTTCGAGCGACGATGTATACGACTGTTGGAGGCAATGGATTTTTCAGTTAGTCATACTGGAGAATCCGGGGATGGTGGCGTTGATATACGAGCGGTTGACCTTACACCAATAAAGTGCGGCGGCGTGATCGTACAGTGCAAAGACTGGAAGGCATATGTTGGTGAGCCTGTCCTGAGAGATCTTTACGGCTTGGTAATTTCTGAAGGCGCAGGAAAAGGAATCCTGATCGCGTCCTCAAGATTCACAAGCGCAGCCATCGAATTTGCTAATGGAAAACCAATAGAACTGATCTATGGCAACAACTTGCACGGTCTCGAACTGAAATATCTGAAGTAATAGTGATTCGATTGACAGTGAGTACTATTCTTACTGTCATTTGGAAAAACACAGGAGGCAAGAAACATGCGTTGGGTACGTTACGAATTAAAAGGAAAAACATCCTTCGGCATACTCAATGGCGATCAGATCAGTGAGGTGAGCGGTAGTCCTTTCGACAGCTACAGCGACACTGGCGTTTCGCGGTCACTGGATTCCGTGAAGCTGCTTATTCCATTTGAGCCGAAGACATTCTATGCGGCAGGCATTAACTACGAGGTGCACGTTCGAGAGGCGGCAAAGCTTCTGGGTCGCGAACCGAAGCTGCCGGACAAAGCCGACATTGGCTATCGCGCCAACAACGCACTGATTGCCCACAACGAGGCCATTGTTAAGCCCAAGGACTCTGGTGAGCGATTCCAGTACGAGGGCGAGCTGGTGGTGATTATCGGCAAAGAGGCCAAGCACCTGACCGAGGAGAACGCTCTCTCCTGCGTGCTGGGCTACACCATTGGGAACGATGTGAGCGAGCGGGACTGGCAGTCGGTTGACAGGACGATGTGGCGCGCCAAAAATACCGATACGTTCAAGCCTATGGGACCGTGGATAGAGACCGATGTGGAGTTGTCCAAGCTGCGAACTCAGGTCCGTTTAAATGGCGAGGTCGTTTCAGAATTTCCCACCAACAACATGCTGTTCGGTATCGAACACTACATTAGCGTCATGACTCGGTACCTTACCTTGATTCCTGGTGACATGATCTGGATGGGCACCGACGGCGCCACTCAGAACATGAAGCCGGGAGATGTGTGTGAAATAGACATCGAGGGCATAGGCGTGCTTAGCAACCCAATCGTAGCGGAAGGATAGAATATGGCCACCATTAACTCGGTTCTGGGGCCCTTGGACACGGCTGACATAGGGTTCACGCTATCTCATGAGCACGTGATCACAACCTCGGCAGGCATTCAGCAAATGTACCCGGAATTCATAGACCGTGAGGGCACCATTCGGCGTGCCATCAACGAGCTTACCGAGGCATATAACGAGGGCCTCCGCACCATTGTTGACGTAACGACCATCGACCTGGGACGGGACATGCAGATGCTAGAGCAGGTCTCCAGGGAGACGGGCGTCAACATCATCTGCTGCACCGGTGTATGGCGGGACATTCCCAGAGTGTTCTGGACCGCCTCTCCGGATGACATAGCACCCCTATTCATAAGGGAAATTGAACAGGGTATCGAGGGCACTGGCATCAAGGCAGGCAGTAGAAAGGTAGCGAACGACATGGGCGGCGTTACGGCGGAGGGCGAGATCATCCTGCGAGCGGCGGCCAGGGCGCAAAAGGCTACTGGTGTTCCCATATCGACACATACCTGGGCACCGGAACGCGTCGGCGATCAGCAGGTCCGAATCTTCGAGGACGAGGGCGTGGATCTGAATCGCGTGTACGTAGGCCACAGCAACGACACCACGGATATCGGCTACCTTACAGGCTTGCTGGAGAAGGGCGTTTGGATGGGCCTGGACCGCAACCCTGGCTCACGTCCGGAGCTTCCCAACTGGCAGGCCCGCACGGAGACCACATACAAGCTAATCGAGGCTGGTTTCGTGGACCGCATAATGCTGGGCCATGACTGGTCCGTTGCTACCATGCCTGCGCATCGTGAGGCCAGGGCTGTGCGCGATGCCAACAACCCGGATAGCTATAACTTCATTACGCGGAACGTATTGCCGTTGCTGAAGGAGTTAGGCGCATCCCAGCAGAACATAGACCAGATCATGGTGGATAACCCTCGGCGCTTCTTCGAAGGTCTGAAATGATATGAACATAAAGTACGTTTGCCCTGAGCTTGTCGAAGGGTGCGCCAGAAGAAAGGCTCATGAGACTTAGTTAGACCTGAGTTGTATCCGTAACCTGTGGTTCGACGGGCTCACCACGAACGTCTAACGAGAACGCGTTCGACCAAAGCCTGTAGAAGGGGATGGCTGCAATTGCGCCAAAATAAATATATAAAGGAATTCAAAAGATGCCTGATAACGAAAAGACATTAATCGACCTGGATGCCAGTCGCATGAAGGCGATGGTGGGCGGCGACGTGGCCACACTGAAGGCCATCCTCGCTGACGACCTGACCTACTTCCACTCGTCGGCCAGGGTGGACACCAAGGACAGCTTGATAGCCGGTATGGAGAGCGGCGCGACTTCGTTCGACTCGATAGTGCCCAGCGATGTAGAGGCCAGGGTTTATGGCTCGTCTGGCGTCGTTACCGGCACTGCGCGGTTCAACGTGTCGACGCAAAACGGCAAGCTGGACTTCGGCGTGCGCTTCACAGATGTGTGGGTGCAGAAGGGCGATAGCTGGCAGATGGTGGCCTGGCAGTCAACAAAGACTCCCGACTAAATTTGGATGCCAACTAGAGCAATGCTCGGGTGGCTGTGGACTGTGTAGGCGAAGCGGGCTTGCCATACTGAAGACACCGCTTTTGGATACCTAGCGTTCGCACCGAAAATAATCCTAAGCCACACACTCACCTTCTAATAGAAGTGTGGCCAGCTTAAAATTCAAACCAAACGAAATAGGGCCCGTTCGACAAGCGAACGAGCCCTATTTCTTAGAGGTGCCCAAGGGAACACCTACCTGGGGCACCCCCCCGTACTACTATCCAATGTGACATCCTCCTTTCTAGAGACCCTACCAAAAACTGTCATCATCAACTTCCATGTCTCCAAGAACCATTATAAGGGTAAATCACTAATTTGGAAATGACCTACTGGGGGAATTTGTTCGCTTATTGAGTGAGACTTCCCTCAATTGACCACTTGACCGTCGGCAAATACCATGAAATACCGAGCACACAGTCGATTCAATCATTAACAGGGGATACTGAAGTGATAAATGGCGTAGTCGGAGTGATTATTTGGACGGACAGATTGGAAGTCATGACGCAGTTTTACAGAGATACCATGGGATTTCCTGTGCATTCCGTCAGGCCGTATTTTGTTGCGTTCGAGTGGGGAAACATGCGGTTTAGCATAGGCACGCACGAAGACGTTAGCGGCAAGACGACCGAATCTGAACGGGTAATGATAAATCTGGGCACCGACGACATACGGGAAGCCTATAAAAATCTGGTTGCCAAGGGTGTGGAGTTCGTGCGGCCGCCGGAACAGGAGCACTGGGGCGGATGGGTCGCCACGCTGCGCGATCCCGATGGCAACACGCTGCAACTGCTGCAGGAGCCCGAAGACGCCTAAGGCTTGCGTGAGGCCAAGGCAACAGATATAGAAGCAGAATTCGCAAACATATCTCTCTTCATAATTGGGGAATACCTCATCACTACAAAACCTTCAGGCAATACTTTTCATGAATGTGAAAAATGTGGTGTATGGGGTAGCGCAGCATTACTTCATAGAATCCAGTTAGTAGGAGGTGAATATGGTTCGACAACACGTACTGAATCATGTGTGGAGATGTCCTCTTAGTGCCCCTGCTGGCGTGCCGAGGTCTTAAACCTAAAACAGTGATATATCGGAGCCGGCAGGGGAGTCCAAAACTGGAGGTTCCGCGTTCGAATGAGAGAGTGAGAAACGGCCCAAGGTGTTTGGTGGCCGATACTACTCCGATTATATGATCGGATGTGTGGAACCAAAGGGAACGTACGAGAGGCGGACATAACCGGGTGTTGTGTTCGCCTCTTGAATTTGCGCTGCTAACTTTCGATGAGCCTGATGACTTAGTTGGCTAGCATGATCCGGGCGTCCGGCTCAATTCGCGGTGCGGTTGCCGCTACCTCGATCAGTTGTTATACTCCCCCCGCTACGGCACCACGCACTGACAGCATCCCACGCTTCGACCCATCTTCGAAATAACTACATGAGGTTTTCAGCTATGCGGCCAGGCGATACGGGTACCCGGCTGGTGCTTCTGGGCACAGCGGGGGGACCATCGTTGAAGGCAATTCGCGCCCAACCAGCGAATGCTCTCATTGTTAACGGCGCTGTCTACATCATCGACGCCGGAAATGGGGTCTGTAGGCAGATGGCGCTGGCTCATATCTCACCTCAAGCGCTGCGGGCCGTCTTCATTACCCATAACCACTCGGACCATGTCGCCGACTACGGTACTCTTCTTCTGCGCGCCTGGATTAGCGGTCTAAAGACTCCAGTGGAAACCTTTGGCCCGCCGCCTCTGGAGGACATGACACGGTCTTACTTGCAGTACATGGACTGGGACATCCAACTGCGCATCGCTGACGAGAACAGGATGCCGTTTGCTGACTTAATTCGGCCACACAACCTGGCAGGTGGCGGCAATGTCTATGAAGACGAGAACGTCACTGTGACTGCCACAGAGGTGACTCACGGCGCGGCCAAACCGGCCTTTGCCTTCCGCTTCGACACGCCGCATCGCTCGATCGTGTTTTCGGGAGACACAAGTCGAAGTGACAACCTGATCGAGCTCGCAAAGGGAGCGGATATTCTAGTCCATGAGGCGCTAAATCCTGATGGAGTCGACGCGCTCATTAATGGCTTCGATCCTGGAAACGAAGCACTGAGGCGACACATCATTGAAGCCCACACACCGGTGGAGGAGGTTGGTGAGGTGGCGTCGGAGGCTGGCGTCGGCAAGCTAGTCCTTACGCACTTCGTTCCTGTCGGCATTCCGGATATCGACAGGCCGGAGCTCTGGGCTCAAAAGGCCAGCCTGCATTTTCAGGGAGAGGTCATTGTGGGAGAGGACCTTCTGGAGATTTTTTAGAAGACGAGGATTTTTCACAGTACAGTGTCTTGTTCTGTTTCTGTAGGAATCGTGGGATGGGTCTTGGGACATGTAGGAGCCCCGCAGTCTTACTGAACACCGGGTCTCGCCGAGTGGCGGCCTAAACGGTAACCTGACACAGTGTTCAATGAACACGGGTCGTCGACCCACATGAATTGCGTTGGAGGAGACTTTTCTCTTGCATGGCAAAGCCGACATAGTGGTCCACAAGGTGGGCGAACAGCATCGGGTCGACTACTATCATCAGAGCCCGATGCGAATTTTTCTGCCTGCGCCTCGACAGGACCAAAAAGAGGTTGAGATCGTTCTGGCTAATACCTCTGGTGGCCTAGTAGGTGGAGACGAGATGCAGATCGACCTAACGATCGAATCAGGTGCTGCATCAGTCGTCACTTCGCAGGCTGCTGAGAAGGCCTACGGTTCAAAGGCTGCCGACACTTTGATCAGCACTACTGTCCGGATTCACGCAGGGTCGCGGCTCAGGTGGATACCGCAAGAGACGATTCTCTTCGATGGCGTACGATTGCGGCGCAAAATTGCCCTCGATGTCCACAGCACGGCAACAGCCATGGCGGGCGAGATGCTTGTCTTCGGCAGGCACGCCAGCGGCGAGAGCCTGACTCACGGCTTGGTGCACGACGAATGGCTGGTCAGAGTCGATGGCAAGCTGGTCTGGGCTGACAACATGCACCTCACCGGGGACATCGCTCGACAGACGAACTCTCCTGCCGGTTTTGGTGGCAGCAAGGCCATGGCCACCCTGGTTTACGTATCCGACGATGCAGCCGAACGTCTGGACTGCGTCAAGTCTCTGGTCAGGTCTCAGACGTGCAAGACGGGGGCTACGCTGATAGGGAACATGGTCATAGCCCGGTGGCTCGGCAAGGACGCGACCCAGGTGAGGCGAGCGTATGGCCGTTTTCTGGAGGCATTCTCCGCCGAGCTGGACTATGTGGACAGTAGGATTCCTGCCGTCTGGGGTATGTAGCGACACCGAAGATATGAGAGAATTTCAGATAGGTATCAATATTTATGCTTGTACTTTCGGGTATGCATTGCAGGCCGGAGATTTAGATTGAACCTCACACCCAGAGAAAAGGATAAGCTGCTCATATCGATGGCTGCCATGGTTGCTCGCCGCCGACAGGAGCGCGGCGTGAAGCTGAATCACCCAGAGGCGGTTGCGCTCATCACCGACTACATTGTTGAGGGTGCCAGGGATGGACGTTCGGTGGCCGACCTTAGGCAGGCTGGAGCTACCGTTTTGGGTCGCGAAGATGTCATGGAGGGCGTTCCGGAGATGATCTCCGACGTTCAGGTAGAGGCTACTTTCCCGGATGGCACCAAGCTGGTGACCATACATCAGCCAATTCGATGACCAAACTTGAGGATGAAAATGATACCAGGTGAAATTTTCCCGGCCGAAGGCGACATTGTGCTCAACGAAGGCCGTAAGAGCGTGACAATAGAGGTCTCCAACACGGGTGACAGGCCAATTCAGGTCGGCTCTCACTACCATTTCTATGAGACCAATACGGCCTTGGAGTTCGATCGACAGCTGGCGTTGGGCTTTCGCTTGGATATACCAGCGGGCTCTGCCGTGCGATTTGAGCCTGGACAGACTCGCGACGTGACGCTTGTGGAATATGCAGGCAAGCGTTTAGTGTACGGATTCAACGCCTTGATTAACGGCTCGTTGGAGGTATAAAAGATGCCCAGAAGGATGAGCCGCGCCTCCTACGTCGATATGTTCGGGCCTACCACCGGTGATAGGGTAAGGCTTGCCGACACAGAGCTTATCATCGAGGTGGAGGAAGACCGGACCATCTACGGCGAAGAGGTGAAATTTGGCGGCGGCAAGGTCATACGAGACGGTATGGGGCAGTCTCAGGTAACCCGGGCAGGCGGCGCTGTGGACACTGTGATAACCAATGCTCTGATTTTGGACCACTGGGGCGTGGTCAAAGCAGACATCGGCATCAAAGACGGACGTATCCACTCTATCGGCAAGGCAGGCAACCCCGACATACAGCCCGGAGTGGACACCATCATAGGTCCGTCCACTGAGATCATTGCGGGCGAGGGCAAGATCGTCACGGCAGGCGGCATCGACTCGCACGTCCACTTCATATCGCCTCAGCAGATCGACGAGGCGCTTTGCAGCGGCATTACCACCTTGCTTGGAGGCGGCACAGGTCCCGCGGTTGGCTCCAACGCCACCACGGCTACACCCGGCGCCTGGCATCTGGGACGCATGCTTATGGCTGCAGATGACTTCCCTGTGAATCTAGGATTCTGGGGCAAGGGCAATTCAAGCTCTGTCGAAGCCCTGGTAGAACAGGTCAACGCTGGCGCGTGTGGGCTCAAGCTGCATGAGGACTGGGGCACGACTCCATCTGCCATCGACACCTGTCTGCGCGTCGGTGACGACATGGATGTGCAGGTGCTGCTTCACACCGATACCCTGAACGAGTCTGGATTCGTTGAGACCACGATCAACGCCATCAAAGGGCGCACCATTCATGCCTACCATGCGGAAGGCGCTGGCGGCGGTCACTCGCCGGACATCATCAAGATATGCGGCCAGCTGAATGTGTTGCCGTCTTCCACCAACCCAACGCGGCCACTGACGGTTAACACCATTGATGAGCATCTCGATATGCTGATGGTTTGTCATCATCTCGACCCGCGTGTTCCTGAAGACATAGCCTTCGCCGAAAGCCGCATCCGCAAGGAGACCATCGCAGCAGAGGACATCCTCCACGACCTCGGTGCCATCAGCATGATCACGTCAGATAGCCAGGCCATGGGGCGCGTCGGTGAGGTAATCATTCGCACGTGGCAGACTGCCGATAAGATGAAGCAGCAGCGAGGCCGATTGCCGGAAGAGACCGGCGACAACGATAATTTCCGAGCCAAACGCTACATCGCCAAGTACACGATCAACCCTGCTATTGCGTCTGGGATCTCGGAGCATGTGGGCTCGCTAGAGGTCGGCAAGTTAGCGGACATATGCCTGTGGACGCCGGCCTTCTTCGCCGTGAAGCCTGACATGATAATCAAAGGCGGCACCATAACCGCAGCGATCATGGGCGACCCCAACGCATCCATACCCACACCGCAGCCAACACACTATCGGCCCATGTTTGGAGCCTTCGGAGGGGCCAAGACTGCCAGCTCGTTTACCTTCCTGTCGCGGGCTGCAATGGAGCGCGGCATACCTGATGAGCTAGGCCTTAAGAAACAGACCTTGGCCGTAGCTGGCACTAGAAATATAAACAAGCTATCTATGATTCACAACGACGCGCTGCCGCAAATAGAGGTCGACCCAGAGACCTACGAGGTGCGAGCAGATGGAGAATTGCTAACCTGCGAACCGTCGTCGGTGCTCCCGATGGCGCAGCGCTACTTCCTGTTTTAGAAGATGAATAGTCCAGAGTTATACAAGCTGATATCGTGGTTGTCGCCGTCTTTTCCCGTTGGCGCGTACACCTTTTCCCACGGACTGGAGTATGCCGCTGAAGCAGGCCTGGTCTCCAGCCCGGCGGAGCTTCAAGACTGGATCGAAGCGGTCCTGCGCTTTGGAACGGGACGTGTGGACGCCATGTTAATTCGTGCCGCCTACGAGGCTTCTGAAGAGGAACTACAGGGCATTATTGAGCTGGCTTTCGCTATGAAAGGCACCTCTGAACTCTCGAAGGAGAGCTGCTCCCAAGGTCAGGCGTTCGCGAAGACTGTAGCGTCGGCGTGGCTCTGCGATTTGAGTGGCCTTGTGCAGGGCGAGAGCCTTCAAGCGCCGTATTCCGTATCCGTCGCTGTGGCTTGCAAGGGCAGCAACATACCTCTTACCGACGTATTGACGGCCTACCTGCACGCGTTCGCCTCCAACCTGGTATCAGCCGCCATGCGCCTCGTTCCCTTAGGCCAGACGGATGGCCAGATAATTGTTGCAGCCATGGCTAATGTCGTTGCCGAAGTAGTCGACGACGCAATGCGGTCTCCCCTGACGGACATAGGATCTTCGACACCCATGGTGGATTGGACGTCCATGCAACACGAAAGCCAACACACGAGGCTATTTAGATCATGAAAACGAGCAGCACACAGCCGGTACGTATTGGAGTCGGCGGCCCGGTGGGCTCCGGCAAGACCGCATTGATAGATGCGCTATGCAAACGAATGCGGGGCGATACGGAGCTGGCGGTTATAACCAACGACATATACACGAAAGAGGATTGCGAGTTCCTGATCCGCAGCGGTGCCCTCACGCCGGACCGAATCGAGGGAGTTGAGACGGGGGGATGTCCTCACTCGGCAATCAGAGAAGACGCGTCCATCAACATTGAAGCCATCGACAATATGGTACGCAAATTTCCCGATCTGGATCTGGTGTTTGTGGAGTCTGGCGGTGACAACCTCTCTGCTACATTCAGCCCCGAGCTGGCCGACGCAACTATTTACGTGATCGACGTCGCTGCTGGTGACAAGATCCCCAGAAAGGGAGGACCGGCAATTACGCGCTCTGATCTGCTGATAATAAACAAGACGGACTTGGCGGAATTGGTGGGGGCTAGCCTGGAGGTGATGGCTGTGGATGCCAAGGCCATGCGGGGCGAACTGCCTGTCGTCTTCACGAACCTCAAGAAGGGTGATGGACTAGACGAGGTCGTGGACTTTATCAGGGAAGCACTGGCAGTTTCGTCAAAGACGGCAAGCTAGCGTCGACCTAACTCATTCTTTTGGTGTTGCCAGTCGACGGTTGTCTAGTATTTCCCTTACCTTCTCGGCCAAAGTAGTCGGCGTGAAGGGCTTCTGAATCATTGCGTCCTTTTCACTAAGAACGTCCTTTCGGAGCATATCATCGTCTGTGTAACCTGACATGTAAAGAACGTTGGTTAGCGGGTGGGTTTCTCTGAACTTCTCCACAAGCTCTCTACCACCCATAACTGGCATAACCACGTCGGTAAAGAGTATGTCGAAGTGACCCGTAGGATGTGCAGATATAACTTCAAGAGCAACCTTGCCGTTGGTGGCCTCCACAACTTCGTATCCCTGGTTGCCCAAGATAGTTGTCGCCATTCGTCTAACAATAGGCTCGTCTTCTACAAGAAGGATGGTTTCTTTGCCTTCAGGTATGGCAACACTTTCCTGCAGCAGTGTAGCTGTAGCAGACATCTCGTCGATAGCCGGGAGAAATATTGTGAAAGTAGTGCCTTTTCCCTCTTCGCTCTCGACGGCGATGTGGCCATCGCTTTGAGCGATGATGCCATGGCACATTGATAGTCCAAGGCCGGTGCCCTTACCAATTTCCTTGGACGAGTAAAAGGGCTCAAATATGTGCGTCAGTACATCCTTAGGAATACCACCTCCCTGGTCGGTGACTTTGAATGTCGCGTATGAACCTAATTCCAATTCCGGTTGCAGACTCGCAGCATAATTATCGATATATTTGTCTGCCGTCTCCAGGATCATTGTCCCACCGTTGGTCATTGCGTCCCGGCTGTTGACGGCCAAGTTCATGAGCACTTGACCTATCTGCGCTCGGTCTACAAGAACGTTAGTCAATTCAGTATCTAAGCACGTCTCGATAATTATGTTTTCGCCTATCATACGAGCCAGAAGGGTCTCGATATCT
>Ga0066376_10004225_pt1 | contig 12553 bp, 11 predicted proteins | sample Knorr_S15_td_Bot_FD_77009 | JGI IMG/M metagenome (GOLD analysis project Ga0066376, IMG submission 77009) | Marine microbial communities from Southern Atlantic Ocean transect - Knorr_S15_td_Bottom_ad_5009_LV_A | ecosystem: Environmental > Aquatic > Marine > Oceanic | place: Southern Atlantic... | reverse complement strand
ACCTCTAGTCGCAATTGGGGGCGTCACGGAAGTCACGAGAGCATCCACAGAATATACTTGAAATAGAAAAGTGGACATCCAAACAACAATACCCACTAGCCTATTGCCCGTTTTTTCGCGGAGGCCAACCATCGAACTCAAATCTTCCGTTAAAGGCGGGACGTCTCTCAGCACATTTATGCCACGGATGCCGCTTGAGGAACCGATCGAAGCGGCCCAACCTCAATGACGTCTGGAGGCAGAGCGACGATCCTGCTTGTCGAAGACGAATGTGCGTTGCGCGTTTTAGCGGCTAAAGTGCTATCCGACCACGGCTACACCGTTCTCACCGCATCCAATGGGGCGGAGGCGCTGCAAATCGCTGACGCACCGTCCGTGCCTGAGATAGACCTGCTCCTTACGGATGTGATAATGCCGATCATGGGCGGCAAAGAGGTCGCGGACCGCCTGACAGCCAACCGCCCAAGCCTCAAAGTCCTGTTCACATCAGGGTACGCCTACGATGCAATCGCCAGCCAGAGAATACTCAAACCCGGGTCGGCGTTCACCCAAAAACCGTTCTTGCCAATGGATCTAGTCGACAAAGTCAGAAAAGTGCTGGATGGCATACTTCCAACACAGGCAAGGCAAGACTACCGTTTCGCGGTATTCAACGTGAACCCTGACAACACCCCTTACCTCCCGTCAACGGCTGACCTCGATCGCGAAATGTAATTTTCAGCGCACAAAACAAAGACCCATCCCCATGGGACGCGTCCCCTCGATGCTCAGAGCTATCGATCCCTCAACGCCAGCACATTCGCTCAATCAGTGTTGATGTTGTGAACCGTCTCATCCCCTTCACGCGATAATCCTCTGCCTGTAAGTTTCGGAAACCACGTGGGCGGCATCATTCACGCCTAGCCGGTCAAATATCGCCTGCATTTCCCAGTGAACGGTCATCTCGCTCACATACATGTCCACGCGATGCGTTTATACCTGTTCCCTTCGGACACCAACTTCAGAACTTCCAACTGTCGAGGAGTCAACTAAGAGACTGAATTGCCGTTCCTAAGCTCCGACAATTCTCGAACCAACTGCGTCGTAACCGACGGATCGATAGGTAACGGCCCTTGATCCGTGCCAACCGCGGTCAAGCTCGTCAGCCTGGGCGCATCGGATTACATCACAAAGCCCTTCAACATTGACCTAATAAAATCACTGTCGCCAAAGTATTGGCCCAGCGCGAATTTTTTTCAGAGTCTCAAACCCAAATCGACAACATCTTTCTAGCTGTTCCAGACAGCGTCGTCGAGCCGTACAATTTCTTGCTGTTTAACCAGATGGTCGAGCGCGAGATCGCCAGGTCTCGATTGCGACAGCATTCATGCAGCCTGATGATCGCCGAGATTGACGAGTTTGAAGAAGCCGTGCTTGGCAACGCAACAAAGAATTGGGAAGTCCACTTCACCACCATGTTCGGAATGGTCAACCGGTACACCAGAGCAGGCGACATCTTCGGTCGCACCGACCTTGATCAGTTGTCGATTATTTTGCCCGAAACGAACGCAAAAGAAGCGTACGGCCTTTGTCAAAAAATCTATTCCAACGAGTCATTGGGAGATGGATTCATTGTCAGGGCTGTAACGTATCCCAACGACGGGCAAAATGTTCAAAGCCTCATACGCTCCGCTAAGGTCGCCGTGCAAGCGGCTCGATCTGCTCCGCGCTAAGGCGTATCTCTAATCAGGGCAGCTCTTTGCAAACCTGCTTCGCCAAAGCTCTCCGCCAATCGCATTCCTCGCCCTTGAAGTTCAATTCGTCACTTCTCATGCTATGATGCTTCACGTCGCCGCAACGACGTATTGCCCAGTGCGGAGAGTGATATTGGCCCTCGAAATTGAAAGATGTGTCGCATGCAGGCCTGGGTCTCCTGAGATCACAGCACAGGAGACGGCCAACCTGCTGCCACAGATTCCCGACTGGAGTATCATCGTCGACGACAACGGCCAGCGGCTGTTAGAGCGCCAGTTTACTTTCCGGAACTTCATCAAACCAATGGAATTCGCGAACCTCATCGTCGGAGTCTCCGAGCAGCAAAGGCATCATCCCCGCATCATGGTGGAGTGGGGCAAACTGACCGTTTCCTGGTCAACGTATGCTATTGGCGGCCTTCACCGAAACGACTTCATCATGGCGTCAAAAACCGACAGTCTGTTCGATGGATTCCAATGAGGTGCGCCGCCGGCCGTGGCTGAGCTTCTGACACGATTTTCAAATTCGACGCCACTGCCCTTCTTGCGGCCAGTCCGGCCATTAAGTTAACATGCCCACGGAAAACTTCTAGGCAACAATCATCAACCCCACATCCGCATTCATTCGCGCGGCCCGCCACACAGGGAACTACTAGTGTACGACGCAATCATAGTCGGCGCCGGACCTGCCGGAAACGTGGCCGCCCTTAGGCTATCGTCCAAGGGCCACCGCGTCGCCGTTCTGGACTGGCGATTCGACATTGGGGACAAACTCTGCACAGGGATCATCGGGACAGAGTGCGGCGAAGCGTTCCCAATTCCAAGCGAATTGATCTACCGCCAGGCGAACTCGGCCACGTTCATCTCCCCAAACGGCAGAGAATTTGGCGTCGTTTCCAGGCGCGATCAAGCGCTGGTCGTGGACCGCGTGGCATACATCAACGAAATAGCCGAGACTGCCATGAACGCAGGGGCGAGCTACCACCTGGGCCATCGAGTGTCGGGGATCGAGATCGACGACACCAGTGTTCGAGTCCGAGTTCGGGCCTCTAATAACTCAACAACGTTCTCCGCCAAATTGTTGATCCTCTCCAGCGGTTTCGGCTCCCCTCTGATCCGCATGGCCGGACTTCGAGAGGGCAAGGACGGCGATTTCATGATGGGCGCCCAGACGGAGGTTGAAATCGGAAACGTCTCCGACACAGAGGTTTACGTCGGAGATCAAATCGCGCCGGAGGCTTTCGGTTGGATCGTGCCGCTGGACGAGTCTCGCGCCCACGTCGGCCTCATGTCCCACCACCCGTTAAACGGCCATCTCGACAGTTTCCAAAGCCGCCTCAAAGAGCGCGGGAAAATATTGGATGACATTTCAGCTCCTCGGCGCTGGGGCATCCCCTTGAAACCTATCCCTCGCACATACGCTGATCGGACCCTGGTCACCGGCGACGCCGCAGGATTTGCCAAACCGACGACAGGGAGGAGGCATCTACTATGCCATGCTCTCCTGGCCAGATGGCCGCAGCCGCAGCCATCAAGGCCTTCGAGTGCGGTGATTTCTCAGCGGCCCAGCTCAAGGACTACGAAGACGACTGGGGAAAAGTGTTCGGACACGAACTGAAAGTCGGATATTACGCCCGACTGCTGTTCGAGTCGATGAACGATACTCAGCTAGATCGAATGATGGAAATGTTTCTATCGCCGGAAGTGCAACAGGACACCGTGCTGTCTTCAGACTTCTCGTTCGACTGGCACGGCAAAACAATTCTGAAAACGGTGCGGCATCAGGAACTGGGTCCGCTCATCACATCCTTCGGCGCTGTGGTGGCCCCATTTTTCAAACGCCTCATCCGGTCCTCGATATTCTAAGGCTTGTCCAGAACCACCCTGTTTAGCCCAGAACGTGCCGAATAACCGCCATGCGGACGAACAGCGCGTTCTCCGCCTGCCTGTAAAAAGCCAATCTGGAGTCTTGCGTCTCTATCGAAAAGTCGCCGCTACGCTGCATCGGGTCCATCACAATGCAATCGTCCTTGAGTCGAGACATGAACTCGTCGTCAATCTTGAGGTGGCCTGAACCCCGAGACCTCAATAACTGAGCGTGCGCGACGGTTCTCGGCCCGTTGAGGTAGATCGCATCCGCCTCAGACAGCGAGTCGATGTCTCGATGCTCCTGCACCGTCACGCCGTTTTCCACACAATGGCTCATAACCTCTTCAGGCACCTGGCCGCTGAAAGGGACCAGCATCAACTTGATGTCATTGAACATCGCCAACCCCTTCAACAATGCGCTGACATTTCGATGTTCCAAGCGTCCCACGACCGCGATGGTCTTGCCATCCACGCCGCCGAGTTCGTGGTGTATCGTGTAAAGATCAGCCAGCGCCTGCGTCGGATGATCGTCTGGACTGCCGCCGTTGACCACAGGCATCGCTTCCGCCGACGCGGCTCGCTCGACGACCCCGGAATCTCCTGACCTCAAAACCACAAGATTTATGTGCAAACTCGCCAGAATATTGATGATGTTGTCGATGTAATTCGGCGCATGCACAGGGAAGAACTGCGAAGCGTCCTCAGTATGGAAAGCTTGACCGTCCATCAGTCCAGCCGCCTGTTCAAAGGAAGTTCTGGTGAGAAAACTCGGCTCATAGAAAAGGCAATACAGCGACCGCCCTTTCATGGCAGGTTCGAAATCAGACTGAATCCGAATCTTATCGCAAAGCGAAAACACCTCGCCCTCAACCCAGTCGCGGTCGAGTTTTGTGGTGTCAATCAAATGCCGGTGTTTCGCCATTCAGTTCTCCAACAGCAGCGATTTAACCAAAGGCTGCCAATTTCGGTTGTCAGCCTCGATTAGTTATCCTTGAGGCTCAACTGCGCTATCCAAATTTCTTAATCATCCCAGGAAATCAGACACAACCCTCGCGAACTCCTCCGGCTGCTCCAAGATAAACAGGTGTCCGGCATCCTTCATGACGTGGACACTGGAGTTGGCGATCTCAGACGCCAGCACATCGCCATGGGCCGAAGGCACGATCTTGTCGTTGTCTCCGACGACAATAAGAGTCTCATTCCTGATCCGTCCAGCGCGCCTGCGAAGCCCTTTATCTGGTATCGGCCACAGAAATTTGGCCACCGCGCTTAGAGACTGCACCCGCTCGATAATTTGAAGCCCCAACTCCTCGTCAGAGTCGGTGTCAGGCAAAACAGACCTGGCGATCTCGGAGTCCGGCTCGGCGAACAGGATGCTGCGAGACTCGATGTGGGGTGTCGTGTTGTAGTCGACGCCAGGGTTATCGTCCAGCCAGAGACCTGCAGGCGCGGCCAGCACGAGTTTTCCGGTGGTGTGAGTGCAGATCGCCGACATCTCAGCAGCCACCATAGCCCCAGAATACTGCCCCACGATGTTCGGCTTGTCCAAGCCTAGAGCGTCCAACAAGTCCTGATGATACAAGACCAATCCGAGAAGATCGTCAATCTCGTTGATTCCCTCAGCATCCAGGAATCCTGGGTGCAATGGAGCATAAACAGTGTATTGTTCTGCGAGCGTGTCCAGAAACGACGGCCAGCCTTTGTACCCAAACGCTCCGTGGAGATACACTAGCGGATCGCCGCTCCCCGCCTTCTGGACCGACGTGCTGATGGGGCCGACCTGAACGGTCACCATTTCCTGTGTAGTAGTCATGCCTTGCCTCTAATCTGCTGCGATGACGCGGGTTTCGTCTGGGGCTGCGCGCTCGGCTTGGGGAAGAGCCTGCGGCCACCAGTGATCCTCGTACTCGTCCCACATATCTTGAAGGTGCGGGGCGACTTCAGTCGCGAACATCTCTGTGTTCTTCATCGTCAGGTCACGAGGCATGGAGCCGATCTGCAAAAGTGTCATAAGATGCCCGACCCGCAGGCCTTCGGCGGCTTTGCGAAGGTTTTCTACAACCGTCTCTGGGCTTCCTGCGATAATGTAGCCTTGCTCGATATAGTCCTCCCATGTCAGCCGCTGGCGGAACCGACTGGCAGCGGCCCCGACCTGTGCTAAGGCTCCAGACTTAATCGTCCGAATAGTCCGATAACCAGGGGCCTCGGCGAAGCCTTCGTAAACGTGGAGGCACTTTTTGTAGAAGTAATCCACATGCTCTTCATACAACTCTTTCGCTTTTTCGTCGGTCTCAGCTACGCACACCAACTGGAGGAAACCAGCCCGGTATGGGTTGTCATCGACACCCAACTCCTCCATTTTCTTCCAAAATACGTTCATAACGTCGATGCCGCGTTTATAGCCGAAGTAGCTCAAGTAGCAGTAGACGTAGTTCTTCTCCGCAGTCCACTCCCACGTCTCCACGCTCCCGCCGCCCGGAATCCAGACCGGCGGATGCGGCTGTTGGAGGGGACGAGGCCAAATATTCACGTACCTGACTTGATTGTGCTTGCCGTTGAAGGCAAATGGCTCCGGCTCGGTCCACGCCTTCATGACCAAATCGTGGGCCTCGTAGTATTTTTCACGGAGGGTCGCTGGATTGACCCCATAGGCGTAGTTGGTGTCCATCGACGTTCCAACAGGGAAGCCTGCCACCAACCTGCCCCCGCTGATACAGTCGAGCATAGCGAACTCTTCGGCCACTCGGATGGGCGGATTGTAAAGCGCCAAGCTGTTGCCCAAAACAATTATCGCCGCGTTGCTGGTTCGTCGCGTGAGAGTTGCCGCAGTGATGTTGGGAGAAGGCATGATGCCATAGGCGTTATTGTGATGCTCATTCACGCAGATGCCATCGAAGCCCACTTCGTCGGCAAATTCAAGCTCGTCGAGGTACTCATTGTAAAGCTCGTTGGCTTTGATCGGGTCAAACAGCTTGCTGGGCACGTCAACCCAAACTGACCGATACTTCTCCTCAAAGTCCTCTGGCAAGTACCTATAAGGCATCAGATGGAACCAACAGAATTTCATTTTTCTCTCCCTCGATTTGGCTGTCAGCGATCAGCAGTCAGCTTTCAGGATATACCTGGTTAGTGCCGGTAATTTGCGACTAATCCTCTTCCAACCCACTAATATCACCCTCCGGAAGGCCGAGCTCGCGAGCCTTTAACAAGCGGCGCATGATCTTGCCGCTTCGAGTCTTCGGCAGACTGGGAATGAAGTCGATCTCCCTAGGGGCAACACCGGTGGAGAGTTTCTCGCGAACGAAGCGCATGATCTCATTGCGAAGCTGAGTGCTCTCCTCGTAGCCATCATTCAGGGCCACGAACGCCTTCACAACCTCCATCGCTATCGGGTCAGGCTTGCCTATGACGCCGGCCTCGGCGACGGCGGGATGCTCGATAAGCGCGCTCTCCACCTCGAATGGGCCAACAAGATGTCCCGCGGTGTTAATCACATCGTCAGAGCGTCCCACGAACCAGAAGTAGCCTTCTTCGTCCACGCGGGCGTTGTCGCCGGTCATATACCAGCCGCCCTTGAATCGCGAATTATACATCGATGAATTGTTCCAATACCCGTGGAACATGGACGGCCAGTTGGGTCGAACCACAAGGTTCCCATCCACGCCGGCCGGAACCTGTTCAAAATTGTCGTCCACTATGCCAAGCTCGACGCCTGGGATGGGCTTCCCCATCGAGCCGGGCTTGATAGCCATCGAGGCGTAGTTGGCGCACATTATCGCGCCGGTCTCCGTCTGCCACCAGTTGTCGTGGAAAGGCATGCCGATAGCGCTCTCGCCCCACACGACCGCTTCGGGGTTTAGAGGCTCGCCCACGCTAGCGGTGAATCGCAGGGTAGAGAGGTCATACCTCTTTGGCACGTCGTCTCCCGCCTTCATTAGCATCCGAATGGCCGTCGGCGCGGTGTACCAGACTGTGACCTTGTGCTTTTGAATCTGCTCATACCAGGCGCTAGCCCGGAAGCCGCCTTCGTAGATAAGCTGTGTCACCCCGTTAGTCCACGGCGCCATCATGCCGTAGGACGTTCCCGTCACCCATCCCGGATCTGCCGTGCACCAGTAAATGTCGTCCTCGTGCAGGTCCAGCGCCCACTTGCCGGTGGCGTACTGTTGAACAGCCGCCTGATGGCGGTGGACCGCCCCCTTCGGCTTGCCCGTCGTCCCAGAGGTGTAATGCATAATGGAATAGTCATACTGGCTGGTATTGACGATGGAGAATTCTGATGGAGCCTTGCCCATCTCCGCGTAATAATCCAGGTCCTGCGTGTCGATGGGAGCAGGGTCGCGTTCGTCCTTATTGACAATGATAATATGTTGAAGATCGAAAAGTTCAGGGATTATCCCAGCGATTTTGCGACGCAGATCAGGCTGAGTGACCAGCACTTTCGCGCCGCTGTCTATCATCCGGTCTTTCACCGGATCAGGGCCAAAGGCCGAGAACAGCGGCCCGGCGATAGCGCCAGCCTTGAGAATGCCGAAAAATGCGAAATACAGTTCCGGCAGTCGGTCCATAAACAAAAATACCCTATCTCCGGTTTCGATCCCTAGGCTCTTGAGCACGTTGGCGAACTTGTCCGTCTCCTCCTTCATCTGTCCGAAGGTGTAGTCTTCCCGTTCGCCGTTCTTGCCCTCCCAGATGAGGGCGATTTTGTCCCGTTTGGGACCGTTGGCGTGGCGATCGATGGCCTCGTGGGCCTTGTTCAGGCCTCCCCCCGGGAGCCAGTCCAACTCTGAGTACAAATCCTGCCAATCGAACTCTCGCACATTGTCACGATCCAGGTTCGGCGTGACGTCGAACTTGTCTATCGCCGGCTTTTCGATTGTTTTGAATGTCGAAGCAGTCATGGCATTCTCCGGTGTTTTTGGATTTCGCCCTCGAGAACGGCACAGGGCTTTGGGCGATGCGTCAGTCTTCAAGGTCAAAGACTTCTACCCCGCCTGGCTCGTTTTTCCTGTCCCGCAAATCGGCAATAGTATACACCCATGCCCGTCCGTCAGCACTAGGCGACAAGATTTTGAGTTGAGCGTCAACTCACAGCCGCAAGGGGTCACACACAATGAAAAAATCTTGACCCTCCCAGCGTGCGTTCATATAATGGCGGCGCCCAACGCTAGAGCAGGAGCGAGCAATTGAGCTACGAGCTATTACTCCTTGTACGACAGGACAATGTAGGCATAATTCAACTCAACCGGCCAGAGGTTCTCAACGCGCTGAGTCAGCAACTATACAGCGAAATCGACGCCGCCGTGACCGAGCTTGAAGACGACGACAGCGTTCACGCCATTATATTCACCGGATCGGGCGAGCGAGCATTCTCCGCCGGAGCCGACATCCACGAGATGGCGCGAAATGCCGAATCCGACGATTCGTCGCCTCCCGACCCACGAAGAGCCGACTTCGCATGGCACATAGCCGCATGCACAAAGCCGACGATCGGCGCGATGAACGGCCTCGCCTACGGAGGCGGAGCCGTGCTGGCATCCAGCATGGACATCCGAGTGGGATGCGAACGTTCAAGATTCCGTTTCCTAGCCGCCCAATATGGCCGCGTGAACTCAACATGGAGCCTGCCTATGCAAGTTGGCTGGCCGATGGCGAAAGAACTCCTGCTGACTGCTCGCGTGGTCGGGGCGGAAGAATCGCTCCGGATTGGACTGCTCAACCACTTGGTTCCAGCCGAGGAATTGATGGACAAAGCGATGGAACTAGCCAACCTCATCGCGGCCAACGATCCGCGCATGGTTCAGGGCATCAAAGAACTGCTAATGGACGATGTCGGTGAACCCTGGCAACAGATGTATAAGGGCGAACAAACGGCGCAGGCAGGCAAGCTATCGCCCACGCCGGTGCTGGAAGGATTCAAGCCATTCCTGGATAGAAAGGGGCGCAAGTAGACATGACCGAACAGAACACGCCGTTGGCCGGACTGAGAGTATTGGACCTGGGAAGGTATCAGGCAGGCCCTCGTTGCGCCCTGATGTTCGCCCGTATGGGCGCAGAAGTTATCAAGGTAGAGGCGCTGAATGGAGATGAGAGCCGTCGCAACGGCCCGACCGTTCGAGGCCAGAGTGCTTACTGGGTGCAGTACAACTCCGGTAAAAAGAGCCTCGCCATAAACCTCAGAACCGACGAGGGCAAGGAAGTGCTGAGAGACCTTGTGAAGGTCTCTGACATATTCCTTCAGAACTTCAGGCCCGGCACCATCGACATCATGGGCTTCGGCTACGATGTGCTGAAAGAACTGAACCCCAAGATCATCATGATCAACGTGTCGGCATACGGCCAGACAGGGTCGATGAAAGACCAGGTTGGCTTCGACCCTATAGGGCAAGCGATGGGCGGCCTCATGTCGTTGACGGGAGCGCCGGATGACGCTCCTATGCGGACCGCGTTCCCCCTGATCGACAGAATCACCTCTCTCCACGCCACCATCGGCGCTCTGGCTGCTCTGCGAGAGCGTGACATCTCCGGCGAGGGCCAGACCATCGACGTTTGTCTTGCCGACACCGGATTCACTACCAACGAAATTCCCATTTCCGCATATCTGGGTTCCGGCCACGTGGTCCAGCGCGAGGGCAACGGGAAAGGCCTCGGCGGAACCTATCAGACCAAAGACGGCTGGATAATCATTGCCGCCAACAACGACGCTATGTGGGGCAGGATGTGCGAAGCCGTGAACAAGCCCGAATGGCTAGAAGACACCCGATTCTCCACACGGGCCGACCGGCAGGCCAACAACGACGCGTTGGAAGACGAACTTACGGAGTGGTTCTCCGAACGGAACACCCGTGACGCCGCTAAACATCTGTCTGCCCACAGCGTTCCTTGCGCGCCCGTTAACACCGTCGAGCAGGCGGCCAAAGAACCCCTCTTGCAAGAACGAGAGATGATGATGGAAATCCCCGACCCGGTCGCAGGCACGATGTGGGTGACTGGCAAGTCCATCAAATTCGGCAGGACTCCAATGGTCGTGAACCCAACGCCGTTGATAGGCGAACACACGAGGGAGCTTTTGTCCGACGTTCTGGGATACGACGACGAAAAGATCGGCTCCCTCGAGGACTCTCAGGTGATCAAGACCACCGAATCCACGCCCGCGGCAGCTGACTAGCTATTCAGGACTCCCAGCGATTGACTGGCTCGACGCAAGAAAGGCATATGAAATATGGCTGACGCTCGAAGCTTGGAAGGACGAGTAGCACTCGTCACAGGTTCAGGTCGAAACATTGGCCGCGCAACCATTCTCGAACTGGCCTCAAGAGGGGCCGACGTCGTAACCAATGCCAGAAGCAATCGAGAAGAGGCGGAGTCTGTTGCTCAAGAGGCCCGCGATCTCGGCGTGCGGGCCGCCGCGACCGTGGCCGACGTGGCTGATCAGGCACAGGTGAACGCAATGGTGTCCGCGGCCCTGAACGAATTCGGGCGCGTGGATATCCTCGTCAACAACGCAGGACTCCGAGACGTCAAATCCTTCACCGATATGACGTTGGAAGACTGGCGATACGTCAACGGCGTTAACATGGACGGGCCTTTCTTTTGCAGCAAAGCCGTAGTCCCCGGAATGATCGAACGCGGTTGGGGTCGAATAATCAACGTGTCCGGCCTCAACGCCTTTAAAGGGCGGTCAGATTGGGCGCACGTATGTGCCGGCAAGATGGGCGCGCTGGGAATGACACGCGCTCTGTCCGTCGAACTTGCGCCGTCGGGCATCAACGTGAACCACATAGTCCCCGGAGCGTACGACACATCTCGCTCCCCGACCCAGGAACGTTTCGAACAACCCCAAAGAGTTGTAGGCATCCCGGTGGGCCGCCTCGGCCTCCCAGAAGAATTAGCCAAAGCATGCGCGTTCCTGGCTTCAGATGAGGCCAGCTTCGTCACCGGGCAAACCATCCACGTAAACGGCGGCGCATTCGCCGGGTAACAAATAGATCACCGCGACAATTACATATTACAATCCTGAAATTCTGAAATTCTGCCCCTAATCATTGGCACCGACTATGGCAATTAACTTGCCGAGTGAGAGATCATGGTAACTCGAATTGATCTTCTGGGACGCGATATTCAACGCCGATTAGGCGACGAAAAGAGGCGGGAGTTTGAGTACTAATCTCTCCCGCGTTACAGCTCTCAAAGCCCTGGTTGCAGGCAGCGTTGTTGCCAATTCTCAAAAATATCCCGACATTTTATTTGCGTTTGACCAGATAAATAGGGCACAGAAAGTTCGTCGTCGAGATTGTAAGAGGTTGCTACAAGTCGTACATGCTAATCGAGCCTTAGACACAACTCTCAAAGAGTCCAATAACGCATACAGAGTAACTGATGGTTTCTCGATGTCACAATATCTGAAAGATTTGGTTAACCATAATAAATCCAACATACGTAAACTCCCAAAACAACTACAAGAGCAATATGAACTTTCGATCGTAAGATTCCGGAATCGATTGATGCATGAATCGGTGGTTGTGCCTCAGAAAGACTCAGATGTGCTGAACTTGCTCTCAGAGATGCACAGCTGTTTACAGACCGTAGTCAAACTCCGACGGCGAATTGGAATCTTAGGCTATGTAGGTTGCTCACAATCGCAGTTAATCAGGAGGCATCAAAGACATGGCAATAGGCATCAACTCGTACAGGCCCCCAGTGATGGGCGTGACTCACATGGTATCGGCAGGCCACTATCTCGGAGCGTCCGCTGGATACCGAATCCTGGAGCAAGGCGGCAACGCCATAGACGCTGGAGTCGCCTCTGGAATTGTCATCAACGTCACTCTCCCTCACGCAACCAACTTCGGCGGAGTGGCGCCGATAATCGTTTACATAGCCGAGTCTGACAAGGTCTCGACCATCAGCGGGCTTGGGACTTGGCCTGAAGCTGCGTCAATCGAACATTT
>Ga0066376_10004221_pt1 | contig 12558 bp, 7 predicted proteins | sample Knorr_S15_td_Bot_FD_77009 | JGI IMG/M metagenome (GOLD analysis project Ga0066376, IMG submission 77009) | Marine microbial communities from Southern Atlantic Ocean transect - Knorr_S15_td_Bottom_ad_5009_LV_A | ecosystem: Environmental > Aquatic > Marine > Oceanic | place: Southern Atlantic... | reverse complement strand
TTAAGTCTACTAATTGGGTTCTTAATTGGCTTTTGGGTAAAGGAGTATTATGCAAGCGGTGAGCTTTATGTGATTGGTAATATAATACCAGGACTAATCGCAAGTTGGATGGATCGGCAAGGGGTATCTCGTACCATCGGTGTAATTATGATTACTGCCAGTATTGTGTATTTAAGCATGATGCTCCTCTATAAAGGAGTTATATATGTTTAGACCTGAAATCCAGAAAACACGTGTACTTATTTCTATGGCCATTTTCAGCCTATTAATGGTATATCTTGCTACGGAATCTACGGTTATCCATACGGCGGTAGGATTTGAGGAAAAACAAAGGGCATCTGAGATTATGGAATCCGCTCTAAATGTTTTGAAGCATGAAATTAGAGATATAAGGGGCAAAACTATTTATATTGATATTGATCCGAATACGACGGGATTAATATTTAAAGAGGATAGTCCAATTCGTTCGAGTATTGGTGATTTGGAAGCAAAACAGACTGTTCTAAAACCCAACTTCGCAGCAGTTGTTGTTGACCATTTAATCCAAGCTAGAGTTAAATCTGGTGATACGGTTGCAGTTGGAATGACAGGTTCCATGCCTGGTGCGAACATTGCAGTGCTCAGTGCGTGTAAAGCGATGGGTGTTCATACCATAAATATCACCTCTGTAGGTTCATCTACATGGGGTGCAACTGACCCTAATTTTACATGGTTGGACATGGAATCGGTTTTAGTTGATAGTGGGATTTTTACTCAAAAGAGTATTGCCGCATCAATGGGCGGTAAGGGAGATTGTTTACGTCGCTCGGGAAAAAGGGGCGGTAAAGAGGGCCGTAGAATTGTTAAACATGCAGCTAAACGAAATGACATTCCACTTATTGAATATGTTTTACCCATCGAAGAGAAAAATGTATCAATAAGTATTAATCAGCGAATTAAATTTTATTCAGATATACAGGGTGAGTTGAAAAATTATGCTGCCTTTATTAATGTTGGAGGTGGAGTAACTAATGTGGGTGTGGGTGGAAAAAAGAAGCTCCCAAAACCTGGATTCCTTTCTCCTGAAACTATTATTGAAATGAATCCTCGAAACAGTATAATTCGAAATTTTGCTCAGGTGGGTGTGCCTGCAATTCATATTTCCCATATTTCACAACTGGTTGAAGGTATTATTCCATTTGGGAGTGAAAAATTAAAAACAGGCCAAGGCAGGTTATACAAAGAAGAACGCTATAATTTAATGGTTGCCAGCATTGCATTGATATTCTCAATAGGTTTAGTTGTAGGGATCGGAATTTATAGCCACGAACAAATCAAAAAAAGAATGCAATCTTACGAACCTGAATCTATCCTGTAATGAAAAAACTGATATTTTTTACGATTCTAATGTTTCCATTCCTTTATGGAAAGGTACTTCACCCACAGGGAAATGTGGTTGGAGAATCGTTAGACATCCAAGGAAAAATTCGTGAGTACCATGTCTTGGGACTGCCAAACGTAAGAAAGTCTCTTTTATTAAATTATAATTCATACGCGGTTACGGGTCCATCTAATGTTTCCATTTATGCACGGTTGGCAATCCCTAAAAATGAAAAGGGAGTACATTCTTTTTCAATAAAATCATTTTTATCGGATTCACCCGAGTCAATCCACCAATTTAATAAGAAAGTTGATTCTTCAGTTTCATCTCCGTTACATCCCATGCATCGATACACCAAATCTGCTAAGATTGATATTGAAATTCCAAAGGGAAAATTTATACTTTCAGTAGAAAATGAATCTAATTTTTGGAATCCAATTTTAATACGTGTAATTCAGAAAAGACGTAAAAAATGATTCGTTTATTATTACTTAGCGCAGTTTTCGTTCAGCTTTGTTATTCTATTCCATTGGTGAATCGGTTGATGGTCCCCGTTTATTATTCTACATCTTTTACCTATGGACATGATAGTAATATTCTCAAATTTTCAGATGAAGACAAATCAGACTCTACCACAGAGCCATGGTTGTTGGAAGAAAATGAGCTTTCATCATCATTTATAAAGATAGGGGCTTCTTTAACATACATACCGTATTTATTTGATAATCATGAAACTCAATTAAAAGTAAAATTAAATTATTCGGATTTTATGGATTCTTCGGATAAAAAATATTATAGCTATTCAATCAAATTAGCGCAGCATTTGGGGCCATATGAATGGGTAAAAGTATCTTATAGTCTGCTTCCACAGTTATATTTACGAGAATATGTGGATAGAGATAATCCAGTTTATGTACCTTCTGAGTCCTCCTCTGATTTTAATAGTTTTTCTGAGGGTGAATTATATACATCTTCATTTTTTTCTAATGAAGTTATGCGTATTCAATATTCAAATTCTATTCCATTCAATAAATCTTATTATTCAATCAGTTATAGCAAACAAAAACAATATTATAATGGTGAGTTTACAGAGTTTGATTTAGATATACATGAGTATAAATGTGGAATTTATCTCCGAAATATTTCCCATTTAAAAATTTCAGCCAATGTATCAGTATCTGAGGCGGAAAATATTACTTTTCAAGATGGTCGCAATTCTACTCAATCCAAGGATAGGGGCTTTGAGCAAAATAGAATATGGGCATCGGTGAGTGTAGATGAGAAATTTAGTCCATTTTTTAATGAGATTGGATTATCAACTAGTATTGAAAACAGATTTTATTCGTCCAACTTAATAACGGACCCTTTACATAGAGGGAGGTCACATATTGACCAAAAAGTATCACTTTGGGTAAAGAAAAATATATCTAAGAAAATAGATGCAAAGATTTATGGAAGTTATCGCGCTCGAACAACTCACTCAACTGAAGAATTTGTAGAGGGCCTAAAGTCCTTTGATAAATATGATTTTTTTATAAAATTCACCTATAATTCAAATTTTAATATCTATTATTAGATGAAACAGCTTTTCTTCATATTATTAATTTTTTCCATGAGCTGCTTGAAACAGTCTGAGCCTGTAATTTCAGAAAAAATGATTTATATTTATTCCACTTTAGATTCAGTTCGAGATATTGAATTAGTTGGCGACACCCTTTATGTGGCAAATGGGAGTGAAGGACTAAAAATATTAAAACTGAATTTGGATGATTCTGAAAGTATTGAACCTATATATGAGGGACCAATTTTTGAAGGAAGCCAAAACCTAATCAAACTTAATTATGCAAGAAATTCAGAGTTAATTTTTGTATTGAATAGTGAGGATTTAACTTATGTAGCACCACATAATTTTTATGAATCAATTTTTGGTTTTGGGTTATTCGTTGGAATAGTTCAATGTGATACAGATAATCATAGCAATTCAACAATTATTTATGATGGGATTGAACCAGAAATATTGACTTTATTTAGACATTTAGATACTGGGAATGAGGTGCAACCACACACCACATCAATCGAAAGATCGAAAGTATTAAACTCTGATGATGGATTTATTGAATCTTTTTGTGATATTAATGATTTAGATTTGGATTCTCTTAATTATGATTTATCAGACATCTATTTTTATAATGATACTCTTTATTTAGCAAATCCCAATTTTAGTATTCCATCTATTCAAATATATTATCAAAATATTGATGATAATTTTGAGCTAGTAAGAGAAGATACACTTTCGGCATATCCTAAAACTGTACGTGGTTTTGATTCTGCCTATGTGGTGGGCCTAGATAATGATGCGGGATGTTACATTGCGTTACTTGATACTGAGGGGGGTGTGTACCGTAATTTTACCGTCGCGAAAGGCTATACCATTCGTGATATTCATTATAGCCAAAATTTGCTACTACTCAGTGCTGGATATGATGGTGTGTTGATCTATGAATGGGATGGCGTGAATGACCCCAATCCTTATGCATTAATTTCGAGCGGCTATGCCTATTCTGCATTGGTATATAAAGAGAACAAAATTATTATTGGAACGAAAAATGGAATTGAAATCTATGAAATTGATTGAAAAAGTATATTTTAATAATAGGATGAATTTAATTTTGCTAAATTTTATCATACTGACCACTGTTGGATTTTCTCAATCTTTTGGGTGGCAAGAAAACGGAGTCCCAGTGCGTCAAGGTGCTCATATTGAATGGTCACGTACAGGAGATGTGGGTGAAAATGGGACCATGATTTTTGGGTGGACAGATACGCGGACTGGAGACAGAGATGTATATGCACAAAAATTTGATTCTGATGGCAATAAACTTTGGGATGAAGATGGACTTATAGTAATTCGTTTTTCAGGTAGACAGGAAGATCCCATCTTTATAAGCGATGATGGGGGTGGAGTCTATGTTATTTGGTCTGATTTTAGAAATGAACCCATAAGTGATGGTCAACCCTATGCACAGCATGTAAATTCCAATGGCGTTTTAACTTGGGGCGAAGACGGAATGCCATTATCAAGTGATAAACTCACTGAATTTAGCTTGAATCTATGTAAGGATGGCACTGGTGGTGCATATGCCTTATGGAAAAATAAATATGGTGGACATTATGCATCATATCTTAATTTCTCTAATAGTGGACCAACTAATAAAGTGGAAGTTATTTCTAATGAGTGGAGTCATTCCAACCCAAGTTTAGAAACGGCAGGCAATGGTGATGCGGTAATGGTGTGGAAAGATGAGCGTAATGAAGATAAAGATTTATATGGCCAACGACTAGGTTTTGATGGTACAAATGTAGTACTGGAATGGGAAACCATTGAAGATGATGATTATGGCATTTTATCAGAAGAGGATTGTGAGATTGATGATGATTATGGCATTTTATCAGAAGAGGATTGTGAGATTGATGATGATTATGGCATTTTATCAGAAGAGGATTGTGCGAATATAGATGGATCAGTTTGGTATGGGGAAGGGAATTCAGAAGAAGTCGATGATTGTGGAGATGGTATAGTAGATTCAGTATGGTATGGAGAAGAGAATTCAGGAGAAACAAATAATTGTGGAGATGGTATAGTAGATTCAGTATGGTATGGAGAAGAGAATTCAGAAGAAGTAGATAATTGTGGTGATGGTGAAGATAATTATCCAAATGGGGGTATCTCTGTTGTGACGGCAATTGGAGACCAATCTTCACAAAAAGTTACCTACTATAGTGAAGAATATTCAGTTATTGTTTGGCAGGATGAACGAAATCAATATGGGGCCTCATTCCCTGATATTTTTGCGACCTTTTTAAATGAAAATGGAGATCCCGCTCCCTATTATGGAGTTAATGGCCTTCCCATTGTAACAAGCCACGATTTAAATGGTGGGTTTACACCACCTCCATCTGCACAGAAAAAGCCACGCGTGAAGGCGGATGGTAATGGCGCCATGGTAATTTGGAATGATTTTAGAAATGACCCTAGTGGGGATGTATATATTCAAAAAATAACTCATGAATCCAATGGACTTTGGGCACATAGTTCTGATCTTCCCTTTGATGGGGTGGTAGTATCAGAAGGGATGGGTGAGCAAGGTAATTCACGATTGTCCATTGATGGGAATGGTGGAGTATTTGTAGTATGGGAAAATAAACCCAGTGAAGAAACAGATATTTACATCCAACATTTGGATGTGGATGGGAATCCCTCATTTGCAGATGACGGCATTATAATCTGTAATGCGGTAAATGATCAAATTAGCCCATTGGTGCGTTTAGATGGAAATACCGGTGCCTTTTCAGTATGGCAAGATCAGCGGGATGGTAGTATTGGGCTTTATGTACAGCATGTTGAACCAAGTTCAGGGGTAACATTTAATGAAGATGGCATTGAAATGTATTTTGGAATTGATGGTCATGGGCAACTTTATAATGATACAGATCCATTACAAATGACGCAAAAATCTCTCTATTTAGGTGATGATCGAACCCTCTTATTCTGGGAGGATAAGCGGTTTGGAAATCAAAATATTGATAATTTGAATATTAGTACATCCTATGTATTTGGTGAAATAATTGAATCTCATTTTGGTAGTATGGGTACATTGAATGGAGAAAAATTATCAGAAAGCCCGGTACAAATAAAACCTTCAGTTAATGCATTAGAAGATGGCTATTTGTACAATTTTATTGGGCAAGATTTGTCATCAGGGGAGAATGTTCTTAAATCAGAATTACTCGATACAGATTTAAATTCAATTTCTAGTTCTATAGAGTTGGTTGACGGCACCGATTGGGCGAATCAAAAAACCTTTATGGTAGGAAGGGATTTAGAAAATAATCAATTTGTATTTTATGCAAAAGAATATTGGGATCCATCTTCAATTTGGCTGCAAGTTTATAATTCCAATGGGGTAGAATTACTATCGAATCCTGTAAATATAGTGAGTAATTCTGATTTGAATAATTATTATCCACGTGCTGTATTTCAAAACCCCACTGGTGGTATGATTTTGGTTTTTGACCAAAATGAAAATGATATAAGAATAATTGGAGTATATAGCAATGGTGATTCTTGGGAAGAAGCCATTTCTATTATTACTAATACTGAAGATCAATTATTTCAAGATGCCACAAAAACCCAAGAAGGTATATTTATTACGTGGAAAGATTTAAGAGGTGAAGATGCCGACATTTTTGGTCAACATATTAGTTATGGTGGAATTATTTTAAGTAGTGAACCCAATGGGATTCACCTTTGTGAAGAATCAAATGACCAAAATGGGGCCAATACAACTTTTGTTGAAAGTACAAATACTGTGACGACGTGCTGGGAAGATTTCAGAAATGGGTCACATTGGGATACCTATTGTAGAGATGTTGACTTGACTACAAATACGGTTAATGATGAGCTGATTTTATCTGATGCGATTGGAGATCAAATGAATCCATTTTTGTTTACCAGTCTTACAAATACAGTGTTAGCAGTTTGGGAAGATTTTAGAAATGGGAATAATGAATATGCAGATATTTATTTTCAAGAAATTGAAAATGGAGCCATGAATTTTGGCGGTGGCGGCATTGCAGTATGTGATGAATTTCATAATCAAATTAATCCACGAATTGATATACTCACAGAAACCAGCGATATTTCATATCTCATTTATTGGGATGATATGCGAAGCTCGGGTAAAGAAGATTTGATTAATGTGTTTTCACAGCAAATTATCCTCGAAGATTGTAATGGAGAAATGGGTGGATCTGCAATAATTGATAATTGTGGTGTTTGTGGAGGTGATGATTCAACCTGCTCAGATTGTGCAGGGGCTTTAGGTGGAAATGCTTATTTGAATCAATGCGAAACTTGTATTTGTAATGGTTCTGATTCACTTGATGGTTTCGAATGCATTGAATCTGAGGAATGCGTACAAGATTGTAATAATGAATGGGGTGGGTTTGCAGAAACCGATGATTGTGGTGTATGTGATGCTGACGTGACGAATAATAACACAACATGCACACAGGATTGTGTAGGTGTATGGGATGGTACTTCTGAATTTGATAATTGTGGTGTATGTGGTGGTAATGATTGTTTTGAACAAGATTGTGATACATATCCCTCTGATGAATATGATTGTGATGGTGTAACATTATCTGTGGGGGAATCTTTGCCCATAGAATTTGGACTTAAACAAAATTATCCAAATCCATTTAATCCAAGCACATCTATTAGTTTTAGCATTCCTAGATTTTCAATGGTATCAATTAGTATTTATAATGTGAATGGGCAAAAAGTTAAATTGTTAATAGAAAATACAATGAGTCCTGGTAATCATCATATTAGTTGGTATGGAGATGATGATAATGGAATTTCAGTTTCAAATGGGATTTACTTTTACATTATGGAAACAACCAATTTCATTGGAAAAAGAAAGATGCTATTCATTAAATAGTGAAAAGTATGAAACTCTTTTTTTTAATATTATTATGTTCACTATTAGTTGCTGTAAGTCCCCTTTCAGATCGATACCATACCTACGAAGAAATTCAAGCTCAACTTACTGCGTGGAATGATGAGTTTGGGAGTAGCGAAAATCCAAATTATCCTGATGGGGGTATCGTATATAAATTAATTGAAGTTGGATTTTCTCACGAAGATAATCTACCAATTTGGGGAGCCAAGCTCACCTATAATGCAGATATTGAACAGGATAAACCAAAGATATTATTTTTAGGCCAATGTCATGCGGAAGAAATTTTGGGCATTGAAATTTCAATGGCATTGATTGATATCCTATTGCATCCTACTCCACAACCCGGTACATCTAATATGCCATTTCCAAATGGATATAGACCCAGTTTTGGTGATTTGAATTCCACCAATATTACATCCATCCTAGAAAATACAGAAGTGTGGGTAATTCCCACTCATAATCCTGAAGGTTTAACGGTGGTTCATGGATGGGAAGAGAATGGGGAATGGTTTCAGGATGTGACTTTTCGAAAAAATAAGCATGATTTAGATGGGAATAATATATTCAATTTTATTGTGGGTCAAGGAAATGATTCCGATGGTGTGGATTTAAATCGTAATTATGATTTTAATTGGATGAATGGTGATGATATCTATGAACCGGATAATGGGGGGTGTAATGGTTCATATTTTACCAATTTTGATTATTATAGAGGACCAGAACCATTTTCTGAATCAGAGACTCAAGCCATCCGTGATTTAGCATTAGAGCAGGATTTTTTGATTTCAATCGCATACCATAGTTCCAGATCAGGATGTCTTTCTGAAAAAGTAAAATTTTCTTGGGTATGGGAAGAGGATCAATTGTCACCCGATGCTGATGTTATCTCTCGACTTGGTGAGAATATTGCAGGATTAATAGAAACGGTGGATGGAACGGGTGCAGGATATTATGAACCCTCATTCAGTGGATCTCATAAGGGTGTTGCCCATGATTGGTTTTATGCCAAAACAGGTTGTTTCCAATATCTCATTGAAGTGGGAGAAGGTGGTGATGGTATGCAGCCCAGCGATGAACAAGATATTAATAAAATTGTTCATAATAATTTAAAGGGTGCGTTTTTTGCAATAAACCGAACTGCTGGAATTAATTCAGGGACCCTTGCAGCTGATAAATATATGGTTACGGGTATTATTTCTGATATAGATACAGGCCTACCAATTTTAAATGCTGAAGTTGAAATTCTTGAAATGAGTGACCCAATACTCACCCCTAGATTGACAAATTATTTTGGTAGATATTATCGCCTGTTAAAGGATGATACTTATACTATAAAAATCACAGTAGATGGATATCAATCTGAAGAATATATTTTTACTTCAAGTGCTGATGATATAACAATAGTAAATTTTTCTTTGGTGCAAATTGAAGATTGTGCAGGAATACTAAACGGTACTGCATTAAATGATGAATGTGCTGATTGCGTTGAGCCGGTTTGTAATTATTTTGGAGCAGTAAGCCCATTTAGTCCTGGGATGAATCCATGTGATGATGATGAATTTCCAACAAGTACTCTGTGGAATGCTTCATGTATATTATCAATCCAAAATTTAATTCCTAGAGAATTTGGATTAATGCAAAATTATCCAAATCCATTTAATCCAACTACAAATTTTATTTTTGAATTAAGTAGAATTGAAAATATTTCCTTGTCTGTTTATAATATAAATGGAGGATTAGTTGAAACCATTATTAATAATGAAATATTTAATCGAGGACAGTATCACATTCAATATGATGCATCACATTTAGAATCGGGTATTTATCTTTACACTTTAGAATCACACAAAATTAACATTAGCAAAAAATTTGCGTTTATCAAATAGGAATTTATGAATAACATTTTAATGATATTAATTATAATAATGGGATTAGTTTCCGCTGAGGTAAAAACATTATCTCAGCGACCATTTCTTGATAATCCTGAGGATTATACTTATACACGGGGCACCTATTTAATCGTTTTAGCAAGTAGTACATTAGAGTCATTGTTATCCATGGAGACTGGCGGGAATTTTATTGAATTCAAACAGTCTCAGGGATTTACGGTTGAAGTAATTGCATATCCTGACGTAGCGGATAATAGAGATGAATTAAGAGACTATTTTGAAGGTTATTCTGATAGTCATCCTGATTTAGAATATGTTCTATTTGTAGGTGATGTAAATGGCACCTATGCAATCCCCCCTTATACTATTCCCTCATATAATGAAATTGAAAATGATGTAACTGATTACCCCTATTCATATTATACGGATGATGAAATGTATAATCCCAGATTTTTGGTAGGTAGATGGTCAATTTCAAATCCATCAGAATTACTAAATATCAAAAGTAGAACCATTCAGTATTCACGGATGGAAAACATAGAGGATAGGTCATATTTAAATAAGGCATTATTAGTTGCTGGAAATTACAAAACAGCTGATGGGGCCGAAGTAGAGGCACAATATTGGCCCGTTACTCCACGATGGACATCAATGTGGATTCAAGATAAATTAGAGAGTTCATCTGCAAATACAGCGGATACCATATTTTTCTATGCAGAAAATCAGGTTGTTAATAATCCAGAAATTGCAAATATTTGGAATGATGGTGTTGGACTTATAAACTATCGGGGATGGGGCGATTCAAATGGGTGGCATAAACCCTATTTCCATCGAGAAGAAGTTGAAGAATTAACCAATACCGATAAATTACCCATTGTATTTAGTTTTGTGTGCAATAATGGTGATTTTGGAAATGATTATAGTGGTACCGGGAATGCTAAATGTTTTGGTGAGAAGCTTATCACCGCAGGCAGTTTGACATCCCCCAAAGGGGCTGCCGCCATGGTGGGACCTTCAGATTTAGATACGGATACACGATTTAATAATGTATTATGTGGTAAAATTTGGGATGAATTAATCGAAGGTAGAATTTCTGAATTGGCACCTCTTTTACATGCAGGGAAACAATCTGTTAGTGCTGAATTTAATGGTTTAGAAGTAAATTCTGTTAATGGGGGAACCATGAGTATCCCCAAATTTTATCATCATATATATAGTGTATTGGGAGACCCCAGTATTTCGATTTGGTTGGGTGAGCCCAATGAACTATCATCTAGCTTAGAATCTAATACCGAAATTATGGAATCATTTGTGTCATTAGTGGTTTCAGATGAGAATGGGAGTCCATTACAAGATGTAGTTGGCGCATTATTAGATTCTAATGGTGATTTAATAGCAAAGGGGTTGAGCAACCAAAACGGTGAGCTGAATATTGAGTTTAATGATGTATCCTATGGGAGTGAGGTTGAATTATACTTAAATGCGCCACAATTTATGCAAAAACGATTTGATTTGACTATCGTGACAGATAATGGTTCGGAAATTCCTTTAGATAATTATGCATATTCTCCAGAGTATATAGAATATACTGAGTATTCTGTGATTAGTAGTGTTGATGATTCAGAAAAAGCACCTGTATATAATTGGATAGAAATCAATCAGATGGGAACAAATCTCAATCTAACTGATGATTCACAAATCCACGAAATTGAAATTGGCTTTGATTTTAACTACTTTGGAGAGAGTTACAATAGCCTATCAATTTGTTCTAATGGATGGGTATCTTTTATACCTACAACCATAAATCATTTCTGGAATTTCTCAATTCCTTTTCCAATGGGACCGGATGCCATGATAGCCCCATTTATGGATGACTTAGATGATAATGGGGGCACAGAACCGTTAAATGTATATGCATATCAAGATGTGAGTAATAATCAGTTCATTGTTCAATGGGATAATATTGCAAATGGTGAAGATGATGAATATTGTGGAACTGAACAGGATTGCACACGAGAGACATTTCAGCTAATTTTAAGAGATCCATCAATTTATCAAACAGAAACGGGTGATGGAGAAATTATTTTTCAATATAAAGACATTCAAGATATTGATGAGAATGGAAATTATTCCACCATTGGCATAGAATCACCAGACCAAAACTTTGGTTACCAATATCAATTTAGAAATATTACTTATGGCACCCAATTAGTAGAAAATGAGATGGCTATTCTATTTACTACAAATAGCAATGAGACTTTCTTGAGTATTGATGAGAGTATTCTCCCATCACAATTATCTTTATTCCAAAACTTCCCAAATCCATTTAACCCCACCACTACCATATCATTCAATTTGGATTACTCAGTAGTAGTAAACATGTCTATTTTTGATTTAAATGGTACCATAGTTTATCAAGTAATAAATAATCAATTCTATCCGGCGGGTAAGCATAGCATTAACATTAATGCTGGCGAATTACCTTCTGGATTATACTTTTATCAACTGCAATCGGGTAATGATATCCAGACTAAAAAAATGTTACTGTTAAAGTAGTTCTAATACATTTTCTGGGGGGCGTCCAATAATGGCTTTATCTCCCTTTACTACAATGGGTCGTTCAATGAGTTTTGGATGCTCACTCATAATTTTAAATAACTCCGAATCTGTACCATTATAACTTTTTAATCCCAATTTTATAAACTCAGTTTCCTTCTTCCGAATAATTTCCATTGGTTTCATGGCTAGTTTTTTAGAAATTGCCTCAAGTTCTTTACCGCTTGGG
>Ga0066376_10004219_pt1 | contig 12559 bp, 7 predicted proteins | sample Knorr_S15_td_Bot_FD_77009 | JGI IMG/M metagenome (GOLD analysis project Ga0066376, IMG submission 77009) | Marine microbial communities from Southern Atlantic Ocean transect - Knorr_S15_td_Bottom_ad_5009_LV_A | ecosystem: Environmental > Aquatic > Marine > Oceanic | place: Southern Atlantic... | reverse complement strand
GTATTGAGCCTGCCCTACCACCACCCGCTCATGGCCGCTAACCGTATGGTGCAAATCGACCACATGTCTCACGGCCGCGTCATGATGGGCGTTGGCCCCGGCGCGCTTCCCGGCGACGCCTACATGATGGGCATCGACCCAACAACGCAACGAGAGAAGATGGACGAGGCGCTGGGAGTAATCATACGCCTGTTCACCGAGACCGAGCCTATAACTTACAAGAGCGACTGGTTTGAGCTAAACGAGGCCATGCTTCAGCTCAGGCCTTATCAAAAGCCCCACATGCCCATCGCAGTCGCGGCGATACAGTCGCCCGCAGGGGTGGCGCTGGCCGGCAAGTACGGTGCGTCAGTCCTTACGATCACTGTACCTCGTGATCCATCTGCCGGACCTGCCGATCTTGAGGCTCTCTGGCGCATCGCCGAGGAGTCTGCCGAAAAGCACGGCAAGACTATGGACCGCAACGAGTGGCGCCTGTCCATACCCGTCCACCTGGCCGATACTCGTGAGCAGGCCTTCGAAGAGGCCCGCATCGGCGCAGGGCAATTCCTGCGGGAGTACTCGGAAGGGACCAACGGTCGCAAGCCACTGTTCGACGGGCCGCTGGAACAGGTCATCGATGCAATGGCGGAGAGCGGCGCGTGGATCATCGGCACTCCAGACGACTGCATTGAGGCCATCCACAAACTTGACCAGCAGAGCGGCGGCTTTGGCGGCTTCCTGGTGCAGACCATCGACTGGGCTCCCAGGGAGAAGATACTACACAGCTTCGAGCTTCTGGCCCGATACGTCATGCCCCAATTCCAGGGCTCCGTTTCCGGCCTGGCAGCGTCCAATCAGTGGGCAACGCAGCGCCAAGAGGTACTGGTGGCCGGTAGGGTGCGCGCCATCGACCGAGCGAAGCAGGCCTACGCCGAACGCTCCCGATAGCAGAGTGCCTCATGGCGCGACGCGGTAGGCAATACAGTTCACGATTTCTATGGCCAGGGGTTTCTGGGCCAGGCCTGTTGTGCCTATTACTGCGCGGCATGGCGGAATGGGAATGAACTCCTTGTAGATCTCGTTCAGCATTGACCAATTGTCCATATTGGTCAGGAAAATCACAAAAGTGAGTACCCTGCTGAAACTCGTGCCTGAAGAGTCTAGGATAGTCTTTACGTGGCGGAACGCAGCCCGGTATTGCTCCGCATCCGTATCGCCGATGATGTTGCCGCTGAAGTCTGACGGGGTGGTGCCCCTGACGTAGACCTTGACGGCCTTCACCTTCAGCATTCGCACCAGGTCTTCTTCGAAGTAGTCGCTGTACAGCCCTATGCGGTGGCTGGTCTCGCCAGTGGCCTGATTTCGGCCTGCGTCAATAATCAGGTCCAGGATCTGGTCCCGATCGGTGACAGACAAGGCATGAGCCTCTTCGATCGTCATCGCATCTAAATCTGCAAGAGTGTGCGCCATATGCTGGTCTCCTTCCCTACCCAAATTTCATCATATCCGCGTCAAAGGCCTCTCGCCTTTGCGGTTATGGCAAAGCATAATGCCGAGGCGTGCATCTAACAAGAAGGTACGTTGACGTATGAGTAAAGCGGTGTTAATTTCTGGACACGCCCCCGAGTCATAATCCAAGAATAACCGGTGAACAAATTGAGTGATATTCCTATCGTTTACACCCTTACGGTCTGCCCCACATGCGACGGACTGCGAGAGGCCTGGGCCAAAGAGGGCATCCAGTACGACGAACGCCGCGTCGATCAGAGCCAGGACACGCTGGATGAGGCGTTGGACTACTCAGACACGGTGCCTATCATCGTATTTCCAGATGGTCGTGTAGAGGTGGGGTTTGAGGGCAAAACCGGTTGAGAGATCGGCTAACGGGCCGTCGGTCCGCTACTTTTTACATCTACATCACCCGCACAACCGCTACGAGAGAGGCGAAAAGATGTCCCTAACCCGTGAAAAATTTCAGCAGGGCATGACGACCCAGCAGTACATTGATCAGGTCAAGGTCAACAAGCAGCCCTTCATCGATATTCACGAGGCCGTGGAGGTGCCCGAGGCTGTGCAGAAGCAGTTCGACGGTCTGTCTTCACCGCTGAACCTGGCCGTGTTCACTGCCGACTGGTGTGGCGACGCCATGAGCACCACGCCATCAATCCTGCGCCTGGCCGAAAGCACCGATGGCCTGGTGGTCAACATCTTCAACCGCGACGAGGAGCTTGAGCTTAGCAACACCTTTTTGCCTGAGGAGAGGGCCGGCACAGTGCCCATCTTCGTGGTCTGCGATTCCGATATGAACGAGGTTGCGAGGTTCGTGGAGACGGCTCACGAGCTGGTGCCCGACATCGACGCCATGGACGGCAATATCGATAAAGAACTCGAAGGCCTGGCCGAGGGCTATGCCAGAAGGCTGCGCCGAGGGAAGCGCACCGAGTACAGGGTCTCTCACGCGAATCAGTGGGGGGCAGTGATCTTGCAGTCCTTCGCCGATACGGTGGCCAGAGGCCTCACCCTTTCTGACGACCAGCGGCCTGCCGTGGGCGGCACCAAGTGGCCTTCGGAGGACTAATTCAGCCCCAGCATCGGCGGTATTTCCAAACCCGCAACCCAGCACACGGGAATTGCGGCGCGAGTGCATAGGCCATTCAAAGAGACACTGTTGGAGGCCATAAGGTACACTTGCCTCCGTCCCAGTAGGTTCCGGAGGAATTAATGCAAGAGCAGGCCCTGGCCGACGTGCGCGTACTCGACCTTACCCACTACATCAGCGGACCTTACTGCACCAAGCTGTTGGCCGATTACGGTGCCGACGTACTGAAAATCGAGCGACCGAATTCAGGTGATGGCTCACGCAGGATGGGACCCTTTCCCAAGGACGAACCTGACCCTGAAAAGAGTGGCCTCTTCCTTCACCTCAACACCAACAAGAAGAGCATCATTCTGGACCTGAAGTCTGCCGAAGCCAAGGCCATTATCTTTCGGCTAGTGGAGACCGTTGACATCGTCGTGGAGAGCTTCCGTCCAGGCACGATGGAGAGCCTTGGCCTTGGCTACGAAGCGCTCAAATCGGCCAAGCCCGACATCGTACTGACTTCCATCACAAACTTCGGTCAGACCGGTCCCTACAGAGACTACATGCTGACCGACGCCATGGCGTACGGAATGGGAGGCGAGATGTACTCCACCGGGATAGCCGACCGGGAGCCTGTAAAGCTCGCTGAAAACGTTGTGCTTTATCAGGCGGGGGCCGTCGCGTCCGTGGCCACCATGGGAGCGCTATTTGCCTCACGAATGCAGGCCATAGGCCAGCATGTTGACGTTTCTATTATGGAGACTCAGGTAGGCACCATAGACCGCCGCATGAGCATGTTGCTGGCCTACCAGTACAACGGTGAGATAACCAGGCGCACCTCTCCAACAGCCGGTTTCGGCTACCCCACCGGTGTATTTCTCTGCGCCAACGGCTACATTCAGATCAATGGCGGTGGCAACTACTTCAAACGCGTAGTGAACATGATGGGTAACCCGCCGGAGCTTGATGACCCAACATGGTACGAGCCAGAATCCCAATTTAATTCCGACCTCGCAGACATATTTGATGCTTACTTCACCCCGTGGTGCCTGGAGCGGACCAAAACCGAGATCTGGCAGGCGGCCCAGGAATCAGGTGTGCTCAGTGGGCCGCTGAATACCATTGAGGAGTTGATAGAGGACCAGCATTTCACACAGCGACAGGCCTTTGCCGACGTGGAGCATCCCAAGGCAGGTCGCCTGATGCAGCCCGGCAGACCCTTCATCATGAGCGAGTCGCCCTGGTCGATCAGAAACCCTGCGCCTCTATTGGGACAGCATACCGATGAGATTCTTACCAGCCTGGGATACCGCGCCGATGAGGTAACCCGGCTGCACAAAGAAGGTGTCGTATAGTGGCCAAGCTTCCTCTGGAAGGCGTCCGAATCCTGGACATGACCGTGGTGTGGGCAGGGACCTACTGCGCTACGCTTCTGGCAGACCTGGGCGCTGAGGTCATTCGCATCGAGTCCATCCAGAAGATGCAGCCCATAACCCGCGGCTCGATGGCCCATCCGTCAAAGGCCGCAATCGAAGGCCTGCAACCCTTCGTCGGTGCAATGCCAGGCCGTGAACCCGGCAAGCGTCCCTGGAATCGCTACCCCCTGTTCAACGCCCACGGCAGGAACAAGCTGAGCATGACAGTGGACCTGCTGCGACCAGAGGGTATGGATATCTTCAAGAAGCTGGTGAAGATAAGCGACGGCTTCGTGGAGAACAACGTAACGGAGACCATGGACAAGCTGGGCATCTCCTACGAGATGCTCAAGGAGCACAGGCCTGAAATCATCATGCTGCGAATGCCTGCCTACGGCAACTCCGGGCCGTATAGGAACTACCGGTCTCTGGGCGTTCACATGGAAGGGGTCATCGGCCACACGCTGCTGCGGGGGTATCCGGACTTGGGCCCCTCAGTCAGCACTAACGTTTACGGGGCTGATGCGGCAGGTGGCGTGCAGGGAGCTTTCGCCATGTTAGCGGCTCTGCATTACCGAAACCGCACTGGCAAAGGCCAACTCATCGAGCTTGCCCAGGCCGAAAACATGGTGCCTTATCTGGGGCAGTTCTTCATGGACTACGCTATGAATGGCCGCAACAATTCCACGCTAGGCAATCGACACTCCACCGCGATACAGGGCTGCTACCCGTGCAAGGGCGACGACCGCTGGGTGAACATCACCATATTCTCTAATGAGGAGTGGAAGGCGTTTTGCAGTGTGGCACAACTAGAAGGACCAGCCGAAGACGACAAATTCGCAAGTCCAGAATCCCGCTATTCTCATCAAGACGAAATTGACAGCTTGATCTCCCGCTGGACGGCAGACCAAGATCACTACGAGATCATGAAAATCCTTCAGAAGGTCAGCGTGGCTGCCGGACCCGTCATGGACCAGCGCGACGCATTAAGCGACCCCCACCTGCTGGAGCGCGACATGTTTGAGGAGGCGACCCAGGAAGACGTGGGAACTCACATGTACACAGGCGCGCCCTACAAGATGTCCGAAACGCCGATCAAGATAAGGCGTGGCCCCGTTCAAGTGGGACAGGACAACGAGTACGTATACAAGACGCTACTGCAAACGTCGGACGAAGAGTACGCCAGACTGGAGCAGGAAGGCCACATAGGCATGGACTACGGCGACCACGTGCCGTAGTCCTAATCAGGCTACTCCACGTAGCCGTTCTTCTCATCCCAGTCGCGAGCCTCCTGAGGCCTCTTGTCAGGGTCGCCAAAGCCACCACCGCCCGAGGACAAGCAGATGATTCGGTCGCCAGGGTTGACCACCACACTGGTCTCTTTGGACTTGAGCACCCGCTCTTTGCCATTCGATATTATCGAGTACCTGTGAGGCAGGCCCGAAGTACCGCCGTGCAGCCCAAATGGCGCGTTGAATATGCCGTCCCCTGCCGTGTTGAGCATAGCTGGGCCTTCGCCCTCGTACTCGATCTCACATACTGCGCCCAGGCCTCCGCGCCACTGGCCGTCGCCGCCTGAGCCGGGCCGCATCTCGTGCCGCCTCACGAACAGAGGGAAGCGCTCCTCAGTTATCTCTACGCTGGGCGAACGTATGCCGCCCGCCGCCTGATTCTCGCCTATGTTGGACCAGCCATCGAAGCCCTGGCATGCGCCTGCTCCGCCTCTGGCCATGAAGAAGTGCCAGATAAACCTGTCGCTGGTCCGGGAGTCGATGCCGGTAATGGCGTACCGCAATCTTCGAGAGAAGGCCGCATTTACGGCATCGGGAATGGGGTCGGACATGGCGTGGAATATGGCCTCGATAATCTCCTCAGCGCAGTGGTTGGTGCTCATGCACACCGGCGCCGGCGGGTTAGCGTTAACTATGCTGCCTTTGGGAGCGATGATGGTCACCGGCCTGTTGGAGCCTTCGTTCTTGGCAATATTTTCAGGCAGCATGTACATCAGCGCGGCATGGGCCATAGACCGCGTATTGGCGTAGGCGCTGTTAATGAAGCCCTTTACCTGGGGACTGGACTCGCTGAAGTCCATGATCATTTCTTCGCCCTGGATGGTTATCTTCACCCTGATGGGTATGTTCTTCGAGTCGAATCCGTCGTCGTCGATGATAGACAGACCCTCGTAAACACCATCAGGCCAGCCAGATATGATTCCCCTCACCTGCCGCTCAGTGGAGTTCATGATCTCGCCGACGTACCTGCTAAAGGTCTCATGACCATAGCTGTCCAGAAGCTCGTTCAGGCGTCGCGCGGCAATCTCCACAGAGCCTATCTGCGCGTTCATGTCGCCCAGAAAGTTCACAGGCAGGCGAACGTTGGCCGACATCATATGCAGCAGGTCTCGCCTGGGGACGCCCTTGTCGTGGATCCGTAGCGGCGGTATTCGCAGGCCTTCCTGATAAATCTCAAACGCGTCAGGATTGTAGCCGCCGTGAGTGCCTCCGCCGACGTCGCTGTGATGCGCCCGGTTCACGGTGTAGAAGAGAAGCTGGCCCTGAAAAAAAATGGGCTTGATGACGGTGATGTCAGGAAGGTGGCTACCGCCGAAGTATGGGTCGTTAACCAGGAACATGTCGCCGTCATGGATGTCGTCGCCAAAGAAGTCCCGCACCGCGGCACCTGCAATTGGCAGGGCGCTGATGTGCACGGGAAGCCCCTCGCCCTGGGCTACAAGCTGGCATTTGTCATCCAGTATGGCCGTGGAGAAATCGCGGCTGGAGTTCAGAATCTGCGACATAGCCGTGCGCAGCATAACCTCCATCATCTCTTCGGCAATAGATCCCAAGCGATGCTCTAGCACCGAGAGGGTAATGGGATTAATAGCGTCTTCGGAGCCATGGCCACCGGAGTCTTCGTCCTCCCCTGACTGGAGAGCGATTTGCAACTGCACACCACCGAATCGGTCCGCGCTGGCAATATCGCCGTCGCCAACCACGATGGAAGTGTATTCCGATTCCAGGATGGCCGGGCCGACGATCTCCGCCCCTATGGGAATGCCCTGCAGGTCGTAAACCGGCACCTCGTGCCACTGGCCCATGTATACCCGGCGGTGCAGCTTGGGTGAGACTTGGGAATCTCCACTGCCAGTCTGTTCCCTTAGGGTTACCTTGGGCAGGCGTCCGATCACGGTTACTCGCAGGGTAACCAGACGAATCTCCTGCTCAGACTGGCTGTAGGAGTAAAGCTCCTGGTAACGGCTATGAAAATTCTGCGCCCAGTCTTCCAGCAGCCTGTCATCATCAAACGATAGGTCCGGCAGCGTTACGTTGACCTCGTAAATCTGGTCGAGGTAGCGCATGTCTGCCGCATAAGTCACCTCGACGCGGTCGTCCGTGATTCCCTGCTTCACCAGCCTGGTCTTGCCCTGCTGATACAGGTCATCAAGGATTGCTCGCACTGCTGCCACGTCCATACCTTCGAGGCTGGCCGGGTGAGAAAGCGAAAGGTCGTACCGTAGGTCAGTAGCCAACATGCCATAGGCGGAGAGCACTGCGCCTGCTGAGGGAAGGTAGGCCCTGGTTATGCCTAGCTGACGGGCCACCTCGCTGACCTGTAGACCAGCCGCGCCACCATAGGCGACCAGCGCAAAGTCCCTGGGATCGACGCCGCGCTTGACCGACATAAGCCGAACGCCCTCTGCGATGTTCGTGGAGACTAGCCGGTGTACTCCTGCTGCGCCTTCCTCTTTGGAAAGCTTCAAAGGCTCGGCGACCTTTTCTGCGATGGCTGCAGCCGCCAAGTCTTCGCGCAGCACCTCGCGACCACCCAGGAAATTGGTAGGGTCTAGAAAACCCAGCACCAGGTTGGCATCGGTTACTGTGGGGTCTAGGCCTCCCTTATCATAGGCTACTGGGCCAGGATCAGCGCCAGCGCTATCGGGGCCAATCTGCAATATGCCGCCGGAGTCCACCCGCGCTATGCTACCGCCGCCGGCTCCCAGCGTCTCTATGTCGATCATCGGCACAGCAATCTGCCAGCCGGACTCAGAACGCTCGGTGGTCAATCTGGGAACGCCATGCTGCACAATGGAGATGTCGGTGCTGGTGCCGCCCATATCCAGACCAATGATATTGGACGCTCCAACCAGCTCGCCGTAATACGCAGCGCCGCTGACGCCGCCGGCTGGCCCGGACAAGATTGCTCCAGCCGCCATTCGGCTGGACTCCTCGATTGACGCCACGCCGCCGTTGGACTGCATGATAAGCACGTCATCAGCTTTACCCAGCGACGAAAGCCTCTCGCGCAAACGGCCCAGGTAACCAGCAAAGACCGGCCCAACGTATGAATTGATCACAGTCGTGCTTAGCCGATCGAACTCCTTGATCTGCGGCACTACCTCGTGGGACATCGATGCGTAGAGGTCCGGGAACCTCTCGCGAATCCGGTCTGCCACACGACGCTCATGGTCGGAGTTCATGAAGGAAAACAGGAAACAGACGGCCAGGGACTCGACGCCCTGCTCTTGGAGGTAGTCCAAGGCCTTTTCCAGGTCGGCCTCGTCGAGTTCAGTATCAACGGAGCCGTCCCACTTGATCCGCTCAGTCACTACGGTTCTCAGGTATCGCGGCACCAGCGGCTCAAAAGGCTTGGTCCTGAGGTTGTATCGGTCCTCTTTCAGACCCTCGCGCATCTCCAAAAGATCGCGAAAGCCACTGGTGGTTATCAGTCCCACCTTGGCGCCCTTGCGTTCCACCAGGGTGTTGGTGGCAACGGTGGTGCCGTGAATCACCCGGTCGGACTGGCTGAGAAGGTCCGGCAGTGATATGCCGTAGTCTTTGGCGACATCCCCAAGGCCGATGAGCAGGCCTTCAGAGGGGTCGGCGGGCGTGCTGGGTGTTTTGAAGAATCTAGGTGTTTCTTCGTCCTTCACTACGACGAAATCGGTGAAGGTGCCTCCGACGTCGATGCCTATTCTAAACATAAATTCTTCGACGCAGAACTTTCAAATCTCTCTCCTGATACTTTTTTTCGATGAGTGTTGAGGCCTGACGCTGGACTAAACAATTACGCCTCGCTCCCTCAACTCGGGAAGCTCACTCTCTTCGACTCCTAGCAATTCGGTAAGAATCTCATTGGTGTGCTGGCTGTAGTGAGGAGCAGAGGTCACCTCCACAGGAGAGGCCTCCAGCTTGATAGGGCAGCCTATCATCTGATAGTCGCCTCGCTCGCTGTCCGGCACGGTGACGATCATATCGCGCTCGATAAGGTGCTCGTTGGTCAGTACCTCTTCTGGGCTAATGACAGCGCCGCACCAGATGCCATATGGGGCCAGGTGTTCGAAGGCCTCGAATTTGGTCCGCTGCGTGGTCCACGCGTCGATGATTTTCTTGACCTCGTCGGCATGTTCCAGTCGCGTCTCGTCGGTCGCGAACCGCTCATCCTCGAGAATGTCTTCCCTGCCGATGGCAATCATCACCGTCTCAAAGGCCTGCCCCCTGAGTTGAATCATGATGTAATCATCCGATTCGCCAGGCGAGCATGGGTAAACTCTTGGTATGCCGTTACCGCCACGGTAGCCGGGCCGGATATTGGCGCCGCCTACGCTAAGGCTGCTGATGAGGCGGTAACGCATCAGATTCACGATGCCGTCCTGCATGGAGACCTCGACGTGCTGACCTTCGCCAGTGTCGTTGCGCTGATGCAGTGCGGCCAGGATGCCAATTGCCGTGTGCAAGCCGGTCCCGGAGTCCCCGACCCCGACAGGCGTCGCCACAGGAGGCCTGTCTGGATAGCCGTTGGCTGCCAGCGCTCCCGAAGTTGCCTGGGCCGCCAGTTCGAAGCTCTTGAAGTCGCTCCACCTGCCATACTCGCCGAAGCCCTTTATGCTGGCGTGCACTACGCGAGGATTAATCTCCCGGAGCTTCTCGTAGCCGAACCCTAGCCTCTCCATAACGCCCTTCGAGAAATTCTCCAGCACAACGTCGGCCCACTCAACCAGCTTGGTGAAGATCTCTCGGCCTCTGTCATCTTTGAGGTTGAGCGTCATGGCGCGCTTGTTATTGTTGAATATGGTGAAGTAGACGCTGTCCACGTTCTCCTGATGCGACAGCTCCCAGCGAGTGTTATCACCCCCAGCAGTGTCCTCCAGCTTGACAACGTCGGCACCCAGCCAGGCCAGAAGCTGACCACAGGACGGCCCAGCTTGAACTCGGCTCATGTCCAGTATCTTGAATCGTTTTAAAGCTTGTCCCGTCATCCCTGAACCTTCCAATTTTTTTTAAATTATTATACCGCTACAGCGCTGAACAAAATTTAGGTCTACTTGGATGATGCAAAATTCAGTCCTTGACCCCTCGTCGCTCCAGGGTATCCTCGTTCAACTCAAGGCCCCAGCCGGGCTTGTCCAACAGCGTCATCTGGCTATTCTTTATCTCCGGTCGCACGGTGAATAGCTCGTCCCAAATGGGATCTCTCGCTGCATCCGGAAAGGTTTCCAATATCTCGCCATTCGGCATGGCAGCTACAACGTGCCCATGGATCTGTGGATCGTGATGCAGGGCTAGCTGAACATTTTCCGTGGCACACATGCCCGCAATTTTTAGCACTTCGGTAACGCCCGCCGACCTTGTCCCGTCGAACTGCATGATATTAATCCCACCACGCAAGACTAGATCTCTGGCATCCCAGCGATGCAAGGCCCCTTCACCGGACGCGATGGGGATGCTCGTGGACTCGGCTACCTGCCGCAAGCCCTCCACATGGTCGTACCAGTGCACCGGCTCCTCCAGCCAACGGATGTTCAGCGGCTCAAAAGCCCTGGCAGCCGTGATAGCGGTCTTCACATCGTAGCCTTCGTTTACGTCCAGCATGATGTCGATGTCTGGTCCCAAGGACGACCGCACGGCAGAAACGCGCTCTACGTCCTCTTGCCAGGGCACTCCGCCTATCTTCAGCTTGATGGCGTTGTATCCCATGTCGACGTAGGACTTACACTCAAGAACCAGGTCGTCGATAGTCTTGCCATCCTGATAGTAACCGCCAGTTACGTAGCAGGGCACGGTGTTTCTGAAGCCGCCCAGCAGCTTGTAAACCGGCATGTTGGCCGCCTTGCCCTTGACGTCCCACAGGGCGTTATCCACCCCAGCAATGGCCGCCATGAACTGCTCCCGACTATATCCAGACCCGGCCCAGTCTTTCATAAACGTAAGGGAAAACATCCTCTGCCACAGATGCTCGTTGTTCAGAGGGTCTTCGCCTATCAGCAGGGGCTTAATAAGGTCTGAGATGATGGAAGCGGCGCCAGACATATGAGGTATACCTTCGGCGTCGGTGTAGTGCATAGAGCCGCCGTGGGACTCTCCGATACCAACGATTCCTTCGTCGGTATGAACGCGCACAACCAGCTCACTTACCTGTCCGACGCGATTGATGGATGTCCAGAACGGCCTTTCGAAATTAGGCCAGATTAGCAGAATGCGCTCGATGTCGATTATCTTCATTTTTTTCTCATATAGCCGCAAAAGGCTTTAATTAGCGGACGTTAAATAATTCAGGCTGAAACGTAGCAGCAACCCGCAGGGGCGTCAACTTCCGCAGAAAAACAGGGTACCTAATAAGGAAGATTTGGGTGAGGCAGTAGAACATGACCGATATTACATCGCTGCCGATGGCGGCGAGTGTTTCGGCCTGCTGATGAAGAACCTAGGTGGTTTGAACCGGAATTGCGCGCTTGATGGCGTGGGCCAGAAGCAGCATCTCCCGCTCCAGTTCATCGAAAACCGGCCGCGCCTCCGATACATCACCAGCGTGGGCCATCATCTCAAGTTTAAGCGCCAGGTTGTATGCCGAATAGGCACCAAACATACCCAGGAGGTCTTTTAGCGAGCGAGTAATGAGGCGGACCGATTCGTGGTCTTCGTCCTCGATTCCCTTGTATGTGCTAAGCATCAACTCGGGATAATTTACTAGGAACTGTCTCGCTATTTCTACGAACAGACCCTCGTTGCCAAACCTGCCGACGGCCGCTGTGATATCCGGGACTGACTCGGAGTCATCTCCAATGGAAGTTTCGTCGATAGCTTCTTCTGGATGAGTAACAAGAGGCATTGCTTGATCCGTCGTGTCCTCTGGTTCACTCTCTGCAGGCAATTCAGGACTGGCCACCGGGATCGCTTCTGCGACGTCCTGTGGACCAAGCTCAGCGGGCAGAGCTCTGCCTGCCATTTCCTCCAGTTCAGTTTCGGCAGGCGCTTCGGAGTTGTCAACATGCGCTGCGATGACTTCAGTCTCAAAAGCCAGGTCCGCGAATGGGTCACCAGTACCTGAAATTTCCTCTGGCCTGGGTTCGTCGACAGTATCCGAGCTTAATAGATAGTTCGTTTCCGCGACAGCCTCAGGAGACGGCTGCTCAACCAGCGCATCGCTATCCAGCAAGCCCACTGCTTCGTCATCAAAGGTCGCTTCTGAGCTGTCAGCTTCGGATGCATTCACAGCAGCCTCGGAAGCAGGCTCATCAACGGGCGCATCACTATCTAGCAGGCCCACTGCTTCGCCTTCGGAGGTCGCTTCTGAATCATCAGAT
>Ga0066376_10004218_pt1 | contig 12561 bp, 14 predicted proteins | sample Knorr_S15_td_Bot_FD_77009 | JGI IMG/M metagenome (GOLD analysis project Ga0066376, IMG submission 77009) | Marine microbial communities from Southern Atlantic Ocean transect - Knorr_S15_td_Bottom_ad_5009_LV_A | ecosystem: Environmental > Aquatic > Marine > Oceanic | place: Southern Atlantic... | reverse complement strand
CGGCATGCCTCTGGCCCTTCTTCTGGCACAGAAGGGCGTGGATGCCACGGTCAGCATCGTTCACTCGCGAACACCGAACATCGTCGAGGTATGTCGTGAGGCTGACATCCTCATCGCGGCGGTCGGCCGCGCTGAGATGGTCACGGCGGAATGGGTCAAACTCGGCGCGACCGTGATCGATGTCGGTGTGAACCGCGTCGATGACGATTCCGAACGCGGTTACCGACTGGCAGGCGATGTACACCCCAGCGTCGCTGGCGTTGCCGCCACGATCTCACCGGTGCCCGGTGGCGTCGGTCCGATGACGATCGCGATGCTGATGGCCAACACGGTGCGCGCTGCAGAGATGCAGAAATGAGCCGTGGCCTCCAAAACGCTGATGGGTGGTGCACCCCATTCCGATTCGATGATTGCCGTGCGCAACGCTCATCGATTCTCAGCCGCCCTGCTTCTCTCATTGCTGCTATTCGCCTCCACGGCCACCGCGCAGAGCGATGCAGATGACGACGGCGTGGATGATCAGGACGACGAGTGCCCCGATACACCCGAAGGTGATTCGGTTGACGGCAGGGGCTGCTCTTCTTCACAGAGGGACTCAGATGGTGACGGCGTTGAGAACGGAGATGACCAATGTCCAGACACCGCAGAAGGGGCGAACGTCGATGCTGATGGCTGCTCAGATGCAGACCGCAGCTCGGGCTCGGGCGTGCCAGACGCCGATGAAGACGGTGATCACGATGGCGTGCCCGACCACACAGACGAGTGCCCTGACACCCCCGACTCGGAGCGACGTGAGGTCGACGTTGAGGGTTGCACCGGTTTCTTCGATGAGACCTTCATGGCGGACGCTCCGGTCGTCGGCAGAATCAGCAAGGGTGGGGCACTCAGCGTGGGTTCCGCCTCGATGATACTGGCTGGAATCGGCTGGACCTATCGCGCCGGTCGCGTGATTGTCTCGACCGGGATTTTTGGAAAGCGTCACAAGAAACGATACATGAAGCGCATCAAGGCCGCACGTTCGACGCTCGAACTCGATGAGATCCGCAGAGAACTGAACAAGGACAACGACAAGGGCCGATTCCCAGACGGCATGTTCGCCGACCTCATGGCCTCACAGGAGCAGCGCAGGATGAGTCTGATCAGCCGTTCCTCGACGGCTCCCAAAGCAGACCTGAGAACCAGAATTCGACCTGGCGGCGGGCGACCCGGGCGCTGAGAAGCGATACCGTCCCTTCGATTCAGAAGAGGTCCTTCAGGAAGAAGTAGTAGACGGCAAGCACGCGATGATGATTGTGGAGATGAGCACCCAAGGCTGCCATGCCGGCACCCCAGGCTCACCACAATGTGGGCACAACTCCGCACGCTTCGAAAGCGCCTGTCCGCAACAGCGGCAATTCACCAGTTTGGCAGCCATCGATTAACGATGCAACAACGTCGGTATAGTGTCAACGGACAGCAACTGAATTTGAGATTCGAGGGCTTCACTTTCACTTTCAGCCACCCCCCTACCGATGTCTCCATGAGCGTTCTCCCCAATCGCTTGGGGGCCAGATTCACCCTCCAGGGGTAGGATTTAAGGTGGGCTTTCCGGTTGATTCCAACACCGTCATCGGTAGATGATCACGGGTTGTTTCAGCTGAGGATTCGAGCTCACCAACCCGATGAGTATCGTCAGACAGCCGAGAGGAGCGCACACCAAGCCAATCACGATCGGAATCGTGAGGATTCCTCCAATGAGGAGAATTCCGCCAACGATCAGGGTATTCGTATTGGCCATACGCCTGAGTTCTGAAATCAGTACATCTGCCTATCGCCGTCTTTAGAAGATGCCCATGTCCATGCGGGCGTCTTCGGAGGCGTGCACTTTGGGGTCCCAGCGCGGCCTCCAGACCAGATTGATGTGGACGGTTTCAACGCCATCGGTCGTCAGTGCCGCGCGGTGGGCCGCAGCCATGATCTCGGGTGCCATCGGGCAACCGGGGCTGGTCAGAGTGAGGTCGACCTCGACGTGGGTGCCGTCGAATCGGACGTCGTAAACGAGGCCGAGTTCGACGATGCTAATCTCCATCTCTGGGTCCTCGACCGCCTGCAGCGCGTCGAGCACATCCTGCTTGTCCGCCATCCTCATGCCTCCATCAGTGAAGTGGCCTCGTCGCGGACCCGTTTGAACATATTGAGGAAGCCATTTGAGCGGGATGGCGTCAGACTGGCCTTCAGCCCCATCTCTTCCACGAAGGTGGGATTGAGTTCTGCAATCTCCTCTGGTGGTCGGCCATTGACGGCCAAGCAGGTGATTGACATCAGTCCCTGAACGATCTGTGCATCGGCGCCTCCTCGCATGTAGAATCGACCCTCTTTGAGATGGCACATGATGTGGGCTTCGGATTGGCAACCCTGGATGCGGTTTCCTTCGGTCCATTCCTCCATCGGGAGTTCGTTGACCTCGGCCGCCATCTCGAACAGCATCTCATAGCGTTCCATCGGATCGAATACATCGACGAACTCGTCGATGACTTCCTGCAATGCTTCCGGCCAGACCATTGAATCACCCGAATCGCTCGATGACATAGGCCAGATGGTCGATGAAGGCCTGTGCTTCTGCTGGTGTATTGTAGAGATAGAAGGAGACACGGTTCGTGCTGGTCAATCCATATGCGGCCAACAGCGGCTGGGCACAGTGATGGCCCGTGCGCATCGCGAATCCTCCTGCATCCATGAATCGAGCGAGGTCCTCCGCGTGCAATGTGGCGTGCAGAAATGAGACGGCACCGCCGCCTTCACTCGGTTTGAAATCTCCATAGACCGTGATACCATCCAACTTTTCCAACTCTGATGCGGTGAATTGAGCCAACGATCTGATATGCTTGTGAACCGCGGTCATATCGAATTGTGACAGGTAATCCGCCGCCGCCGCGAAACCGATGGCCTCGGCGATCTTCGGCGTTCCCGCCTCGAATTTCGGTGGCCCGGATTGGAAGGTCGAGCCTTCCATCGTGACGGTCTCGATCATGTCACCTCCCGCCATGAACGGCTGCATCTCAGCGATCGCTTCTGTGGTCGCCAACAGGCATCCCACACCGGTGGGTCCGCACATCTTGTGGCTGCTGATCGTGACGAAATCCGCACCGAGTTCGGTGAAATCGATGCGGTGATGAGGTGCGGCCTGCGCGGCATCGATGACGACCTTCGCGCCCACCGCATGACTCATCTCGACGATGGATGCGATTGGATTCTCCACCGCGAGCACATTCGACGTGTGAACCACACAGACCAGTCGAGCGCCGGGAAGGGAAGCTGCGAACACCTCCATGTCCAAGGTGTCAGAGGAAGTATCGATGGGAATGACCCGGATCTCGATGCCCTTCTCCTCTGCGAGCAACTGCCAAGGCACGATGTCGGCGTGATGCTCCATCTCGGTGATGATGATCGCATCACCCTTTCCGAGATTCGCTCTCGCCCAGCCCCAGGCGACCAGATTGATCGCCTCGGTCGTGCCACTGGTGAAGATGAGATTGTTTCGCGTCGTGCCGAACCAGGCGGCGAGCGTGTCGCGCGCCCCTTCGTACTGCTCGGTCGCTTCCACGGCCAGGGTGTGGACCGCCCGGTGGACGTTGGCATTGGAGTGCTCGTAAAAGCGGGTCATCGCATCGATGACTGACTTCGGCTTCTGGGTGGTCGCCGCATTGTCGAGATAGACGAGGTCCTTGCCACCGCTGACCTTGCGAGCCAGGATTGGGAAGTCAGCGCGGATGGCCTCAATATCCAGTGCCATGCCATCACTTCATTCATGCGATGGCATCGAGGTCCTCGGAGAGGATCTCCAGCAGGTGGTCGTGGACCGCTTGGCTTCCCATCGCTGACAGCGTCGCGTTGAGGAAGGCGCTGATGAGGACGCTGCGACCTTCCGCTTCGTTGAATCCACGCGTCTTGAGGTAGAACATCTGCTCTTCGTCAACCGGACCATTGGCCGTGCCGTGACCGCAGCCGACGACATCGTTCTCGCTGACCTCGAGTTCGGGAATGCTGTCGGCCTCGGCCTTCTTGGAGAGCAGGAGGTTGTGGAAGAGTTGCGCGGCATCCGCGCCTTTGGCGCCGTTCTCGATGCGCAGCATCCCGGTGCCGATCGTGCGCGACTTGCCGGCACAGGCCGCGTGCCAATTGAGTCGACTGAAGGTATGGGGCGCGATGTGGAGAATCTCGACATGGTGGTCATTGTGCTGACCATCCGCGGTCAGGATGCTGCCGTTGACCTTGAGCGAAGCACCGATCGAATCCAGCGTATAGCGCAGGTCGGCCTTGCAGCGTGTCGCGCCCGAGGAGATCGTGCCGACCTTGACCTGGGCATCGCGAGCGAGATGGATGCCATCCGTTCGCAGCAGCCTGCCCTCGCCCATCTGGTTGATGACGATGTCATTGACATTGCAGGCTTGGCCGAAGATGCCCTGTCGAAGAACGCCCGCCCAGGCCGCATCTCCAGAGATGCGCGTGATGAGTTCAATCTCAGAGAGTTCGCCGAAGTCGAGCAGAAGATGGATCGCGCTGACGGGGCCATTGCACTCGATGTCGAGCAATACAGGTTGGGAAGGGCGCGCCTTGCGCTCAACCCTCAGAACGATCGCATCGGAGAGTTCGTCGATGAATTGGGTGCTGACATCCTCTTTCCCATTGATGGCGAGACGCTCGATATCCTCCGCTGTCGCTGCGACCAATGACACACCCGCCGGCTCTGTCGACCCGTCGAGTGATGAGAGCGAGATGACGGCGCCTTCCGCCTTCGGAACGATGGCCAGATCGCCTCCGGGATGGATGCGATGCCAAGGCGTATATCGCCACAGATGGTCCGCCCGGTCGGGCACCTCAAGGTCCGCGTAAGCCACGTGAGTCTCTCCCGACTTCAGCCGATGCTTCCTTCCATCTCGAGCGCCATGAGCTTGTTCAGCTCGACGGCATACTCCATCGGAAGTTCGCGGGTGAAGGGTTCGAAGAAGCCGTTGACAATCATCGCCAAGGCTTGGTCTTCGGTATGACCGCGGCTCATCAGGTAGAACACCTGGTCGTCGCTGATCTTGGAGACGCTGGCCTCGTGCTCGCAATGAGCGGTTGAATTGGCGACTTCCATGGTCGGGTAGGTATCGCTGCGGGAGTGCTCATCGAGAATCAGCGCATCACAGACGACGCTGACCTTGCAGTTCTCCGCCTTCTTGGAGACCTGGACCATGCCGCGATAAGAGCCGCGACCACCGTCCTTGCTAATCGACTTGGAGAGGATCTTGCTCGTCGTGTTGCTTGCGAGGTGGTGAATCTTGGCGCCGGCGTCCTGATGCTGGCCCTTTCCGGAGTAGGCCACAGAGATAATCTCCGCGTGGGCGCCTTCGCCCTTCAGAATCACAGAGGGATACTTCATCGTGAGTTTGCTGCCGATGTTACCGTCGACCCACTCGACCTTGGAGTTCTTGTGGGCGATGGCTCGCTTGGTCACGAGATTGTAGACGTTGGTGCTCCAATTCTGCACGGTCGAATAACGGATGTGAGAACCTGGCAGAGCAATCAATTCGACCACGGCGGAGTGCAGCGAATCAGTGCTATAGGTCGGTGCGGTGCAGCCCTCTATGTAGTGGATGCTGGAACCCTCATCGGCGATAATCAGCGTGCGCTCAAACTGGCCCATGTTCTTCGCATTGATGCGGAAGTAGGCCTGCACGGGCATCTCCACATGCACCCCTTTGGGCACATAGATGAACGAGCCACCTGACCACACGGCGGTGTTGAGCGCGCTGAACTTGTTGTCCGCATAGGGGACCACAGTGCAGAACCACTTCTTGACGAGTTCCGGGTATTTCTTGAGCCCGGAATCCATGTCGAGGAAGATGACGCCCTGCTGCTCCATATCCTCGCGGATGCTGTGGTAGACGACTTCGGATTCGTATTGCGCGGTGACGCCGGACAACCACTTCTTTTCCGCTTCGGGAATGCCCAGACGATCGAAGGTATTGCGAATGTCTTCGGGCACCTCATCCCAATCGCTTTCCGTGCCCTTGCTGCTGCGCAGGAAGTAGCAGATCTTGTCGAAGTCAATCGACTCGAGCAGGTGCATATTGCCCCAGGTCGGCATCGGGCGGGCGGCGAAGTGGCGGTAGGCCTTGACGCGCAGGTCGGTCATCCACTTCGGCTCGTCCTTGAGTGCGGAGATGTCGCGCACGACCTGTTCGGAGAGGCCTTGGTCGAAGCGAATGGTGGCGTTCTCCGGATCGTGGAATCCATACTTGTAATCGCCCACGACGTCGCGTGCCTCAGCATTCTCCATCTCACTCATCTCATTCATCTCCGTTCAGACCGCTGCGACTTCGAGCCACTCGTACCCGTCTTCCTCGACCCGCATCGCGAGTTCCGGACCACCCGTGCGCACAAGCAGTCCTTCAATCATTACGTGTACATGTGTGGGTATGACTTGATCCAGGATGCGCTGGTAGTGGGTGATGATGAGGCAGGCGTTGTCGCCAGAGATCGCTGCATTGATGCCATTGGCCACCGTGTGGAGTGCGTCGATATCGAGGCCGGAGTCGGTCTCGTCCAAGACAGCGAGGCGCGGCTTGATGAGCAGCAGCTGGAGAATCTCGAAGCGCTTCTTCTCGCCGCCAGAGAAGCCATCGTTGACATAGCGGCCGAGGAACTTCTTGTCGACATCCAACTCGACCATCGCCGCGTTGAGCGCCTTGCGGAAGTCGCGCGCACTGGGTGCGTCATCGCCGCGAATCGCCTGCACCGACTTGCGCAGGAAGTTGCCAACCTGCAGACCGGGCACGGCCTGGGGATACTGGAAGGAGAGGAATACGCCGGCGCGGGCGCGCTCCCACGGTTTCATCTCGAGCAGGTTCTCACCGAGGAACTCAATCTCGCCCGCTGTGATGTCGTAAGCCGGGTGTCCCATCAGCACGTTGGCCAAGGTGGATTTCCCACTGCCGTTTCGGCCCATCAGGGCGTGAATCTCACCCGCCTTGATCTCGAGGTTGATGCCGCGCAGGATCTCGGTGTCGTCGATCGACACGTGAAGATTCTCGATTCGAAGAATGGGGTCATCGGCCATGGTGAGCACCTTGCGCAATATCCCCGGCCCGCACGCACCTTATGAAGCCGTGTCATTCGATTTCACGCACCCTCAAATGCGGTCGACGGTTGGACCCCCTGATGAGCGAGGACGATCTGGCCGATCTCTACCGGTCCCAGGCCGCGGAATCGATGGAGGAAGAGGCTTCCAAACGCATCGCTGAGAGCGCGGACCCCGAGTTGGATCAACGCCTACTGGCGACGCCACTCGCATCTCTTCTCGAGTCGGAGGAATTGGTGCCGGCGATCATGGCTCGCCTCGGCATCGTCCGCGCCGCTCTGGAAGGCCATGGTGGAGGCATCAAGGTTGACTCAGCATCCTCAGATGACCGAGGCGTGGATCTCGTCCTGAATCTCGACGGCGCCTGCATCGCCTGTGGGGCGGCGCCTGGAACCCTGCAGGGCATCCAGACCGATCTTCTCTCGGGAGGGGAGGTCTACCGTGTGAGATACAGTGCCAGTCTTCTCGACACCTTCGATGAACTGGGCCGCGAATTCGTTCTTGCCCACGGTGGAGTCACGTTCGTTTGAAGGCTGGCCGCCGCCGCCGAGTCGTACCGTCATCCTTGGACTGGATGACAACTCCAGATGCGAGATCGAGGGCCGTCAGCCAACCCGAATGGTAGTCGCACACCCCTGTGTCGATGCCCAGCCATAACGGGCGGCCATCGGAAAGATGGATGCGGCTGCTCGCGACATCACCTGGCTCGCATTTCAGGAGGTTGTGGGTCTGAGTGTGGCCGAACACCACTGCCCGCGCCGGGTCGACTGGACGGGTCGCGGCGTGAAATGCGCTGCGGATCCACAGGCAGGCGGCTGAAGTCTGGTCATCGAGAGATTCGGTCGGATCGATGCCGGCGTGGGCCAGCACCCAGTCGTCGAGCACGAATAGATGGGGGAGTTTCAGCATCCAACGTAGATCTTCTGTGAAATCGTCATCGTTCAGTTCTCCTTCGTCATTTCGATAACTGTCCAGACATTGCTTTCCGCCATTGACCAGCCATAAGATCGGAGGCGACCACGTCCGTTTGCGCTCACCGCTGAATCCATCCGCCGGCATCTGCTCATGGTTGCCGCGTAGCACGAACGTGCCGGTGCGGTTGCGCGCGATGCGGATTACCATGCGCGAGTCCGGACCCCGGTCGATGAGGTCGCCGAGGAAAACCAATCGATCACCTGGATTCGGGTCGATCTCGGAGAGCAGATTCTCCAATGCATCCGAATGTCCGTGGACATCGCCGATGACCCAGACTGAATACCCTTCATCGAGTGCATTCTGGAGTTCAATTTCAGCCTCATAGTCACGAATGATTTCGTCCATTTCCCCACCGTTAAAGAGTATCTCCCCAGCCTATTTGAACCATGCCACACACCCCTCGGTCCGAGGCCTGATGAGCACCAATCCCGAACCCTGGCACCCGCCTCTGGAGGTCGCGCTGCAAGCGGATCTAGGCTTGGTCGAGGCGCTCAGAACCCGATGGTTCCCGATGCCTCCCTCTGCGGACTGGATGGTCGTGGTCGATGATTCGGAGGGCGAGCGAAGGGGATTGATGCTGACCCAGCTGTTCACGCCGCTGACCGAGATGCTGTTCATGATTCTTGAAGAAGAGATTACTCCGGGCACGACGACTTGGATCGCGCTGCCGTCAACGTCGGAGATCAGCGAGAGCCGACTCGATTTTCTGCAGGCTCTGGACGTTCGCTTGATCCCCTGTCACGAACCCCATTGGGGTCCCGGAACACCGGTCGCGCCGCGGGACTGGGCATCACAGGGTTGACAAATCCGGCCGCACCTCGGAGTCCATGGCGGACAAGGTCCTCGATGAGGTCATCGACGAGGCCGTCGCCGATGAGAACGTTCGCAAGGTCGAGATCGAGATCACCCACAAGCACGACGACACCAAGTCCACGACCTCCTGGGCCATCGCGTTAGTGGTCGTGCTGGTCATCGCAGGAGCGCTCGTCTATGCCGCAGATTCAGTCAGTGATCTTGTTGGCAGTGATGAATCTGGTCCTTGTGGAGATGGAATTGACAATGATAATGGTGGGAAGATGGATCAGGACGATCCGGATTGCTATTCAGGGACGACCTATGATCCTACACGATCCGAGACGGACCCGAATAACGATCCTCTTGGACCCCCATAAGCATGAAAGCCATGCGCAGTGCGGGCTCGCCTCATGACACGCGAAGCTGTGCCGTGCCGCGAGGGTGATCACGGCAAGTTCGAGATCACCGAACGTGATGGCTGGTCTCGACTCGGCAAGTTTCACACGAATACGCATGTGCTCAACACACCCGCTCTTCTTCCCGTCATCAATCCGAACATCCGTACCATCGAACCACGTGAGATGTGGGAGCGCTACGGCTTCGAGGCGTTGATCACCAATTCCTACGTCATCTGGAAGCATGACAGGCTGAAGGCTGAGGCTGTGGAGAATGGCGTTCACACCTTGCTGGACTACCCGGGCGTGATCATGACCGATTCAGGAACCTTCCAGAATTACGTCTACGGCGATGTCGAGGTCGGCGTCGCTGAGATCGTCGAGTTCCAGCGCGAGATTGGCGTCGACATCGCGACCATGCTCGATGTGTTCGGCACGCCTCAGATGAGTCGAGAGGAGATTGAATCGGCGGTTCGCGTCACCTCGGAACGAGGCTCTGAATCACTGGGTGCAGCCAAAGACACCCTGCTCAACGGCCCAATCCAAGGTGGGGTCCATGCAGATCTGAGGAAGCTCAGTGCTGAACTGATGGGTGCTCAGGATTTCGCGGTTCATCCAATCGGCGGCATCGTGCCGCTGATGGAACGGCAGCGATACAAGGAATTGGTGCAGATCATCCTGGCTTGTCGTGAGCAGATCCCATGGAATCGACCGATCCACATGTTCGGCTGTGGTCATCCGCACCTGTTCCCGATCTGCATCGCTCTGGGAGCTGACCTGTTCGACTCGGCCGCCTATGCGCTGTTCGCGCGCGATGATCGCATGCTGATGCCGTGGGGTACGGTCAAGCTGGGTGATCTGAAGGAGTTTCCAATCTCAACCTCTGCGCTCAGCGGCAAGACCGTCGATGAGGTTCGACTGTTGAACGATGAGGACCGATGCGAATTGCTCGCGCGCCACAATCTCGAGGTGACGGCATCCGAACTCGCGAGATGTCGACAGGCGATTCGCGATGGCACGATCTGGAAGCTGGTCGAGGAGCGCAGTCATACGAATGCAGCGCTGCGCGAAGCGACTGAATATCTCTACGAGAACATGCCCACAGGTCTGGTCGAAGCGACGAATCCGCTTCGAAACGGTGGTGTCCACTTGAGTCAGGACCTGTCGACTTCACCGCCCAGCGTCGCTGCGCTCGGGCGCCTGTTGAACACGTTTGAAACCGATGCCGACAAGGCGATTCTGTTCTCCGATTCGGGAGGACCTTGGCGCAATCGCATCGGGGGATTGGTGCAGACGATCGCCCAGCGCTGGCCGGATGCGGCTGTATTCATCGAGACCCCTCTCGGCCTGCTGCCTTACACGATGGAGGATGCCAGCCCTTGGGCGCATCTCACCGGCCCCGCTTCGATCTGGGACGGCATGGAGGAAGCCGACATCGAATTCGACCTCGGAGCACTGGGCGGGTTCAGTGATGTCCTGCAGCTGAGTCTTGGCGATGACAAGAAAGTGAATCTTGCCGCAATCGAAGCCGCCTTCGGTGAGGGGGCGTCGAACGAGGTCTCACGAACTGAACTCGATCGTGAGATGATCGAGGATAAGGTCTGCTATTTCCTCGATGTCGAACGCGAAGAAGCAGAGACATTATTGCATGACTGCACGTTTGTCTATAGCAAGACACATCGGGTTCGGAACGTGATCGCTTCCGACGGTGTTCACATCCTCTCACCGCGCATGAGGGACGGCGGTCTTTCGTTGACTCTGGAGGGTGCCAGACGGCTGCATGGTTCGACCATGCCGACCGTGGTCGTGATCGAGGACAGCGTGCCCTTCACCCGCAAGGGCCGCAACGTCATGCACGGCTTCATCGCCAACGTTCGAGGTGACCTCACGCCGGGCCTGCCGTGTCTGGTCGAGGGGCCGGATGGGACCTTCCTCGGGACTGGCACCTCCCTGACCACCGCTGCCGAATCTGAGCGCTTCAACAAGGGTGTCGCGATCAAGATGCGCGACGGCATCGGCGATTGAACTCCCCGGGGATTCATTGATAGAGCAGCCGTAGGCTGTCGGCCTTGTCGATTCGTAGAATCGAGGAGGGCGGGAACCTGACCGAGGAATGGATCGTCGAGACCGAGGATCTGGTCAAGAAGTACGGCGAGCACGTCGCGCTCGACGGTGTGACCCTCGCCATTCCACCCGGCGCGACCGGGCTGCTCGGCCCGAATGGTGCGGGGAAATCGACCCTTCTCAAGACCGTGCTCGGCCTGATTGCACTGACCAGCGGCGGTGGCCGAGTGCTCGGCCATGACATCGCGACCGAAGGTAATCTGATTCGTGCTCGAATCGGCTACATGCCCGAATACGACTGTCTGATGCCAGACATGGAAGCCATCCATCAGGTGCGTTATGCCGGTGAACTGCTCGGGATGCATCCTGATGCCGCGATGCAGCGCGCTCACGAGACGATGGAGTATGTCGGTTTACGAGACCAGCGCTACCGCACAATCGGCACCTTCAGCACCGGCATGGAGCAGGCGACCAAACTCGCCTGTTCATTGGTTCATGACCCCGACCTGCTGATCTGCGATGAACCGACCAATGGTCTGGATTCGACCGCCCGTGGTTTCATGCTCGATACGCTATTCCAGGTGGTCAAACAGGGAGGGCGCTCCATCCTGATGAGCAGTCATCTGATGGACGATGTCGAACGCATCTGTGACCGCATCGTGATGATCCACAAAGGGCAGGTCATCGCTCAAGGACGCATCGAGGACCTCAAAGGCATCGACCGCGAGATCGAAATCTCGGTCTGGGGAGGTGCCAGCCGACTCGAGCAGAAACTCAAGGACGACGGCCACGGGGTGCGTCGAACCGGCCGCGTGATGCGCATCAATCGCAGGGATGAATCGACCTATACCGAGATCCTTGCTGCCGCAGCCACAACCGAGGTCCAAGTGCGGCGCATGGAGGATTACGAACCGAGTCTGGAGGACTTGTTCATCGTCATCATGGCTCGACTCGGTTACGAGGTCAAGTCGAGTGCGGACCTGCTCGGTACCACACCGCAGATGGATATCGCAGCGATCGAAGGGAGGCAGGTCGCATGAGCGAGGAGGACCCTTTCGGTCTGGATGACCTTCTGGACAAGACCACGCCTCCGCCCGATGCGGAATTCATGGGCGAAGCCGGATTGCAGGTCACCGGTCAAGCCCGGATGGAGGCGGCCTATGGCTCGGGGGATGGAGATGATGACGGCCATGCGATCGTCGCCAAGACCGGACAGGTCGAGGCGGG
>Ga0066376_10004217_pt1 | contig 12563 bp, 11 predicted proteins | sample Knorr_S15_td_Bot_FD_77009 | JGI IMG/M metagenome (GOLD analysis project Ga0066376, IMG submission 77009) | Marine microbial communities from Southern Atlantic Ocean transect - Knorr_S15_td_Bottom_ad_5009_LV_A | ecosystem: Environmental > Aquatic > Marine > Oceanic | place: Southern Atlantic... | reverse complement strand
TCCGTCAATACCACCAAGATCAACAAACGCACCAAATTCAGCAACGTTCGTGACTTTGCCCACGATGATGTCACCTTCGCTGATTGTATTGAGTAATCGTTGTTTAGCTTCGTCTCGTTCGCTTTCGATAAGTGTTCGACGACTGATAACGATATTTCTACGTGGCTCGTCGATTTTCAGAATCTCGGCACGAATTGTTTTACCGAGGAATTCATTCACATCACTTGGGCGGCGTACATCTATTTGCGAAGCAGGGAGGAATGCGGGGACGCCAATATCGACAAGGATACCGCCCTTAATTCGACGAATGCCTTTCCCTTCTACGATGTCGCCTTCGTTGTATGTTTCAAGTACCCTCTCCCAGTTTCGGATTCGGTCAGCTTTGCGTTTAGATAACTTAATGATGCCATTTTCATCTTCAAGATCTTCAAGAATAACTTCGATGACAACGCCGGATTCAAGTGTATCCCAATCGTCAAACTCACTCTTATGAATGAGCCCCTCTGATTTAAGGCCTACGTCGATGACAGCATCATCGCCAGCTTTACCAACGATTTTGCCCTTGAGCATGTTTCCGGGAATGAGTTGTTGGATCTCGTCTGAGATGAGGGTGTCCATATTTCCTGCTGCAACCTCTTCACCGAGAGCAGAGAGAATAAGAGCATCAACTTCATCAGAGTCAATTCCAATATCCGCGATTAGATTGTGGTCTACCATGTGGGTTTGCGACGGTGTTTCTTGCTTGGCTGCGTGGTCGCTGGCGCAGTTGCTTGGTGTGAGCCACTTTCCTTTTGAACAACGTGCTCAAATCTAAAAAAAGCGGGGTTTCACATGCCTGCTGAAAAACACAGGCGGACCGTACATCCTACCAAAACGGTACTCCTTTTGGAATAGCTAACTACTTGATAAACGGGCTTTTGCAAGCAAAATAAACCCAATACCGCCAATTGCCGAGAGCATTGCGCCAACATAAAAGACAAGTGGGCCAGCTTGGTAGCCCTTGCTCATAAGTATTGAATACAGCGCCATGCCAAAAGCGGGTGCAAGGAGGCCCCGTATTCCGGTCAACGTCACATGAAGACCCATGTATCTTGCTGATTGTTCAACTGGCGCATAATCTTGATGGCCGAGATTCCAAGCGAGTACACCACCTCCAAAACCGATGCCACGAATTGCCGCACCTACCCAGAGACCAGCGACGCTATGCGTTGCGATACTCACGCCGATGCAAATTGACGAGACTACAAAGAACCAACTGTGAATGGAACGAAAAGAAAGAACGTGCATTCGCCGTAGCAGCTTTGCCCAAAAAAGTGTGCTTAGTGGAATCATCAAAATTGGAATTGTTGAGATGATTAATATTTCGCCAAGATACGTTAGTTCAAACTGTTCACTCAGAATAATGACAAGTGGAGCCGTGAGCATTAAATTGCCTACACCGAAAATAAATTGGCATGCCATGTACTTTGCAAACTGCGTATCTTCAAATAAAAGCTGAAGTGTTTTCCATGGCAAATATGAGACAAGGTGTGGTGATTTACGTTCATCTTGTAAAATTTCTCGATGCCCTTCAACACGAATTTTGCTGTAAATCCAAGCACCCAATACACCGAAACTTGCCGCAACAGGATAGACCCAACGAATTGCTTGTTCGTTTAAATCCATTGCTTGGCCAACACCAAATCCAACTGCCGCAAGTACAAGTGCTTGGACGGTTGCGATTCGTCCAGCAACAAATGCTCGGTTTACGCGAGGGTGATTTGCTTGCCAAACGGTTGTTCTTAATGTTACGATTCCGGTGTAACAAACCCTTGTTCCGATGACGCAAAACAAAATAAGGGCGAGTCCAAGTGGTGATTGTGGGACAAATGAAACTGCGCCAACCAAAATAACGCAGGCAATTTTTAGCGCGGTTATGAATCGTATCTTGTGCCGCCCATGGCTGAATGCAGCCCAAAGAAAACTAGAGATGCTAGCGAAGCCCTGTGCAGCAGCAAGTGAAGCAACGGACCAGTCAAGGATACTTTCGTCAACAACACCATCGAACATCCGTTTCGTAAGTACGCCTACAACGCCACCTTCGATTGCTCCCATCATCATTGGAAGAAATGCCCATGCAATTAGTTCGCGAGTATGTTGGGGTTTGTGATCAGTTTTCAAAAATATTCCTTGCGTGACATGGCGGTAATGGTATTGTATGGACGACTTGTACTAGGGTTGTCGTGCGATGTATACGCAGTGTGTTTGTGCTCGATCCTATCGAACCCTCAGGGATCGTTAAAGTTGCTTCGATAGTCATGCCTCACAGCTTTGCTGGAGTGGAAGACTTGGAATGATGACTGACGAACCCACCTTTTTGGTACCGGGTTAGAGCTCACCTACTGTGTATGCATCGCACGACAACCTACCCCGAGTATTGTGAGTTTTGGTTAAATAAGTAAACGTCCCACGGGATAGTAAACAAACGACCCGCGGGGTAGTTTTTTATACCCAGCGTTTGCCGGTTTTTGCATCAAAAGCAGTGATGGTCATACCAGCAACGAGTGAGGGGTCAAGGTCAAACTTGCACCCAACGATCGGACTGTCGGCAGTGATTCGCGTAAGTTCAAAGGTTTCACCACTTTGGGTTGTGCCTTGAATGATAATTTCTTCATTATCTTCGAGGTCGATACCAATGACGTATCCGTTTCCAAATCGTTCATTTACCGCAACACGTAGGTAGCCATTAGTGTTTCCGTCTTTTCTCTCTAATCGAATGACATGACAGTAAGGATTGCCAACAAAATTGGCAAAATCGGATCCAACCATTTCAAAGAGGGCGTTATTAGTAGAAGCATTAATAGCTATCTTTGCGATTTGATTTGCTTTGCGTTGCGTATCAAGGGTAATCACTCCAAGAACAACAGATATTCCAAAAAGCACGATTGCGGCAGTTCTCCAGAATACAGCCTGTTTAGAAGAACCAAATTTGGCTTGTGCAGCGCTTGCTCGAGCGCCTATGAGTGCTATTGGAGCAAGTCGTTGAGCCTCTTTGTCAGCAGTTTCGGCAACAGCATCTAACACCTTCTTGCGAAGTGATTGAGGTGGCATATCTGTTGGTAAGAGTGAAGTATCAAGTGCAAGGTCTTCTTGTAACAGTTTTATTTCATCTTGGATTGCAGCTGGAGCATCGTGAAACGAACGGTTAAACAAATCGCTTTCGATTGGCTCAAGCAAACCATGGGCATCAAGAACAGCGAGCTCTAGAAGTCGTTTTGGGTTGTAAGTAGTTTCGTGTGTCATAGTGTTGCTCGTAGCAGTTTCGTCAAATGGAAGTAGCATCCTTTAATCCACGCTCTCGTAAGCGAAGAAGTCCACGGCTCAGAGCCGATTTCACCGTTCCAAGCGGTGCGTCAAGTTGTCGGCTCACTTCTCGTAAAGTGAAGCCCTGAAAATACGCCCGTTCGATAACAGTTCTTTGCATCTCTGAGAGTGTTTGAAGTGCCTCCCAGAGGTGGGCATTGCGTTCATCTATGGATATGTTCGATGGAATTGGACTCTCGGTTGCAGAAACCTCGTGCTGTTCCGTAAATTCTTGATGTTTCGGTCGGACTGTTTTTTTGCGAATTCGGTCAATTAAATGACGTCTGGTAATAAGCATCACCCAAGTAACCAACTTGGCTTTTCTAGGATCAAACCGATCCGCCGTCTTCCAGAGCCTTACAAAAATTTCTTGGACAGCGTCTTCAGCTTCTGCATTATTTGATAAAAACTGTATTGAAAGTTTAAAAACGAGCGCACAATAGCGATCGTAGAGTTCTGCTACGGCGTCTTCTTCACCAAGGGCAACTCTTCTCATCAATCTATAGTCTGGTTCTTCGTTTGGCAAAATCTACTCCAGATACTAACAAAATACTAACAAGGTAGCTAGTTCTGTTGGAATCAAAGCAGAGTGTAGCAATTTAAATCAGAAGAACTCAGAATATTATCGCATTTCTTCAAATAAGCACTATGCTGTGTGTGGTGGCGTTACTAAAGCCACAAAAAACGAATGACTCCTACAAACGATACATCTTGCCTATGTACTACAACTTGTTCTTTGAGCAAACGCCGTGGCTTTAGTTTGCTTGAGTTAATAGTTGTCATAAGCATCACGTCGTTATTGATGGGCTTGCTGATGCCAACACTTTCATCGGTTCGAGAAAATGCGCATCGAGTCCTTTGTGGTTCAAATCAGAGACAACTCGGACAATCAATAACAATGTATAGCGGCGATCGCCGTAATCATCTCCCTGTTGCAAGTGTTCTTGATCAACCAGATCCAGACCCAAGTCTGCTCGCACTTGTACGCAACGGAGTCCAAACAAATGGTCGACTGTTTGCTTCCTTAACGAATCACTCAATACCAGAGCCACTGGAGGATTCTCACTGGGATGGCTTGGGTCACCTTTACAAATGGCATTACTGCGCTGAACCTAAAACTTTTTATTGTCCGAGCCACGAAGGCGAACACACAATCGAAGAGTGCAGAGCAGGGTGGGAAGCAAAAATAATTTCCGAGCCTCTTTTCTCAAACTATCATTATGTTGGGCATAAAGATTGGCGGACAGGTAAGCGCCATTCACTTTTAAAAGGTTATAAGTTAGTCTTACTCACAGACGGCCTTCGAACAAAAGATGATTATAGCCATAGCGTTGGCTATAATGAGTTGCGCGGCGACGGATCTGTGGCTTGGATAGACAACGTTCTTATTCCAACGAAACTCACATCAACCCCCCCTGTGGATTTTGATGGTTTGCGTGATCTTGACGATATCATCTACGAAATTTTCTCAAGAAAATAAATACACCCCTTAATACGGTTTCTCTTTTTCGGTGCGTAGTTCAACTATCTGCACGCGGTGCCTGCCTATTTGGGGGTTGATGAATGAAAATGCGCTGCAATGTAAATCTTCTCTAATAAGTGTATGGTCTATGTGATACAGCGGGTATTCCATTGGAAACGAGGCAAGCAAACCAGACCCACCCTCATCACTTGCATCCAACAACTCAGGGAACATTGTTTCAATAGAATAACTGCCCTTGGTCATATTAAAATCTCCAATGACAACATCAGGCGTTGGAGTATTGAGTGTTGCGAGTAAACGTTGTACTTTTGTTGCAGTTTTAATCCGAGAAATATCCAGATCAGAAGGCAAGTCAATCGCCCAAAGTATAAGTGGTTTCCCAAGCGTCTCTGATGTGTCGATGATAAACATTGAAATATAAATTCCATCAGAGGCAATTAAAGTCTGAACCTCAATAACCCGTAACGTTGTGAGGATCGTGAACGGGCCATTGCTTACCGGTCGATTCCCCACCCCCAACCACTTTCTAACGCTTGATTCGCTGCGAACATACCAACCATGCGTTAACAAAGTGATGTCACCGTCTAGGCTAATAATTATTTCTGCAGATTCTTTTGAGACTCTTTTTTTTGAATGACTCATTGTCCACCCAACAATCCGGAGTCCGTTGCCGGCAGTGGCTTTTGAAAAGAATTTGTTTTCCTCAAAAACAAACCAATACGTTACGCTGGATAAAACAAGTGTAAGGATAATGCCTAATTTTTTAGCCTTTGCAATAATAACTACGGTGAGTGAAATGATCAGAAGAAGCATGACTACCTGTGTGGGTATCCACGCGAGCCACTGGCTCCACACCCATCTATCTGTTGCAACAATTCCAATGAACCACGATGCAGTGATAAATAACAGAACACAGGCGAAGACAATGGTTACCCATTTCATAGTGTTGGAATGAATGGAAATACTTGCGGGGCGATAATCGTTGCGAGTATTGCAACAAGGATTGTTAAGGGCAGACCAAGTCGAGGAAAGTCCATGAATTTGTATCCACCGGGCCCGTATATCATTAAGTTTGTTTGATAGGTGACAGGCGTGATAAAATTACACCCAGCAGCGGCCATCATCGTAAAGACGAATGGGTATGGTGATACCCCAATTCCCTCTGCAGCACCAAGTACAATCGGAAACATGATGACCGCTGCCCCGTAGTTGGTCATCAATTGAGCTGCAATGCTTGTCATGATAAAAATGAGAAATAGTGTCCCGTAATTTCCTACTTCGAATGCATCAGCAAGGTTTAGCAAGCCAGAACTAGCTAGTTCGGCAAGTCCGCTTGCTTGCACTGCATTTCCAATACCCATAGCTGCGCCTATGACGATTAAAACTTGCAGGTTAATGGCCTTTCTAGCAGATGGACCATTTATGCATCTTGTTGCAACCATAAGTAATCCACAAAGCCAAATAGCAGCAACACGATCAACGAATCCACTGGTGAGTAAAAATAGTAATAGTGCAAGAATCCCTAGCGAAAGCTTTGCTTTGTTGTGAAGCTTTGGCATAGAGTTTTCTATTTCAGAAATGAGATAAAAATCAGAACTCTGTTTCCAATTAACTAAGAAGTCGTCGCTTGTTTCAATGAGCAATGTATCTCCCGGTCGTAGTTTTATGTCTCCGATTTTCCCAGCAATATGATGCCCGTTGCGGTGGACTGCAAGAATTGCTGCATTGTATGTTGTTCGAAATTGAGAGTCACGAATAGTTTGACCAATGAGGGGTGAGCTTCCAGATACAACAGCTTCCACCATTTTTCTTGAAAATATTTGTCCACTGATTACATTGAGTGCATCGGTTGATGGGATAAGACCTCTTGTTTTTCGCAAATCCACAACGGATGTAACATCACCAACAAAAATAAGTTTGTCGTCTTGTTGCAATACTTCCTGAGGAGTAATCGCACCCATGAATTTGTTGCAACGCACAATTGCGCTTAAGTATAAACCGGGTAAATTCCGAAGATCCGCTTCGGCAATTGTTTTGCCAACAATTATCGCACCATGCTCGATAGACATTTTGATTTCATAATCACGTGTATGTTTTCCAGACCTATCAATCGGTTCTCGATTTGGAAGAAGCCACTTTGATGTGAGTACGATAAATACAATGCCAAAGACTGCAACTGGTATACCAATCCAGGCAGGTCCAAACATTGTGATAACATCACTCGGTGGTGCAATCTGCAGTTCTTGAACCCATTGTGGCGGGTCTTGCCACCAACCAATAAATAGACCCATGATGATGAGATTAGACCCAGTACCAATCATTGTGCCTTGGCCACCCAAAATGCCTGCAAAACTTAGGGGCATATAGAGTTTTGAAGGGGGGATTTTTAACCGCTTTGCCCAATCATTAATCATTGGCAAGTACATTGCAACAATTGGGGTGGTATTCATAAACGCAGACATAGCTGCAACAGGCGCCATCATTCTCAATTGTGCTGTGGCAAGCGTTTTTGGTTTACCCAGTAATTTTTTCCCGATGAGTTCGATCCCCCCAGTTTCTTGAAGTGCCGCTGCGATGATAAACAATCCAGCAATCATCAGAAGCGGTTCCCCAGAAAAACCTTCTGTTCCTGCTTCAAAGCCAATGACTCTAGTAATCATCAGGATAACTAAACCGCCAGCCATAACAAGATCAGGGCCGTATTTACGTTTATTTACCAATGCGATGATAATCATCGCAATCGTACCAAGCGTAATCCAAGCACTCGTGTTCATTATTTTTGTGCTATCGCAAGATCATCAATCGCTGCGATAATCCGTTGATGGAGTCCGTCTGTTGCGCAGATTACACCGCGGTTCTTTTCAAGGCGTGCGCCATGCGTAAAGTCGAGTGGTTTGCCCGAGACGTCGCTGACAATTGCACCTGCTTCGGTTGCAATGCACATACCTGCAGCGTGATCCCAGATTTTCTCGACGTATGTTTTACTTGTGGGCAAACGTAAGTACCCATCTGCTTGCCCGCGAGCAACGAGCGAATACTTGCACTGGCTGTCTAAACGAGCGGGATCACCCTCTGTCCCAATTGCGTCAATAATCTTTCCACTGTCACCACGATTGGAATGTCCTTTTTCTGCAGACTCGCAAAATCGGAGTGGTCTTGATTCGTCATATTGTTGCGCGAGTATTCGCATTGGTGACGAGGTCGGGTTGCAATCGGCAAATTCCCAAGCGCCCGCTCCCTTTGAGGCTGCGTATACCACACCTTGCGAGTCAACTTGATCAAGTGGAAATGATTGATCGGTTGATAGGTTGGGACAACCCATGACACCGGCAACTACTTCACCATCTTCTATTCTTCCAAGAGCAATTGCGTAATGTTGTCCACGTAAAAAACCTTTAGTGCCATCGATGGGGTCGAGTGCCCAGAAGCCATCACTACTACCATCGTGATTGCAGGCGTCGATAGCATCGAGCATTTCAGCTTCGGTGACTTGCGGTCGCCACGATTGGACTGCCTCAAGAACAGCCTTGCGAATTATTGCTTGCTCTTGGGTACGCAACAACGCAGCGTCTTCCTCGCCAACAATGAGACGGTCGCATTCGCTGAGTTGATCAGCCAAACTAAGCGATATGATGGCCTGTACAGCGAAATCTGCGACGGTGACTGGACTTCGATCGTCCTTGGTAACTTCGCATAGTTGCGCCAGATTAGCTTGAACAGCTCTAGAGACAGCGCAGGCGGTACTGACAGCTTCAAGAGCGGCGGGAATAAGACGGTGCTGGGTTTGTAATTCACTCATAATTTCCTACTTTAATCGGCTAAAAACACGTATTTCAACCACCATATTGGTGTCAGACACCTTTGGTGTTCAGACACCAAGGTGTCTGACACCAAAAAAAACACCCTCGGTCACTGACCGTGGGTGTTTGTACGTATCTCATGATGGCTAGTTCTTAGCTAGCGAAAGTAGATTTGAAGTCACCAATTGCTTTGGCAAAATCTTCGTCGAGACCTTTGAAGGACTTAGCTTCGACGAGTTTGTCCTTAGTGTGCTTAGCGGTTGTATTCATGTACTCAAGAAGGCCTTCTTCAAACGCATGCACCTTGGTAAGGTCAACATCATCAAGGAAGCCCTTTGAAGCGGCATAAATTGAAATCGCTTGATCAATCGCCATGTATGGTGTGTATTGCCCTTGCTTGAGCAATTCAACCAATCGAGCACCGCGATTTAACTGTTGTTGCGATGCAGCATCGAGTTCAGTACCAAGTTGTGCAAACGCTTCGAGTTCACGGAATGCAGCGAGGTCGAGTCGGAGTGAACCCGCAACTTCTTTCATCGCTTTAATTTGGGCGTTACCACCTACACGGCTCACAGAAATACCTACGTTGATCGCCGGGCGAACGCCAGAGGCGAACAGTTCTGGCTGCAAGTAAATTTGACCGTCAGTAATTGAAATTACGTTCGTTGGGATATACGCAGAAACGTCTCCTTCTTGTGTTTCAATAATTGGAAGCGCTGTGAGCGAACCACCACCATTGGCTTCAGAAAGTTTCGTAGCGCGTTCAAGCAAACGGCTATGTAGGTAGAACACATCGCCAGGGAATGCTTCACGTCCTGGAGGACGACGAAGAAGTAATGAAAGTTGTCGATATGCAGTTGCTTGTTTGGAAAGATCGTCATAAACACAAAGTGCATGTTTCGGCGTCTTGCCATCTTTGCCTTGCCACATGAAGTATTCGCCCATTGCGCAACCAGCGTATGGAGCAATGTATTGCAGCGGGGCAGCAGTGGATGAACCAGCAACAACAACAATGGTGTAATCCATTGCACCGTTTTTCTTGAGCGTGTCAATAACTCCAGCAACCGTTGAGTCTTTTTGACCAATAGCAACATAGATACAAACTACAGCTTCATCAGTTCCCCAGTATTGTTTTTGGTTAATGATTGCATCGATTGCAACAGCAGTCTTGCCAGTTTTACGGTCGCCAATGATGAGTTCTCGTTGGCCGCGGCCAATTGGAATCATCGAGTCAACAGCTTTGATACCTGTTTGCATTGGCTCAACAACGGGTTGCCTTGCAGCAATTCCGGGGGCAACGATGTCCAACTTTGATGAACTCGAAGCATTGATTGGAGGTCCGCCATCAAGTGGGTTACCAAGTGGGTCAACAACTCGTCCAAGAAGTTCAGGACCAGTTGAAACTTCAAGAAGCCGTTTCGTGGTACGAACCGTGTTGCCTTCTTCAACAGCAAGATAGTCGCCGTAGATGATCGCACCAACGGTGTCTTCTTCTAGGTTCATCGCTTGGCCCATTACGGTACCGCGCGGTGTTTCAAATTCAAGCAACTCTCCAGCCATGCAGCCAGAAAGACCATAAATTTGTGCAATTCCGTCACCTACTTCGACAACTTGGCCGACTTCAGAGATTTCAAGTTCACTACTGAACTGTTCAATTTCTTGTTTGATGACTGATGTAATTTCGTCTGTTTTAATCTTCACGATATTCCTTGCCTTCGAAAAGGGCTTTTCTAATTAGGTGTCTTCCAGGTACGTTTCAAATTGTTCTCTGATTGCCGTGCCGCCACGGTTCTTAATGGATTCAGAGAGTCGTCGTAGTTTTGTTTGCACGGAACCATCAATCAGTTGGTCACCAATGCGTAGTTTGATTCCACCGAGCATCGCCTTGTCAACGTAGGGATGCAAAATGGGCTCTTTGCCAAGCATGCTCTGTACCCTTTCCTTGATAGTGTTGATGGCATCAGTATCAAGTGCAGTGGGGGTGAATACATCAACTTCAACTCGGCCAAACGAATCTTGCACCAGCATGTCAAATGCAACGTTAATAGGTTCGAGGTGGTGTAACCGCCCCTTGTTGTTGAGTACAAGTAAAAATCGTAGTGTTAAATCGGTAACTCGATTTGAAAAGATTGCAGAAATCGCTTCACTTCGTTTCGTAACATCGATGATTGGTGAAGAAAAGAACAAATGCAATTCACGGTTTTGACGCATGAGTTCGCAAACCTGTTCTAGTTCGTCAGCGATTTCAACAATTTTGTCATTACCGCCAGCGTCTGAAGCAAGTTCAAACAAGCTTTTGGCATAGACTGTCGCTAGTGCATCTGCTTGAAAATTCACTTTGCTTGTCCTAACTCAGCAAGTGATTCAGAGAGCAGTGTTTGTTGATCTTCAGAAGAGATTTCGCGGTCAAGAATGCGGCTAGCGATTGCAACAGCAAGCGTGCTTGCCTCATTGTGCAATTCGCCAATGGCAGCTTTTTTAGCAGCGTTGATGTCAGCCGTTGCTGCATTCTTCATTTCTGCGAGTTCGCGAGTATTGTTAGAACGTAATTCTTCTGCAGCGGCTTTAGCATCTTGCCTTGCCGTCGCAATCATTTCACCAGCTTCAGTACGAGCCTTTTTAAGTTCTTCCTCGTACTCAAGAAGCGCAGCGTTTGCTTGTTGCCTTGCTTCTTCAGCAGATTCAAGATCATCGCGAAGTTTTTGGTCTCGGTCATCAAGACCCTTGAGAATATGAGGCCACACAAATTTCGCAGTAAGCACGAAAAAGATAGCGAACACAACAATCGTTGTTCCGAGAGTAAGTAACTGCACATCGGTTGGCGAGCCGCCAGCGTCAGAGGCAATGAAAGGTATCATCATGGGATTTTCCTTCCGTGTGGGAAAGTTTGGAATATTCGGCGGGCTTACTTGCGTAAACCCGCCGAACGTAAAACCAAACTTAGAGGATTGCGAGCAGACCAACAACAACTGCGAAGAGGGCAACGCCTTCTACAAGTGCAGCAGTAATAATCATGTTGGTACCGATTGAGCCAGCCATTTCTGGTTGTCGTGCGATTGCTTGAACAGCACCACCACCAATTTGGCCAATGCCAACGCCAGCGCCAAGTGCACCAACACCAGCAGCAATACCGCCACCAATACCCTTGACACCTTTGCCAGTAGCAACCGCAAGTTCAACAGCACGATCATGCGCTAGAGTTGCAGCATCTGCACCTTCAGCAGCACCGTGTGCAGCATCTTGAGCAGCGGCAGGGTCAACAACAATCAAGAGGCCTAGCGTGGCCAGAGAAGTGAAAGCAACAAGCTTTTTCATAAGTTCATCCAGTTCGTCAAAAAGTGACTATTTTGCAAGTGCCGTGGGAGCACTTCAGTAAAAAAACATTCAAGGTCCATCCCACGTGAACCAAATTTAAATATCTAACTCGTCACTGTTTCAGTGTGCTCTTCGTGTTCACCATGATGGGACATTTGCCCAATAAATACCGTGGTTAAGAACATGAAGATAAACGCTTGAAGGAAAGCGACGAATAATTCGAGGAAACTAATACAAACGGCTGCAACTATTGAAACTGCTTCGACTGAGCCGGTCATCAACCAACTTTCAGTTGATTGGAAAGCAATCATACCAAACATCGTAATTACAGCTAGCATTGTGTGGCCAGCGACCATATTTGCGAACAAACGAATAGCAAGTGCAGCAGGTTTAATGAAAATGCCCATTAACTCAATTGGGAGCATGATTGGCAACAAGTAAAGTGGTGCTCCACCAGTTAAATGGTGCGCCCAACCACCAATACCAAGTGATTTAAATGCGTGCACTTGAATTACAAAGAATGAAACGATTGCGAGCCCTGCAGTGACAGCAAGGTTACTTGTTGCTGTTCCACCAAAGACCGCCCAGTCAAATTCACTACTTAATCCAAACGCTTTATTTCC
>Ga0066376_10004216_pt1 | contig 12566 bp, 9 predicted proteins | sample Knorr_S15_td_Bot_FD_77009 | JGI IMG/M metagenome (GOLD analysis project Ga0066376, IMG submission 77009) | Marine microbial communities from Southern Atlantic Ocean transect - Knorr_S15_td_Bottom_ad_5009_LV_A | ecosystem: Environmental > Aquatic > Marine > Oceanic | place: Southern Atlantic... | reverse complement strand
GCTTCTCTTTCACCCATCGGGTGAGCCATATCAACACCCCAAATCCGCCAATAACGCTATGATTCTTATAGCAGAATCGGAGTGTGCTGTCGTTGAATCACAAGGTCATCTGGGTAATGCAGGATTATATGGCTTGAATAAACTCATTGTTAGAAATCCTCATCTTGGAACACGGATACCTTGATTTGGAAAGCCGCTCCACGATGGTAGTCGTGGCACAGTTGACAGCCCTGCTGGACATTGTTTGTCGAGTGGCAATCCGTGCAGGTATCCTTGTCGATAGCCTTGAAATTGCTGGCATAGGTTTGCGTGTCGAAGTCGTCATAGCCGCCGGCGAAATCGGCCTCCATATTCAGTACATGGCAGACTCGACAGCCCTGTTCGGTTTGATCGACCGCGGTCGAGCGGGCGCCGAGTACATTGAGGTGAGCGCCGTGGGAGAATTTGAAATTTTCCCCTGTATCCGTGACGTCGCGTGCGCGCCAGCCGATCGAGAGGATATTTTCCTCATCCATGGAGACGTTCACGGAATGACATTTGGCGCAGGCGCCGACCCCTTGCTTGGGATCGATCAAGTCGTCCCGCAAGGCGATCGCGCGCTCGCCCGAGTCATCGTCCTCGGCGTCTTGCGCGGCGGCCAGGCTGAACTCGATCCAATTCTTGGAGACCGCGTCGCCGTGACCCGCGGGACGATAGCGTAATTCGAGGTAATCGCCGTACCAGCCGCCCATGGCGGCTTCCGCCGGCAATTCATATTCGAGGTTCGCGGCCCATGCGCAGGCAAGGCGCTTAATGATTTCCGGGTTGAGGCCGGCAAGCAGCTTGGCCGAGATAGAGTCTCCCGCGCGTTCATCGATCAACTCCGCCAATGGATCAACGCCTCCTTCAGCCATTGCGAGAATAAGCTCTTGAACTGGCACGGTATACTTGTCCGGGTCGTCAATAGAAACGTTGAGCAGATAAGCGCCGATGATGGAGTTCTCCTCGCTGGAAACGCTTTCGTATTCCTCTTCTTCGTCCTCTTCTTCCTCTTCAGCCGCTTCTTCCGCCTCTTCGGCTTCCAACATGGCGAGCTGCGTCGCCTGTTCGGCCAGTCGCTCTTCCTCGGCGAGTCGCGCCGCCGCGGCGTTCCGCGCCGCCGCCTCGGAAAGCAGGTCCTCGTTTTGGCGGCGTTGCGCGACGATGACCCTCGCCGCGGCATCGTCCTTCGCGGTGGATACGACGCGATACTGGATATCGACGGTGCCGTCGCCCTCGGCTTCGGTGACAAGCTCCTCGAGCAATATCAGATAGCCCTCCGACGACTCAACCATCGGCCGCTCGCCAAACAGTCGCTTGTCCGTGGCGCCGACGACCAGGAGATCGTCGCCAAAGGGCGGTCCGATCTGCCACGCTTGTTTCCCGACTTCGGGAACCCCCAGGGTCACGGATTTGCCCGCCGGCACGAAGTTGTCTTCTACTCTGGAATTGGGAAACATGTGGAGGACTTGACCGTCGCTCATGAAGTAATCGATCACCAGGTAGCGGTCGTGACCCACTTCGGGAATATTGATGACCATAAAGTCGCCCGCGCGGAAGACCTCGCGGTCGTTGCCGTTTTCGTCGCGCATGTTGACGTCCAAACCGGAGCCGATCTTGTCTTCATGGGCAGCCAGCACATCCACGGCATCGGCGAGTCCGGCGGCCAGATTGGCGATCAGGGCGTCATCCGCGAGCGCGGCGAGGGTAACGCTTGCGCCAACCGGCGGCGGCGCCGGCAACCAATCGGCAAAACGACTCGAGTCCAGCAGGCCGGCCAAGAGCGCCTCTACGGTACTGCTGTTAGAGCCGCCGCCGCCGGATGCGGCTTGATGTTCTTTCTCGAGACGCGCCTGTCTTATGAAAGCAGGCAGCAACAAGGCTTCGAGCTCGTCGGACATCTGCCCGCAAGCCTCGATGACGCTGTCTCGATCGATGGTGTCTTCGGTGAATTCCGGGAGCCGCAGAACCACCAGTTCGCGCGAGGCCATCTGACCGCCATGACAGGCCGCGCAATTGTTTTCGAAGGCGTCGCGCACCAGGGACCGCTTGTCGGGGTTGGTGCTATGGCATGCCAGGCAGGTCGAGGGCGCTCTTTCCGTATAGCGGGAATCGGTGAAATACTTCCCGAAATGGCTTGCGTGATTGAATTTAATCGCCGTGCGGCGGTCGTAGGGGAAACGATCCGGGAACTTCGGGTGGGCCTCCGAGAAGTTGGTGAATTTTTTCTCGTGACAGGACGCGCATTGGAAATCGTTGAGCGTGACGATGTTGGCGTCCGCACCCTTGTGCTCGGTATGGCACATCAGGCAGGTGGTCTCCGGCACATCGGTCCGGCCGGGGGTTTCCCGGTTGTGCGCCAATCGAGCCGAGCCTTCAAAGCTGTGACAGTTGGTGCAATTGGCGGTCACGTCGCCCGGTGTGAACACCGCCTTGATCCAGTTCACGCCGCCGCTGTTGTGATTCACATGGCACATATTGCAGTCGGAGTCGGTGATGAAATTCGCATGGGTATCGGTCAAGGGTCCGGGAATCGTCCAATTGAAGCCGACGATGTTACTGTCGGAAGGCCCCATGGAACCGCCGATAAAGGCTAACACCAGGCCCAGGGCAAGCACGGAGAGGCGGCCGCGGATGCCGCGCAGACTGCGCCTCGGCGAGCAGGGCGGCTGGGTGACCGAGCAACTGCCATCCGAATCCGGGCCATGCTCGCAAGGACCGCCGGCGATGGCCGAGCGCCGGCATTCGAAGCGATCGTTCTTGTTCTTGACCGGGCTGCAGGCCGTGGTGCCGCCACAGCTGCCATCCAAATTCGGCCCGCGCATGCAAGGTTTGCCCCAGGTTGCGGCGCGCCCGCAGCGAAATTTGTAATTCGGCCGCTCATAGGTGCTGCGGTCGAACCGGTGGCGATCGGGATCCAGGATGCTGGTCATAGGATATACACGTGAACCAAGATGAAATGCCACGCGGCCAATGCCATGACGGCGACAGCCGCGGGCAGGTGAATCAGCAGCCAACCCTTCATGATGGTCTGCGCGGCATAATGAAAATCGACCCGGGACTTGATGAAAGCCAGCTCCATCAGGCTGTCGAGATGCAGCTGTTCCGCGTCGTTCAGATAGCGACGCAGGTTGTCGACTTCATGGCGAATCCAATGAGAGCTCGCCTGGCTGCCCAGGGCGTGGCTCCAGAAATGGCGCGGCCGCGCGAAGTACCAGTGAAAGGTCTCCAGATAATGGCGGGCGATGGTGTCGCTGCCGGTCTCCTCGGTGCATTTCAGGATGATCGCTTCCGCCGCTTCGCGCATGGCGGCGATATCGGTCGGAATCCGCTCGTAGATCACCTCCGTGCCGACCTGAGTCATGCGGCTGGGATAAACCTTGAGAATTATATATCCCAGGATGCCGGTAAGGTTGACCAGATAGAAGGAAAACGCCAAGACCTGCTCATAGCCGCCGTTGGGCCACAGCTTGCCGATGTGCAGCCAAAACAAACCCAGGGTCAGCAGGCCGCCGGAGACGTGCAGGCGCAGCCAGAAGGAGACACTGCCGATCGGCAGCATCGATAGCTTCTTGCGCGTATTGAACAAGGCGAGAAATATCATCAACCCGAACAGATAATAGCCGGTCAGGGGCGTCGGATCGGTCAGGGTGCGCGAGTCGTTCTGCACCTGGAGCGCGACCACCACGAACAGCGCCGCGGTGAGCACGATATAGGCCAGGCGGCGGGCCGAATCAGCCTTCACTGGGCTGCGCCATTGATTGCGACGGCATTGTTCTTGGGCGTCATTTCATGAAGCTTTCGAAAATATGGCCGTCATGGAAATCAACCCGCCGGAGCGCGTCATGAGGACAGGCGCGAACGCAGGCCGGGCCCCCGGGATTGGTCGCGCAGAGATCGCATTTCGTGGCCTTCATGATGGGCCGCTGGGATTCGGGTTCGATCAGCATCGTGCCGTCGAGATCGCGTATCTCGACCATCCGGATATTGCCGTAGGGGCAGGAATTGGCGCAGGTCGCGCAGCCGATACAGGTGTCATCGTTGATCACCACCATGCCGCCCAGCTCCGAGCGATGGATGGCCCCCGTGGGGCAGCCGATCATGCAGACCGGATCGGTGCAATGCATGCAGGCGTTGGTCACCATCCAGTGATCGAAGGTCTTGCCGTGGCGCAGGAACCGGGGGCTGCCGCCATGGGTCGAGGCGCAGGCCTGTACGCAATCGTCGCACCGCACGCAGCGGTTGAGATCGATGAGCATGGCTTGAGTGCCGTTGATGAAGCGTTCTTCGACCGCCCATTCCATGGCGGAATCTTCCGAAAGCTGACGTTGCGCGGCGGTGGTGAACTGAGACTTCGGCGGCGTGCCGAGCTTGGGAAACACGTAGGTCTCAAGGATATGGGTCGGCACCCTGAGCACATCCACGTAGCCCAGCGCCGTCAGGCTCGCGGTGAGAGGACTGGTCTCGCCGCCATGCCAGGATGTGTACAGACCAGGGAAGCCGAAATTCTCGCCGGCGCCGAGATAGCTCAGGGTGCGCTCGCCCGAGCCGAGCTTGACCGAGACGCGGGCGAATCCGGCGCGGATCATCAGCAGGCCGTCGGGGTATTCGCCCTGGCGGGCGATCACCGGTTCATGCTGGGAGCCGGCCTTGCCGCTGCTGCGGAGTTTTTTGTAGGAAACGTTCCAGTCGAAACTGCCGTAGGTCTCAAACAGCACGCTGTCGGCGACGATTTTCATTTCTTCTTCGCTCAGACCGCTGAACATCTCGATCTCGCGAAGATGCACCTGCAGGGCACGTTCCCGATAGCGGGCATCGACTTCCTTGCGAAAATTATCATCGTATTTGCGGATTTCACGCAGGCCCTGCCAGCGGATTTCGAGCAAAGTCGCGTCGGTCAAGGCGAAGACGCTTGCCGTCCGGGGAACCCGCCCGAGGGCCGCGAGTTCGCCGAAAAGCGCTCCTTCCACGAGTTTAGCGGTGCGGTGCTCGTCGAGCACGGCGGGGATGTCCTGCAGGATGATATTGGCCTGTCCGGCCTGGCCGGCTAGCGATTGATTCTCGTTGTCGTAGCGTGACGTGTCGCGCACCTCGGGCACCCAGCTGTTGGTCCACAGCTGGGCCAGGGTCTGGAAGAAATTCTTGTGCTTTATCTTCAGGCGACCGAGCATATCGATCGGCAGGTCGGGGGCGATCACGACGCGGAGTTCGCCATGCAGTATCAGGAAGGCCGAATTGCCGTAATCGCCTTCCCGAACGACAATCTCTCCGGCCGAGAAGCGTCTCAGCCGGGTGTCGTTCTTGAGGATGTCGGCAAGCGAGGTGTGTTGGGGAAAGCGGCCCGGTTGCATCGCCGAAATGATCGGCTGATTAAGCAGGCGCTCGACGTCTTCGTCGGTCATATCCGGCCCGAACGGTGAATCCCACCGTTGAGGCCGTGCCATCATTGCAACCGAAGTAGCCACTTTCTAATTTCCCCCTCCAGGGGCGCTGTCACATGTCATTTACCGAGCATATAAAGTCCCTATTCGATCGTCCTCCCGGTTGACCGTCACAGGCCGGTGCGAGCGCGGTCCTGTTCGGGTCTTGACGTTCCCGCCGGCGCACCGACCAGCGGTCGTTCGTCGCTACTTGTACGTCGACGGGTTGGGCAGCAGGCCGCCGACTTCGCCGGAGAGGTCCTTTCCGGCGATCGCATCGACCAGCGCTTGGGCGTTGGCCTCGGTGGGATCGGCGACCAGCGCCGCCGCTTCGGCGACGCTTTTCACCGCGGCGAGCGCCGTCTCGGCGTCGGCCTTGCGCTTTTCCTGCGCCGCCTTGTACTCGGAATCGCCCGAACCTGACAGCGCGCTCACCGCCGAAACCAGCTTCGCCACCTGGCCTTGAACGAACACCTCCGCCAGCCCGGCTTGCGACAACTCGGCATTGACCGTCACATTGGGCGGATAAAAGCGGTGGCGCACCGAGCCTTGCGAGTAACGAACCAGCTCGAACTCGTGATTCAGCGGGTGGCCGGCGGCCAACATCTTGGAGAGCACGTCACCGTCGATCCCCTCCCGCGCCAGACCGTGGCACGACATGCAGTTCTTGGCGATACCGTAACGCATGAACGACCACACCATGCCCGCGTCGCGCGCATTTTGCCGCCGCGCGGCCTTGTGCTCGGGCGCCTCCTCGTCGCGCTTGACGGCGGGGCCGCCGTAATCGTTGTGGATGTCGAACCAGTCGGAAGAGGCGCCGTGGCAGCTTTCGCACGACGGCCCGGCCTTTGCCTTGGCCTTGGCGCCGGCGTCCTTCTGCACCATCGTGTAGTGGCAAAGCGTACAGGTCTTGTTCTTCTTCATGCGCTTGTTGCCGCCCACCGCCTTGACGATCGGCTTCGGCTTCACCTTCTTGCTCTTGTGGGCAGTTTTCAACGATGTGAAGTGCTTGGTGCCCTCCCACACCTTGAATTCATCCCCGTGACATTCCTGGCAGGTTTTAGGCCCTTGGAAATAGGGCTGCGCTGAAGCCGTCCGAGGGTGGGCGGCCATGGTTGCTAATAATATGGCGGCGGCGACCAGAGGCCAGAATGCACGGAACACCATTTGCTTTACCCCTTTTTTCGACCATGCGGCGCGAAGTTTGATGCGCCTGTCATTGTTCATGAAGCCTTGATCTATATGATGCTTAATTTGAACTTACGAGACAAGTCCTTATTCCAAAAACAGGGAAGGCGGCGACTGCTGATCGCCGCCGCCCGGATAAATCGTCTAGATGGTGAACGCGAGCTCTCCCAAGCGCTTCGTCATTTTCATATTCTCGGCGTAATCGATGGGGGTGGCGATGATTGCCGGTCCTTCCTGCTGGAAGGCTTCCTCGAGCGCCGGCATGAGCTGATCGGGCGCGGTCAGCGTCTTGCCCCAGGCGCCGAACGATGCGGCGAGCATCTCGAAGTCGGGGTTGGTGAAATCAAGCTTGGAATGTTTACCGTCGAAGGAGTTCTGCTGCTTCCACTTGATCAGACCGTATTCGCTGTCGCACCAGACGATGGCGACGACGTTGAGCTTGTAGCGAACCGCCGTCTCGATGTCCTGGAAGTTCATCATGAAGCCGGCGTCGCCGCTGATCGACAGCACCTTAGCGTCGGGCCGGGCGATCTTGGCGCCGATCGAGCCGGGGAAGGCGAAGCCCATGGTGCAGAAGCCGTTGGATATCAGGCAGGTGTTGGGCACGTCGCACTGGTAATAGCGCGAAATCCACATCTTATGGGCGCCCACGTCGGAGAGCAGGATGTCGTCTGGTCCCATGAATTCGCGCACGTCCCACAGCACCTTCTGGGGCTTCATGGGGAACGACTGATCGTCCTTCTCCATGGCGAAATCATCGAGGATGGTCTGGCGCAAACCGGCGCGGTCCGCGATGTTCCACGGTGAAGGACCGTCTCCCAGGCGGAGGTTGATCTCTTCGTTGATCTGCCACAGGGCGTCGGCGATATCGGCCGCGATATCGACCTCGGTGTGATAATTCTCATCGATTTCGCTAGGCCAGAAGTCGATATGGACGATCTTCTTGCCGCCATGCTTGTTCCAGAAGGCCGGCGCGTACTCGACCAGGTCGTAGCCCACCGAAATCACCACGTCGGCTTCGTCGAGCGCCGCGTTGACATGATCGCGGCCCTGCAGGCCGATGGTGAACAGGCAATGCTCGTCGCCGCGGGCTACCGCGCCCTTGCCCATGAAGGTGTTGACCACGCCGATGCCAGTCTTGTGGGCGAGGCGGCGAAGCTGCTGAGCCGCCCGCTTGCGCACCGCGCCGTTGCCGGCCAGGATGATCGGGGTTTTGGCCGCCATGATGATGTCGACCGCCATGGTGACGGCCTTGTGGTCGGCCGCCGGGCGCCGGGTCGGCACCACTTGAAGGGGCTGCTTGTTGGTGTTGTGCTCGGCGAGATCCTCGGGCAGCTCGATAACCGTGGCGCCGGGCTTCTCAGCCATCGCCACCTTGAACGCCTTGCGGGTGATTTCGGGGATGTTGTCCTGATGAAAAACCGTCTGCGCCCATTTGGTGATCGGCCCGAACATGGTGATGGCGTCCATCGCCTGATGGCTTTCCTTGTGCAGGCGTTTGGTATCGGCCTGGCCGATGATCGCCACCAGGGGCGCTCTGTCCATATTGGCGTCGGCGACGCCGGTGACCAGATTTGTGGCGCCCGGCCCCAGGGTGGCGAGGCAGACACCGGGCCTGCCGGTAAGCCTGCCGTAGGCGTCGGCCATGAAGGCGGCCGCCTGTTCGTGCCGGCAGAGAATGAAATTGATCGGACTATCCATGAGGGAGATCATCGTATCGGCGTTCTCTTCGCCCGGAATGCCGAATATATGCGTAACACCCTCATTCTCGAGACAGCGAATAAACAGATCAGATGCTTTCATGGCGCTTACCCCCTCTATTTTATGTTTTATTCCTCGCGTGATCAGGGAGTATCCGGGCGGTCGGGAATAAGGTCAACCGGTAATGTCTGGTGCGGCGATGCCCGGCCGGTCGGGCGCCAGGTCGGCCGCGGCGACCCCATGGGCGGCGATGTCCGCCGGAATATCGTCGCCCAGCGCCAAGGCCGCCGCTGTTCGCGCCGTCGCCGGCGAGGTCATGATGCCGACGCCGCCCTGGCCGGCGAGCCAGAAGAATCCCTCGCCCTCGGGCGCGTAGCCGACCACGGGAACCTGATCGGCGACGAAGGAGCGCAGGCCCGCCCAGCGATGGGATATGCGGCGCACATCGAAATCGGCGCATTTGAGTATGCGGTCGATGGCGATGGCGATATCGATCTCTTCGGGCTGGACATCGCAGGGCGCCATCGGTGTCTCGTCGGCGGGAGAGGCGAGAACGCGACCCGCCTCGGGTTTGAAATAGAACTGCTCGTCGATGTCGATGGCCATGGGCCAGGCCGAGGTGTCGACCCCCTCGGGCGGATCGAAGGTCACCGCCGTACGCCGCTTAGGCACCAGGCCGACCGGGGCGATGCCGGCCAGGTGTGCGATTTCATCGGCCCAGGCCCCGGCGGCGTTGATCACCACCGGGGCGGTCATCTCGCCCGCCGGCGTGGTGGCGCGCCAGACGCCGCCCCGGCGGTCGAGTGTGGTGATTTCGGCGTCGGTGACGAGCTTGCCGCCGCGCGCCTTGGTGCCGCGCAGGAAGCCATGATGGAGCGCATGGACGTCGATCTCGTGGGAATCCTTCTCGATCAGGGCATCGGCCACATAGTCGGGCCGAAGCGCGGGAATCAATTCGCGGGCATGATCGCCGCCGATGCGGCTGAGCGGCGCGGCGGCGTTGCGGGTATGGTCGAGCATGGCCTCGAGATTAGCGATCTGATCGGCCCGGGCGATATAGAGCACGGCGCGGGGGCTCAGGATCGCCGTCTCGGTAAAGCCTTGCGGCGGGGTCACGAGAAAATCACGGCTCGCGCCGGCCAACCCGAGCACGGTTGGCGCGCCGTAATTTTCCAGGAACATGGCCGCAGAACGGCCGGTGGTGTGATAGCCCGGCGTGGTCTCGCGCTCGGCCAGGATGACGCTGCCGTGGCGGGCCAGCTCATAGGCCGCCGAGGCGCCGGCAATACCGCCGCCGATGATCAGAAAATCAGCCTTCATGGGTGGATTATACGGCAAGGCTCCCTTGATCTTCCAGCTGGACCGTTGCATATTGCGGTAGTTCACTGGGGGGAGCCGAGTTTTCGGTTGAGAGGTTCCGATTGGCGGAACGACCCCTCGAACCTGATCCGGGTAATGCCGGCGTAGGAACGAGTGACGCGATGTCTCAATTGGATGCTTCATCTTCCGCTTCCCTATCGGCGCATATCAGCGGCGCGACCCTGGGTTTCGCCGGGCGGGCGCTGTTCGACGGCCTGGATATGACCCTGGAAGCCGGGCGCTGGACCTGCCTGCTGGGGCCGACCGGGGTGGGCAAGACCAGCCTGTTGCGCCTGTTCGCCGGGCTGGCGGCGGCCGATGGCAACCGGGTCGTCACCTGTGGCGACGGTGAGCCCATCGCCGGGCGCGTCGCCTATATGGCGCAGCAGGATCTGCTCATGCCGTGGTTGACGGTGATCGAGAACGTGGTCATCGGCAGCCGACTGCGCGGCGCGCGTCCGGCCTATGAGCGGGCGCGCGAACTGCTCGACTCGGTCGGCCTCGCCGACCGCGCCGACGATTACCCGCGCGTCCTGTCGGGCGGTATGCGCCAGCGCACGGCGCTTATCCGCACCCTCATGGAAGACCGCCCCATCGTGCTCATGGACGAGCCCTTCTCGGCGCTCGACGCGATCACCCGGTTGCGCCTGCAAAGCCTGGCCGCCGAATTGCTGCGCGGCCGCACCGTGCTGCTGGTCACCCATGACCCCCTCGAGGCGCTGCGCCTCGGCGACCGCATCCACGTCATGGCCGGGAGTCCGGCGCGGCTCGATGAGGCGATGACCCCGGCGGGCGCGACCCCGCGCGACCCCGCGGACCGTGCGTTGCTGGTGCTTCAGGCCGAGCTTCTGGCGCGCCTCGCAGCCGCCGACGGGAGTGAAGGATGAGCCTGCTCCGCCCGCTCATCGTCTGCGCCGGCCTGGTCAGCCTGTGGCAGTTACTGGTGTGGTGGAGCGGCGTGCCGCCCTATCTGCTGCCGGGGCCGGGCCTGGTGATCGCGGCCTGGTTCACCCATGCCGGCTTGATCGCCGGCCATGCCCTGGTCACTATCGCCGAAATTCTCATCGGTCTGGCGTTGGGCACGGCGCTGGGCGCGGCGAGCGCGCTCTGCCTCGCCTATTTCCGAACGGTGCGGCCCTGGCTGATGCCCCTGCTGGTGATTTCCCAGGCGATCCCGGTCTTCGCCCTGGCGCCGTTGCTGGTGCTGTGGTTCGGCTACGGCATGGCGTCGAAGGTCGCCATGGCGGTTCTCATCATCTTCTTCCCGGTGACGGCGAGCTTCTTCGACGGCCTCAGGCGCACCGATCCCGGCTGGCTCGATCTCGGCCGGACCATGAACGGCACGGCGCTCACGATCCTCCGCCGCATCCGCCTGCCGGCGGCGCTTCCCGCCTTCGCCTCGGGCCTGCGCGTGGCCACGGCGGTGGCCCCCATCGGCGCCGTGGTCGGCGAGTGGGTGGGCTCCAGCGCCGGGCTCGGCTATCTCATGCTGCACGCCAACGGGCGCATGCAGATCGACCTCATGTTCGCGGCGCTGTTGACCCTCTCCCTGTTCGCCGTGGCGCTCTATTTCACCATCGACGCCGGCTTGCGTCGGGCCCTGCGCTGGCAAGCCGATACTTAAACCCAAGGAAACCAACCATGATCCGATTGTTCCTCGCCGCTCTCCTGTTCTCCTTGTGGCCCCTGACCACCGCCGTCGCCGGCGAGAAGTTCGTGGTGCTGCTCGACTGGTTCACCAATCCCGATCACGCGCCGCTCTATGTGGCGCAAGGTCTTGGCTATTTCACCGATGCCGGCCTCAATGTCGAGCTGATCGCCCCGGCCGACCCCAACGATCCGCCCAAGCTGGTCGCCGCCGGCCAGGCCGACATCGGCATTTCCTATCAGCCGCAGCTTCACGTCCAGGTTGCCGAAGGGCTGCCCTTGGTCCGCGTCGGCACCCTGGTGGCGACGCCGCTCAACTCCCTGGTGGTCATGGCCGACGGGCCGATCCAATCGATCGCCGATCTCAAGGGGAAAACCGTGGGCTTCTCGGTCGGCGGCTTCGAGGACGCGCTGCTGCGGGCCATGCTGGCGCGCTACGGCCTGACCCTCGACGACATCACCCTGGTGAATGTCAATTTCTCCCTGTCTCCGGCGTTGATCACCGGCCGGGTCGACGCGGTGATCGGCGCCTTCCGCAATTTCGAGCTCAACCAGATGGATATCGTCGGCAAGCCGGGGCGGGCCTTCTACGTCGAGGAAGAGGGCGTGCCGGTCTACGACGAGTTGATCTTCATCGCCCATCGCGACCGCCTGGATGATCCGCGCCTGCGCGCCTTTATCGACGCCATCGAGGCGGCGACCCTGTATCTGGTCAATCATCCCGACGCGGCCTGGAAGCTGTTCATCGAGGGCCGCGCCGAGCTCGACGACGACCTCAACCGCCGGGCCTGGCGCGACACCCTGCCGCGTTTCGCCCTGCGCCCGGCGGCCTACGACGCCGCCCGCTACGAACGCTTCGCCGAATTCCTCAAGGATCAGGGCCTGATCGAGGAAGCCCTGCCCGCCGAGGCCTACGGGGTGGAGCTGCGCTAGCCCTCCAGCGCCTGGACGGATATCGGGCGGCGCGGCGGGCGGAGGCTCAGGAAGAGGCTCATCATCGAGGGAATGATGCCCAGGGTGAGGATGGCCGAGAGCGCCAGCCCGCCGACCACCACCGAGCCCAGCCCCCGGTAAAGCTCGGAGCCGGCGCCGGGGAACAGCACCAGGGGCATCATGCCGACCACGCTGGTGATGGTCGACATGAAGATCGGGCGCAGCCGGTTGCGGGTCGCCCCGAGGATCGCCGCCTCGACCTCGGCGGCTTCCTCGCGGATCAGGTATAACGTCTGGTGG
>Ga0066376_10004213_pt1 | contig 12569 bp, 13 predicted proteins | sample Knorr_S15_td_Bot_FD_77009 | JGI IMG/M metagenome (GOLD analysis project Ga0066376, IMG submission 77009) | Marine microbial communities from Southern Atlantic Ocean transect - Knorr_S15_td_Bottom_ad_5009_LV_A | ecosystem: Environmental > Aquatic > Marine > Oceanic | place: Southern Atlantic... | reverse complement strand
CTGGACGGCGCCGGGACGTGGCGGCGGGTGCCGGATGCGGTGACGGAACTGGAGCGGACGGAGCCCAGGGCACCGTGTCTCGGAAATATCACCAGCACGGCCAAATGCACCGAAATCAAGCGTTTTGCTACCCATAATGCTACCCGCAACGAAAAACAGCCCCGTAGGGCTATCTTAAGTAATTGATTTTAATGGTGGAGCCGAGGGGAATCGAACCCCTGACCTCTTGAATGCCATTCAAGCGCTCTCCCAACTGAGCTACGGCCCCATGGGTGTCGGTCCCGCAATGCGGGGCTTTGGCCTTTATAGTAATTGCGCCGGACAAGGCAAGAACCAGTTCCGGGCGACCGAATCAAGATTCCTTGTCGTCCGCCGCAATGCCGCCGCCGATAATTTTCTTGGTGGCGATGTCGTCATCATCCGTGAGCAGGCCGACATCGTCGCCATTGTCGGCGCCCACCGTGAGTTTGCCATTGTCCTCGTCGAGACCCAAAACCGTGGCGCCCTCGTCGGGATCCACATCGGCGGCCGGCGCGGCGTCTTCCTGCTGCGACTTCGCGGGCGCTTCTTTTTCCGGCTTCACGGCGTTGCGGCTGCGGCGCGGCCGCACGACGGCGACAGCCGCCTTTTCGCCGCAACCCGGGCACATAATCGGTTTGCGCTGCATATCGTAATATTTGAGGCTGCAGCTTTCACAAACATGTTTGGCACCCCATTCCAGCTTTGCCAAAGGTGGCTCCTTTGTTGTCATTCGATTTCGCGCCGAATAGCCATGTTCCCCCCGCTCTGTCAAAATTAAAATGCGCCAGCCGGTTTCAGGTCCCGATGGCGCTACCCCCGGACGGCGCATCATGGTAGAGAAAGCCCGCTTCGATCGAGCGCCGCCAACAACCCAAGAGGCTCAATTTGCCCGCCCTTTTATCCGCCGCCGCCGGGCCGCTGACTGGCATGATCACGGTCCCCGGCGACAAGTCGATTTCTCACCGGGCCCTGATCCTGGGCGCGCTGGCGGTTGGCGAAACCGATATCCACGGCCTGCTCGAAGGCGAAGATGTGTTGCGTACCGCCGCCGCGATGCGGGCGCTGGGCGCCCAGGTAACGCGCGGCGCGGATGGCATCTGGCTGGTTTCAGGTGTCGGGATCGGCGGCCTGGGCGAAGCCGGCGGGGTCATCGATCTTGGCAATTCGGGAACCGGGGCGCGGTTGCTGATGGGCGTGCTGGCGGGGCATCCGATAACCAGCTTTCTGACCGGCGACGCATCCTTGCGCGGGCGGCCGATGGAGCGGGTGATGGACCCGCTGCGCGGCTTCGGCGCCCGGTTCGAATGCCGCGCGGGCGGCCGCCTGCCGATCGCCGTCATCGGCGCCACCGACCCGATGCCGGTCACCTACCGGCTGCCGGTGGCGTCGGCCCAGGTCAAATCCGCGGTGCTGCTCGCGGGACTGAGCGCGCCGGGCGTCACCATTGTGATCGAGCCGCAAGCGACCCGCGATCACACCGAACTCATGCTGGCGCATTTCGGCGCGGCACTCGACATTGAGCGCGACGCCGACGGCGCCACCCATATCGCCCTGACCGGGCAGCCGGAACTGACCGGCCGGACCGTCATCGTGCCGGGCGATCCCAGCTCGGCCGCCTTCGCGGTGGTCGCGGCGCTGATTGTGCCCGGCTCCGCCATAACCTTGATCGGGGTCGGGATGAACCTCCGGCGCGCCGGCCTGTTCACGACCCTGATGGAAATGGGCGGCGATATCGCCTTCGACAACCGGCGGATCGAAGCCGACGAGCCGGTCGCCGATCTGACCGTGCGGGCCAGCGCCTTGCGCGGCGTTGCGGTCCCGGCCGAGCGGGCGCCGTCGATGATCGACGAATACCCGGTCCTCGCCGTGGCGGCGGCGGTGGCCACGGGCGACACGGTCATGCAGGGCGTCGGCGAATTGCGCCGCAAGGAAAGCGACCGGCTGACCGCCGTCGCCAAGGGGCTGGGTGCGTGTGGCGTCGGCGTGGAAACGACGGCCCATTGCATGACCGTGCATGGCGGCGGCGGGCCAGCGCCCGGCGGCGGCCTGGTTCGAACCGCGCTCGATCATCGCATCGCGATGAGTTTTCTGGTGCTGGGCATGGCCTGCAAAGCGCCGGTCCGGGTCGATGATTCCGGCCCCATCGAGACCAGTTTTCCGGGTTTCGTCGACCTTATGAACAATCTGGGCGCAAAAATCGCGCCGGCCGATGGCGGAACGGCGGCGTGATTGTCGCGGTCGATGGCCCGGCCGCGTCGGGCAAGGGAACCTTGGCCCGGCGGATCGCGGCGCATTTCGGCCTGGCGTATCTGGATACCGGCAAGATTTACCGCGCGGTCGGCCTTCGGGTGCTAAGGGACCGCGGCGACCCGGACGATTTGGCCGCCGCACTCGCCGCCGCCCGCAAACTGGACCCGGCCGCGCTGGACGATCCAGCACTTGGCGGCGACGATGCCGCCAGCGCGGCGTCCAGGGTCGCCGCCATGGGGCCAGTGCGGGACGCGCTGCTGGCGTTTCAGCAGGACTTCGCCGCCGCGCCGCCGGGCGGCGCCAGCGGCGCCGTGCTGGACGGGCGGGACATCGGCACGGTGGTTTGCCCCGGCGCCGACATCAAATTATTCGTCGTCGCCGATATCGCGGTGCGCGCCGGACGGCGCCATAAGGAGTTGCTTGACAGGGGTAAGCCGAGTATATATTCGCGCGTTCTGCAAGAGTTAACGGATCGCGACGACCGCGATCGCAACCGTTCGGCGGCGCCGTTGATTGCGGCGCGCGACGCCATCGCACTGGATACCAGCGCGATGACACCGGATGAAGTCTTCGATGCGGCGCTCAACATCATCCAATCGCGCATCGCCGGGTCCTGAATTCTTGGCAAAACATGGGGTCAAGGCGCGACAATGCGCGGCTTGGCATGGCACTTGGTAAAGACCGCCGGATACAACCGGTCGGCCAGAATACGACCGTTTGAAAGGACTATCTACACATGGCTTCTGAAGCAGCCGAAAAGGAAAGTTTCGCCGATCTCCTGAACGAGACCATGAGCGACAGCAGCAGCCTTGAGGGCTCCGTCGTCAAGGGCGTTATCATCGCCATCGAAAACGACTTCGCACTGATCGACGCCGGCTTGAAATCCGAAGGGCGGATCGCCTTGCGCGAGTTCAACACTGGCGGCGACAACGAGGAGATCCGGGTCGGAGACACCGTCGAGGTCTATCTTGAGCGGATGGAGAACAAGAACGGCGAAGCCGTGCTGTCGCGCGAAAAGGCGCGGCGCGAAGAAGCCTGGGGCTTGCTGGAAACCGCGTTCGAAGCGACCGAACGGGTCACCGGCACGATTTTCGGCCGCGTCAAGGGCGGTTTCACGGTCGACCTGTCGGGCGCGGTAGCGTTTTTGCCGGGCAGTCAGGTCGATATTCGGCCGGTGCGCGACATCACGCCGCTGCTCGGCACGCCGCAACCCTTCCAGATCCTGAAGATGGACCGCAGCCGCGGCAATATCGTTGTCTCGCGCCGCGCCGTGCTGGAGGAAAGCCGGGCCGAACAGCGCAGCGAACTGATCGCCAACCTGAAGGAAGGCCAGGTCCTGGAAGGCGTGGTCAAGAACATCACCGATTACGGCGCCTTCGTCGATCTGGGCGGGATCGATGGGCTGCTTCATGTCACCGACATTGCCTGGCGGCGCATCAATCACCCGTCGGAAGTATTGCAGATCGGCGAGACCCTGAAAGTGCAGGTCATCCGCTTCAACCCGGAGACCCAGCGCATCAGCCTCGGCATGAAGCAACTCGAAGCCGATCCGTGGGACGGCGTGGCGTCGAAATATCCGGTCGGCACCAAGTTCACCGGCCGCATCACCAACATCACCGATTACGGCGCGTTCGTTGAATTGGAACCCGGCGTCGAGGGGCTGGTCCATGTCTCCGAAATGAGCTGGACCAAGAAGAATATCCATCCCGGCAAGATCGTATCGACCAGCCAGGCCGTCGATGCGATGGTCCTCGATGTCGATCCGAACAAACGCCGTATTTCGCTTGGCCTCAAACAGACGATGGCGAATCCCTGGGAGAATTTCCTCGAACAATTCCCCATCGATTCGACCATTGAAGGCGAGATCAAGAACATCACCGAATTCGGTATTTTCGTCGGCCTGTCCGATGAAATTGACGGCATGGTGCATATGTCCGACATCGACTGGCAGGTCCAGGGCGAAGAGGCGATCCAGGCCTATGCCAAGGGAGGCATGGTCAAGGCCAAGATCCTGGAAGTGGATATCGCCAAGGAGCGCATCAGCCTCGGCATCAAACAGCTCACCGAGGACCCCTTCGCCGGCAGCGCCGGCAGCGTGAAGAAGGGCGATATCGTCACCTGTACGGTGTCCAAGACCGTCGATAATGGCATCGAAGTCACCGTGAACGAGGTTTGGGCCGGCTTCATCCGCCGCGCCGATCTGTCGCGCGACCGCTCCGAGCAGCGGCCCGACCGGTTCGCCGTCGGCGACAAGGTCGATGCCCGGGTCACAACCGTCGACGCCACGAACCGCAAACTCAACCTCTCGATCAAAACCAAGGAAATCCAGGAAGAAAAGCAGGCGATGAAGGAATATGGCAGTTCCGATTCCGGTGCGTCGCTTGGCGATATCCTCGGCGCAGCACTACAGTCGAAGCGCGAAGCGCAAGATGTGGCGCATGAAGAGGACAAGGCCGACTCGTAATCCGAGGCGGCGGCCGATGGCGAATGGGATGAAAATCCCTCGTTTTATTGCCATTGAGGGAAAAGCCGGCGCATCGCCACCCGATGTCCGGCTTTTCCACTTCAGCACGCTAAATAATCGAAAAACCCTTGAAATTACAGGGATTTTCACTTGACGCGCGGCCACAGCTTTGGCACGCTCCGTCCCTGAGGAATTCGAGACTGATCAACGTCGTTACTGGCTATCCGCTCTGGGGGGCAAACACCGGAGATACGTTTTCGGGAACAGGGAATGAAACCGAGACCGGCCCAAATTTATAAGCCGCCGGCAGATCGAAAAGGACCTCGCCGCGATGACCAAGTCGGAACTGATTTCGCGTATTGCCGAGCTCAACCCGCATCTCTTTCAAAGGGACGTGGAAAGTATCGTCTCCACCATATTCGAGGAAGTCGCCACAGCGTTGGCGCGCGGCGACCGGGTGGAACTTCGCGGTTTTGGTGCATTCTCCGTCAAGTCGCGCAATTCGCGTATTGGCCGCAATCCGCGCACCGGCGAAGCCGTGCAGGTCATGTCGAAAATGGTGCCTTTCTTCAAGACCGGCAAGCAGCTGCGCGAACTCATTAATTGTTGATCGGCGGTTCGCGCCGGTGTTAGTCGGCGGTTCGCGCCAATGTCGATAGGCGGTTCGCGCCAATGAAGCTATTCTACGGGATATTCGCGGTGGTCTTGACGGCTATCGTGGTGCTGTTTGCGTTGAGCAACCGGCAAAATGTCGAACTCATGCTGTGGCCGTTGCCGTTTGCCGCGCAAGCACCGCTCTTTGTCCTGGCGTTGGGTATGTTTGTAATCGGGTTCTTCTGTGGCGGCCTCGCCGCATGGCTTCGCGGCCTGGGCGTGCGGGTCAGGGCGGCAAGGCGGGCGAAACCGCTGGAACGCGAAGTGGCCATGCTGCGCGAACGCCTCGACGCCGGCGGCCAGGATACCGGGGCCAGCGGTGCCGTGACCCAGAAAACCATAGCGGCGAGCCGCTGATACCGAATTTGGCTGCCGGGCGGTTTCATCGCGGACCCGGCGCACCTATCCATTTGCGTGACAACATTGTAAGAAACGCGCCCAGACCGATACCGGAGGCATTATGAGTACCCAGACAGGGCGAATTTTCGTTGCGCTCGACACCACTAGCGTCGATGACGCCTGCGCGCTCGCCAAACGCCTGAAGGGTTCGGTGGGCGGGGTAAAGCTCGGGCTCGAATTCTTCACCGCCAATGGCGGCGCTGGCGTGCGCGCGGTCCAGCGAACCGGCCTGCCGCTGTTTCTCGATCTCAAATTCCACGATATTCCCAACACGGTCGCGGGTGCGGTTCGGGCCGCGGTGCAATTACGGCCAAAAATCCTGAACGTACATGCCGCTGGCGGTCCAGCGATGATGCGCGCCGCGGCGCAAGCCGCCAGCGAAGCCGCCAAGGCGCATAACGTGCCCCGCCCGCTGGTCATCGCCGTCACCGTCCTCACCAGCCTGGACGCCGATGATCTGGACGCGGTCGGCCAGACCGGCCCGTCCGCCGACCAGACCCTGCGTCTCGCCCGCCTGACCCAGCAATGCGGCCTTGACGGCGTCGTCTGTTCGCCCAAGGAGGCGGCCGACGTACGGACCGCCTGCGGACCGGATTTCAAGCTGATCGTGCCCGGTATCCGGCCCAATCTCAGCCTGTCCAGCGACCAGAAACGAACCGCCAGCCCGGCCGACGCGGTAAGCGCCGGGGCCGATTATCTGGTCATCGGCCGGCCGATCACCCGCGCGCCGGACCCGGCCGCCGCCGCCCGCGCCATGGCCGCGGCGCTCGGTTAGGCATCGTTGCGCCATGCCGGTTCGGGCCAAGATCTGCGGCATAAACGATGCGGCTTCGATGCGCGCGGCCGTCGCGGCCGGTGCCAGCCATGTCGGGCTGGTGTTCTACCGGCCAAGCCCGCGCTATGTGACGCCGGCGGAAGCGGCGGCGTTGGCGGCGTTGGCGCCTTCCGGCATCGCCAAGGTCGGCCTGTTCGTCGATGCGGACGACGCCGAAATCGACGCCGTTCTCGCGGCAACGCCGCTCGATCTGCTGCAATTGCACGGCACGGAGCCGCCGGCCCGCGTGGCGGCGTTGAAGGCGCGCACCGGCGTGCCCGTCATGAAGGTGATCAAGGTCGCCATTCAATCCGATCTCGACCGCGCGGCCCCGTACCGCGACGCCGCCGACTGGCTGATGTTCGACGCCAAGCCGCCCAAGGACATGGCCGATATGCTGCCCGGCGGCAATGCAGTCAGCTTCGAGTGGCGCTTGCTCCGGGACCGCCAATGGCCGCTGCCATGGATGCTGGCGGGCGGCCTGAACGCCGGCAATGTGGCGCAGGCGGTACGATTGTCGGGCGCCTCGGTCCTCGATACGTCATCGGGTGTCGAGGATGCGCCGGGCCGCAAGAACCCGGACAAAATCCGCGCCTTTCTCGCCGCGACGGCAGCACTCTGAACCACTGGTTCACAGGGTCTATGTCCTGTATATCCACTACCGGTACCGATTGGCGCGGAGCAAATATGGAACAACCCAATACCTATCGCGAGGGTCCGGACGAATCGGGCCATTTCGGCATCTTCGGCGGCCGGTTCGTCGCCGAAACCCTGATGCCGCTGATCCTGGAGGTCGAGCGCGCCTATGCGGCGGCGCGTAGCGACCCGGCCTATCTGGCCGAACGCGACGACTATCTGAAGCATTATGTCGGCCGGCCAAGTCCGCTTTACTTCGCGCGGCGGCTGACCGAACATTTTGGCGGCGCGCGGCTGTATTTCAAGCGCGATGAGCTGAATCACACCGGCTCGCACAAGATCAACAACACCATCGGGCAAATACTGCTGGCCCGGCGCATGGGCAAGACCCGCATCATCGCCGAAACCGGCGCCGGCCAGCATGGCGTGGCGACGGCGACGGTCTGCGCTTTGTTCGACTTGCCCTGCGTGATCTATATGGGCGCCACCGATATCGAGCGTCAAAAACCCAATCTGTTCCGCATGAAATTGCTCGGCGCCGAGGTCGTCCCCGTCACCAGCGGCACCGGAACCCTGAAGGACGCCATGAACGACGCGCTGCGCGATTGGGTGGCGAATGTCGACTCGACCTATTATTTGATCGGCACGGCGGCGGGGCCGCATCCCTATCCCGCCATGGTGCGGGATTTCCAGTCGGTGATCGGCCAAGAGACCCGCGAACAGATGATGGAAGCCGAGGGGCGCCTGCCGGATTCGCTGGTCGCGTGCATCGGCGGCGGATCGAATTCTCTTGGCCTGTTTCACCCCTTCCTCGACGATCCAGGCGTGCGCATGTATGGCGTCGAAGCCGCCGGGCTGGGACTGGAAAGCGGTAAACACGCCGCCTCGATCGCTGGCGGCCGCCCCGGCGTGCTGCATGGCAACCGGACCTATCTACTGCAAAACGACGACGGGCAGATCAACGACGCCCATTCGATTTCGGCCGGGCTCGACTATCCTGGCATCGGCCCGGAACATTCCTGGCTGTATGAATCGGGCCGCGTCGACTATGTCGCGGCGAGCGATGCCGAGGCGCTGGACGCATTTCAGCTATGCAGCGCGCACGCCCTTGCCTTCGTCGCCAAACTGGCGCCAAAACTACCCAAGGACCATATAATCTGCATGAATTTATGCGGTCGGGGGGACAAGGATATCTTTGCCGTCGCCCAGGTTCTGGGAATGGAATTGTGAACGCCTACACCGATTCAGGCCGTATCGCCAGACGCTTCGCAGCACTCAAGGAATCCGGGCGCGGCGGCCTGATCACCTTCCTCACCGCCGGCGATCCCAACCAGGGCGTGTTCGAGGAAATCCTGCTTGGCCTGCCCGCCGCCGGGGCCGATCTGATCGAACTTGGCATGCCGTTCAGCGACCCGATGGCCGACGGCCCGGCGATTCAGGCGGCCTCGTTGCGCGCGCTCAACGCCGGCGCCGATATGGGGCGCACCCTGGCGCTGGTGCGGCGGTTCCGCCAAACCGACGATGAAACACCGATAATTCTGATGGGATACTACAATCCGATCTACAGCTACGGCGTTGCGGATTTTCTGAACGACGCGCGGATGGCCGGCGTCGATGGGTTGATCGTGGTCGATCTGCCGCCCGAAGAAGATTCGGAACTATGCGTGCCGGCGCTCGAAGCCGGGCTGAACTTCATCCGCCTGGCGACGCCGACGACCGACGATGCGCGCCTACCCGTGGTCCTGCACAACACCAGCGGGTTTGTTTATTACGTCTCGGTACTCGGCATCACCGGCACCAAATCGGCGCGGCACGATCAGGTCCACGAAGCGGTGAAACGGTTGCAGCGGCACACCGATCTGCCGGTCGCGGTCGGATTCGGCATCAAGACGGCGGACGATGTGCGCGAAATCACCAAATCCGCTGCCGCCGCCGTGGTCGGTTCCGCCATTGTGGCGCGGATCGCCAACGGCCTGGATTCGTCCGGGCGGCCGGCCGCGGGGCTGGCCGATACGGTGCTCGATTTTGTCCGCGGCCTCGCCGCTGGCCTGAAGCCATGAGCTGGCTGACCAATTTTGTGCGCCCCAAACTGCGGGCGCTGGTCGCCAAGACCGATGTGCCGGATAATTTATGGCGTAAATGTCCGGGCTGCGACCAGATGATCTTCCACCGCGATCTGGAAAAGACCCTGCATGTCTGCCAGCATTGCGGCCATCATCTGCGTATTCCGGTAAAATTGCGGCTTTCCATCCTGTTCGACGACGGACGCTATCAGCGCCTGGAATTGCCGGAAACCCCAGACGACCCGCTCAATTTTCGCGACCGCAAGCGCTATACCGACCGCCTGAAGGAAATGCGCGGCGCGACCAAGGAACGCGACTCGGTCATCGTCGCGACCGGGCGGATGGGCGACTTTCCGGTCGTCATCGCGGCGCTGAACTTCGAATTCATGGCCGGGTCCAGGGGGGTCGCCGCCGGCGGCGCGATTGCCGCCGCCGCCCGCCAGGCGGTCCGGGAACAGGCACCGCTGATCGTGATCCCGGCCTCGGGCGGCGCGCGCATGCAAGAAGGCATCCTGTCGCTGATGCAGATGCCCCGCACCGTCGCCGCAATCCAGGCGGTGAAGGAAGCAAGATTGCCCTATATCGTCCTGCTGACGGACCCGACCACCGGCGGCGTTTCCGCCAGTTTCGCCATGTTGGGCGATATCCACCTTGCCGAACCCGGCGCCACCATCGGTTTCGCCGGGCGCCGGGTGATCGAACAGACGGTGCTCGAATATCTGCCCGAAGGGTTCCAGAAATCCGAATTCCTGTTCGAACACGGCATGATCGACCGGGTCGCGCCACGCGCCGAATTGCGCGGCACGCTGATCCGAATCATCGATTTATTGCGCCGGCCACGCCCCGATCCGGCCGAGGCGGCCGAGGCGGCCATCGAAGGCCAGCTTCTCATTCCCGACGCCGGTGGGCCGGCGCCGCCGGTTACCGTCGTGAACGACTGAGGATCATGGATCCGCGCTCCAGCGACGCCATCCTAACCCGGCTGATGGCGCTGCACCCCAAGAAGATCGACCTGTCGCTGGGCCGGACGCTGGACCTGCTGGAACGGTTGGGCCGTCCACAGGACAAGTTGCCACCGGTCGTTCATGTCGCCGGCACCAATGGCAAGGGGTCCCTGATCGCCTTCCTGCGGGCGATACTGGAAGCCGCCGGCAATAAGGTGCACGCGTACACATCGCCTCACCTGGTGCGTTTCAACGAGCGGATCCGGGTTTCCGGGGAATTGATCGCCGAGGACCGGCTGGCGCAGCTGCTCGGACAATGCGAGATCGTCAATGATGGGCGGCCGATCACGTTCTTCGAAATCACCACCGCCGCCGCCCTGCTGGCCTTCGCCAGAATACCAGCCGATATCGTCCTGCTGGAAACCGGTCTTGGCGGCCGGCACGATTCGACCAATGTCGTCAAGCGGCCGGTTTTAACCGCCATCACGCCTGTTTCCATCGACCATGTTCAGTTTCTGGGGACAACTTTGGCGGAAATCGCGGCCGAGAAAGCGGCGATCCAGAAACCCGGTGTGACCTCGGTGATCGGTCAGCAACCGCCCGAATGCCTGGCCGTCATCGAAGCCCAAGCCAAGGATGTGGGCGCACCGCTGTGCCGTCATGGCGTGGAATGGGGCGTATCGGATGTCTCCGATTGTGTACGCGTACGAATGGGCGCCAATTTCCGCCAATTTCCCGCCCCGTCGCTGCACGGCCCGCATCAATGCCACAATGCCGGAATGGCGGTGGCGTGCCTGGAAAATCTGCCCGGCTTCGGCGTCACCAACCAGGCCATCGCCACGGGATTGACCCGAACGATCTGGCCGGGACGGCTGCAACGGCTGGCCGGCGGGCCGCTGGTATCGCTGCTGCCGGCGGGTTGGGAGCTTTGGCTCGATGGCGGCCATAACGCCGCCGCCGGCGTGGCGCTGGCCGCGATGGCGCGGACCTGGCGCGACCGCCCGCTTCATCTTGTGCTCGGCATGCTGGATAGCAAGGATACCGGGGCGTTCGTGCGGCCGCTCGCCGATTACGCCAAATCGGCTTATTGCGTGGCGATTGCGGGCCAAGCGGCCAGCCAGACCGCCGACCAGATCGCATCGGCGGCCCGTTCGGCCCATATAAGGGCGATACCGGCGGAAAGCCTGGAGCAGGCAATCGGCGGCGTCGTCGCGTCGGAACCCGCGCCGGCGCGAATTCTTATTTGCGGTTCGCTGTATCTCGCGGGTGCCGTCCTGGCCCGGGTGAAGACGGCCGTATGAGGCGCCCTAAACGACGGAATTAACCCATTGTTCTAGCTGCGATTTCGCCAGCGCGCCGACTTTGGTCGCCGCCACCTGACCATCCTTGAAAATCATCAGGGTCGGAATGCCGCGCACGCCGTATTTCGCCGGCGTTTGTGGGTTATCGTCGATGTTCAGTTTGGCGATGGTGAGCTTGCCAAGTTTGTCCGCGGCAATCTCTTCCAATGCTGGCGCGATCATCTTGGATGGACCGCACCATTCGGCCCAAAAATCGACCAGAACCGGTTGGCTGGAGCCAAGGACGGCGGTGTCGAAGTCGTCATCGGAAACTTTTACGGTCGACATTATGCTACCCCTGCGGTTGTTTTGACGTTTCGCGTGCTGTTCGACGCGTATTTGACGTGAGCCTATGAAGCATCTAAGAAGCGGTCAAGCCGCGTTTCGTCCAATGACATAGTGCGCGGACCATCGGTCCACAAGAGGACGCAGCGTATTGGCCGGTCCGGCCAGATTTTCCGCAGCACCGCCCGGTACGCCGCCATCTGCCGCAAATAAGCCTCGGCGACACCGGCTTGGCGCGCCGGCGGCGGGCGGTTGGTCTTGTAATCGATGACGATCACCTCGTGTTCGCGAACCACCAGCCGATCGACCTGTCCGGACACGGCCTCGGGGCCTTTTTGACCGGCGATGACGCCGGTAATCGGCACTTCGGCGCGGCTGTCCGGCCCGAATAACGGGGCGATGCCGGGGTCGGCCATCACCGCCATCACTTCCGCCGCGATAGCCCGTTTCGCATCGCCATCCAGGCCATGCACGGACAAGGCGAGATACCGGCGCGCCGCCGCCGCGCGCCGGTCCTGGCGCACATCCGGCAGCATCTGCAACAGACGGTGGACCAGCAACCCGCGCTGGAACCGGGCGCCCGCATCGCCGTCCAGCGGCGAGGCCACCGCCGGCTCCAGGCCGGTTCGAGAGGGGGCCAGCGGCCGGGGCGGCGCCGGCTCGCACGGTGCGGGTTCGTGCATCCAGCGCGCCGGCTCG
>Ga0066376_10004212_pt1 | contig 12570 bp, 13 predicted proteins | sample Knorr_S15_td_Bot_FD_77009 | JGI IMG/M metagenome (GOLD analysis project Ga0066376, IMG submission 77009) | Marine microbial communities from Southern Atlantic Ocean transect - Knorr_S15_td_Bottom_ad_5009_LV_A | ecosystem: Environmental > Aquatic > Marine > Oceanic | place: Southern Atlantic... | reverse complement strand
GGTAAAGACTTGCCAATCTATGGCAATGGCAAACAAATACGCGATTGGCTTTATGTTGATGACCATGCGAGAGCACTACTTCATGTAGCACTTACTGGCAAGGTTGGCGAGACATACAATATTGGTGGACATAATGAATTGCAGAATATCGAAGTCGTTAAAACTGTCTGCAGTATCTTGGATGATCTAGTACCAAGTAAACTTGATGGTATTAAACAATATGAACAGCTAATCACTTATGTAGGAGACAGGGCGGGACATGATGTAAGATATGCCATAGACGCGACCAAGATAGCCAATGAATTAAACTGGACACCGGATGAAACTTTCGAAACAGGCATTAAGAAAACGGTTGAGTGGTATTTAAAAAATACTGTTTGGTGCGATCGAGTTAAGGATGGTAGTTATCAAGGTGAAAGATTAGGAGTGGTTAAATCATGAAAGGAATAATCCTAGCGGGCGGTTCAGGCACACGTCTATATCCTCTGACCAAAGGCGTATCAAAGCAACTTATGCCAATTTACGATAAGCCGATGATTTACTACCCTTTATCAATATTAATGCTCTCTGGCATTCAAGAAGTGCTTATTATTTCCACTCCTGAAGATTTACCAAGATTTGAACAACTGTTAGGTGACGGGACTGATATTGGCATGAAGTTTGAGTACGTTGTACAACCTTCTCCTGACGGTTTAGCGCAGGCATTTACCCTGGGCAAGGATTTTATTGGTGATGACGATGCTTGTTTAATACTAGGTGATAATATTTACTATGGTCACGGCATGACTACTATGCTTTCTAATGCTGTATTAAATGCCAAAGATAAAAACATGGCAACAGTATTTGGCTACCATGTGCATGATCCGGAGCGTTACGGCGTGGTGGATTTTGATCAAACTGGTAAAGCGCTTAGCATTGAAGAGAAGCCAGATAGCCCTAAAAGCAACTATGCAGTAACAGGCTTATACTTCTACCCGAATGATGTGGTTAAAAAAGCCGCTAAGGTTGTTCCATCTGACAGAGGTGAATTGGAAATTACCACTGTGAATCAAATGTATTTAAGTGAAGAACGCTTAACCGTTGAACTGATGGGTAGAGGCTACGCCTGGTTAGATACAGGCACACACGAGAGCTTATTAGAGGCCTCGACCTTTATTGAAACTATAGAAAAACGCCAAGGCTTGAAAGTAGCTTGTATTGAAGAGATTGCCTTTGAACAAGGCTATATCACTAAAGAGAAACTCATAGAATTGGCGCAGCCATTAGCTAAAAATCAATATGGGCAATACTTACTCCGACGCGCAGAGGAAGTGATTTGAAGTTTACACCTCAATCAATCCCCGATGTAGTGCTGATTGAGCCTACTGTACACGGTGATAATCGTGGTTACTTTATAGAAACCTTTAGGCAAGATCTGTTTGAAAAGGCTATTGGCTATCAAGTGAACTTTATACAAGATAATGAATCAAAATCTACCAAGGGTGTATTAAGAGGGTTACATTATCAACTACCACCTTACACTCAAGCAAAACTAGTAAGAGTGATTGAAGGCAGGGTATTGGATGTAGCAGTGGATATTAGAAAATATAGCTCTACCTTTGGCCAGCATGTAGCTGTAGAGCTAACAGCAGAAAACAAACACCAGCTTTTTGTGCCACATGGTTTCGCACATGGTTTTGTAGTATTAAGTGATAGCGCAATATTTGCGTATAAGGTCGATAACTATTATGCACCAGAGCATGATAGAGGTATAGCCTTTAATGATAAAGATTTGGCAATTGATTGGCGGTTATTGGTAGAAGAGTTTCAGCTTTCAGCCAAAGATAGATCTCACTCAACTTTGGCCAATGCTACAGATTTATTTGAATAGCCAGAAGTTATGAGAATATTAGTTACTGGTAAAAATGGCCAATTAGGGCAATCTATCAAGAAATCGGTGGATGCTAGTGCAAGCAATGCCAACAATCAAAGTGTTGGCGAAAGTCAACATTCTAATGAATTTGTCTTTGCTGGTAGAGAAGAGTTGGATTTAAGCAATAAAGACAATATCTCTAGTTACTTTGATAAAAATAAGTTTGATATTATTGTCAACTGTGCTGCTTATACTCAAGTAGATAAGGCAGAAGAAGAGCAAGAGTTAGCTAACCAAATAAATCATTTGGCAGTTAGGCAAATAGCGCAGATTACTAAAGAACAAAAAGCGAAGCTGGTCCATATATCAACCGATTATGTTTTTGATGGCGCAAGTGATCAACTATATACAGAAATAGATGAGACGAATCCTATTAATGTTTATGGAACAACAAAGTTATTGGGAGAGCGGGCTATACAAGGGTTAATGCCAACTGATGCCATTATTATTAGAACCAGTTGGATTTATTCAGAATACGGTAACAATTTTGTCGATACAATGCTGAGACTTAGTAAAGAGCGAGATGAGTTAAATGTAGTTGGTGATCAAATAGGGTCGCCTACTTATGCAACAGACCTGGCAAAAGTGATAATACATATTGTCCAAAGTGTAGAGTTTAATAGTGCTAATCAAGAAACACAAACTTATCATTATTCTAATAAAGGAGAAATTAGTTGGCATGAGTTTGCTAAAGAAATCTTTAAAAAGGCAAAGATAGAATGTAAGGTTAACTCGATTACAACAGATGAATACCCAACATCTGCAAAAAGACCAAGAGATACTGCGTTGGACAAATCTAAAATAGCTAGAATGTTTAATATAAATATACTTGATTGGAATAGATCTCTTGATAGATGTATTGCCTTACTAAAAAAGGAAAATTGATGGACCTAAAAAAAATATTCATTATTAACACATTACAGGTTAATGTTACTTCCTACATCTGAAAAAAAACAGCTTTTATCCAACTTGTGGTCTCTAGGTAGTTTGCAAATAGTGAACCATATTTTGCCTTTGGTAGCGATTCCCTACATAGTAAGGGTGATAGGGGTGGAAAAATTCGGTATTTTGGCAGTTGCTACAGCCTTGTGTATGTATTTCCAAGTAATAATTGATTATGGTTTCAATTTAACTGGAGTTAAGCAGGTTTCAACTCATAGAAATGATAGGAAGAAACTAATAGAAATATTTTCCGCCATCATGACTATTAAGTTAATTCTCGTAATTATGAGTTTTTTAGTGTTAATGGCTATTGTTCTAACTGTAGACCAATTCAATAAGAATTATGAAATTTATGTATTTACCTTTGGTCTTGCAGTAGGGCAGGCTTTATTTCCTGTGTGGTTCTTTCAAGGGATAGAACAAATGAAATATGTGATGATCTTTAATATCTTGGCAAAAGTAATATTCACTGTTTTATTGTTTGTTCTTTTAACTGAAGAAAGTGATTATTACATTGTGCCAGTGTTAACCTCATTAGGGTTTATAGTTACTGGAATATGTTCCTTAATTTTTATTAAGGTGAAATTTGGTTTTTCTATTCAAATCCTACCTTTAGTAAAGATAAAAAAATTCCTTTATGATGGATGGCATGTTTTCGTTGCAAATATTTCTTCAGTATTGTACACGTCAACTATAACATTGATTTTAGGGATATTCTCAACAGATGCTATTGTGGGAGTTTTTGCAGCTGCAGAGAAAATTATTAACGTATTAAAATCATTAATGCATCCTATTACACAGGTTGTATTTCCTTACATAGTAAAAATTACTAACAATTCAAAAGAATCTGCCCTTCAGTTTGTAAGATTTATTGCATTCTACAGCATTATTTTCTATTCCCTGATTTTCTTGGCTGTTCTTATATTTTCAGAACAGATTGTATATATTGCACTTGGTGATCAATATAAAGATTCAGTTGAACTTTTACGTATTATGGCAATTGCACCACTTTTATCTACATTAAACAATATATTAGGAGTTCAAATCATGATACCTTTTAATTTATCAAAACTATACAGTAGCATTACCCTAATTGGCGGTTTGGTGAGCGTTATACTTTCTTTTATATTTATTCCATTGTATTTTCAATATGCAGCATCTTATATAGTTATTTTGGTAGAATTTTTTCTCTTTTTGGCAATGTTTCTTAGTATAAAAGTTAATAATTTGGATCTTGTGAATTCAACTTCAGATAGTGTTTAATTATGTATTGGTGTATATCTTATTATGATGGTGATTTAACTTGGTTAAATGATTTCAGCAATGGTAATTATCATGTGTATCTAAAGGACGTTCAGGTTCCAGATGGCGTTGATATCGATAAGACGACAACAATTGAGAATGTTGGCTACAATATATACGCATATATGAAATTCATTGTTGATAATTATGACAACCTCCCAGAATTAACAGTGTTTTGCAAAAACAACACATTTCCACGCCATGTTAGTAAAGAAGTATTTGCTGATCTTACAAACAGAAAAGTATTCACCTCTATAGAAGATGTTTCTAGATATAAGCTAAATTACCCTGTATCAATATTAAGTTGCGATAATGGATTTATGGAGCTTAATACCAGCTGGTATACAAAACACCATTCAACTAAGTATTTTTATGATTTTTATGATTTTTGGAAATTTATATTTAATACAACAAGTTGCCCCAGGTATCTTAGGTTCTCTCCAGGGGCAAATTACATCTTGCCGAGAGAAAATATTTTATTAAGATCAAAGGATTTTTACAAAAATTTGATGAATTTTGTTTCGCATGACCAGTTTTCTGGAGAATCTCACATGGTGGAGCGTGCACTGTTTAGTATTTGGTCTTCTTCACTAAAAGAGTCCGATGATATGTCGCATGTAATTAAAAGTTTTGACCTTAATCAAATGTCAAAAAAAGTAGAGAATAAAAAAAACAACAAAATGAAAGCGCTTGCTAAAAGATTTTTTGTAGTTATATATATAAATCTAAATAAAGTAAGCGGTTTGTTATTTTCTAAATTTAATTAGAGGTTAAATATGTCAAAAATATACGATACGTTTATGTTTTTTAACGAGCTAGAACTGCTTGAAATGCGATTGAATATTCTTGATTCGTACGTGGACTATTTTGTTATAAGTGAAGCTACTGTTACTTTTTCTGGAAAGCCAAAACTGTTGCATTATTTAGAGAATAAGGCACGATTTAAAAAGTTTGAACATAAGATTATTCATAATATCGTCGATGATACACCGAGTGATTTTTCAGAATGGAGCCCTCCGCATCAGTATTACACCGATAGAAATAAAAGTTACCGACATAAAAGCGAAGGAAAGCCTTTAAATTCATTGAGTTTGAATTTTCAAAGAGAAGTCTTTCAAAGAGATTCAGTGATAAATCCAATGCTGGAAATGGCTAAAGATGATGATATTATTATAATGAGTGATTTGGATGAAATACCAAACCCCAAGAATTTTAATGCAATTTTCACAAGTTTAAACGATATTGATTTAGTGCATTGTAAACAAAAATGGTACATGTATTACTTAAATAATTTTTGTGAAAGTGATTGGTTTGGCACACATATATGTAAGTTTAGTTATTTAAAAAATTATAGTGTAGATCTTTTGCAATACCACAAAGAAGATGTTTCACAACAGTCAGGAGGTTTAATCATAGATGATGGTGGGTGGCATTTTAGTTTTGTGGGAGGCGAGGAAAAAATTAAAGAAGTATTAGATGCGTACTCATACCAGGGAGGCAGGACTGCCAAGATATTATTTTTTTTAGATAAGATCTTCAAAAACAGAATTAAAAACAGAATTAAAAATAATAAAGATATATTTTTAACCGGTAGAAGTTTTAAGGTAGTTGAGATTGATCAAAGCTTTCCTGAATATTTGATTAATAATATAGATAGTTATAGAGACTTTATTAAGGAATGATTGTTACAGAATTACATGAAGGCCAGGGGCTTGGTAATCAATTGTGGTGTTATGCAGTTTGTAGGAGTATAGCTGATGAGCTAAAAATGCCTTTTATGATACTTGGTAGAGAAAATTTCAAAGCGGCCGAGTTTCTAGATGTTGACTTTCATTCTAGAGATCGCGAGATCAGCAACGAAGAATATGATTTTAATATTTTTCATGAGCAAAGGTTTTACGATAAAGAGATGGAGTATGTTGCGTCAGGCTATGATAAATCAGTAGAGAAATTACTTCCCAATACCAAAATAGAAGGACTATTTCAAAGTGAGAAATATTTCTATGGCGACTTAGATAGAATTAAAAAATATATACAAATAAAAGATAAATATAAGAATTTAGTCAATATTCCTGATAATACTTGCATACTAAATATTAGAGGTGGTGAGTATAAGAGGCATAAGAAGTTTAACTTGCCTAAAAGTTATTGGATAGATGCCATGAACAACATGAGGGGTGATTATGGCATTAGTCGATTTCTGATAGTAACCGATGATCATAAATATGCAAGAGCGCTATTTCCAGATATAGATATCATTCAAGAAGGTGTAGCCGAGTCATATATTGCTTTACATAATTCCTCATATCTAATTGTATCTAATTCAACATTTTCATATTTTCCTATAAAGACTAAATCAATTAAACCTATTGTGATTGCACCAAAATATTTTGCAAGGTTCAATCATCATTGCAACAGATGGGCCTCTCCAGCAAATATATATAGTGAATGGCTGTGGCAGGATAGAGGTGGTAATTTACAAACATTTAGTGATTGCAAAGATGAAGTAGAAAAAGCTGAGAGTATATACATTGGTGATTATTACATAAATGTTCATCCGTCATTAGTAGCCCCAAAGGGGTTTAGTGTATTTATCCCTTCTGGGATAAAGAAAATAGTAAAAAAGTTACTTTCTAAATTTTTCCCACTCAAGTATGGATAACGTAATTTCTTTGTATTACTTGATTTTCTTATGTAGTAAAGGTGACTTAGTGCCATTATGATCAGAATGTCTATATTTGGAATTTTATTAGTGGGGGCACTTGTAAATATTAAAGTGGGGTTCTTTATCTTGATCGGTTTTATAGTGATGTTTTTTAAGAAAGTCCGGTTAACGAAAACTTATAAAGTTATTGCTTTCTTATTACTATTAAAGGTATTTTGGATACTCTCTATTCATTTCTTAATAGGGACGCGGAGTGACGATTTGTACCTTCCACAGCTGCTTGCTCAAGATGTTATTTTATTATTGATGCTCTTTATTTCATTGGATAAAATTAATGTAACACAAATATTTACCCCTATTATATTTCTATTTGCACTAGATTTTATTTTTAATACGAGCCTTGTTTTATTTGATGTAGATCCACTTGGTAGGACGGTTGGACTTAGAGTGGATGATCTTTTACCTAGAGTAGGGGGGGTTTTTAATCACCCATTTGCAAGTATAAATATTTCAGGTGTTGCATTTTTTATAGGAGTTTTTTTAAGGTCTAAAAAAATTATGTTCTTTGCACTTGCCGCTTTATTGTTAAATGGCTCAATGAGAGGGCCTTTGACGGGAATTTTAATTTTACTCTCCGCCTTTTTATTGCATGCTCATTTTAATAAAAAGTTAATCCTTGTTTTTCTTCTAGGTTTTGTGGCAACTGTTTTTCTTGCAACTGCTATATCTGCAAGTAATGCTGAATATATTAGCGGGGATTACTTAAGAATGCTGTCTTGGAGTGGCGCATTGAGTCATATAGTTGAAAATCCTATATTGGGAACACATTTTTTTACAGAGGGGAATCATTCTTGGGCTGGGGATACTCAATATAGCACAAGGAATGCCGAGTCTATTTTTTTGCAGAATGCACTAGATTTCGGTGTTATTTTGGCTATGATTAACCCTCTTATTTTTTTTATTTTAATGAGTTTTAATTTAAAAAAATATTATTCAATTGATAGATCTTGGGAGAGGTTTTCTGCGGTACTTATGATAATGGTAGTCTTTGCAGACTATTTTTACAGTTCTTTTTATGGTTCAATACTCACACAATTTGTATTTTCAATTATTGTTATTTCATATAGAGGGGAAGGATCGGGAGGAGTGAAATTTTTCAAAAATCCTAAAAAATTATGAATCTAGAAAGTCCTCAATATATTAGATCCAAAGAGATTTTACTAAGTATTCTCGTGCCTGCGTACAATTATGCGGAGGGAGTAGAGAAAATTTTTCACCAACTTGATTTATTAGCTATCCCTTCTTTATGGCATCGTATTGAAATTATTGTTATGGATGACTCTAATAATAACGATGTAGAGTTCCGAATGAAGAAGGTTGTAGATACTATAAAATGTGTGAGATATACGCGCAATATCCCGGCTTCTGGCCCATGTAAGAATTGGAATATGTTAATAGAGCAAGCCCAAGGAAGATATTATATTTTAATGCATCATGATGAATTCCCACTAACTAAAGATTTTATTTTAAAAGCCCTGCAAGAGATTGAAAAAAATAAAGATGTTGATATTGTTATGATGGATTGTATATTAATGAGTAAGAGTGCAAACAGTCTAAGGCGCCATATTCCCTCCTTTATCAGAAAAAAAGTTTTCGATCTTTATCCAGAATATTTATTTCGTAGAAATATTATCGGCCCAACTGCTGCATTAATAATTAAAAAGAGTTTGCATTCTACTTTTGACTGTAAGCTATCTTGGTTAATCGATGTTGAAGAGTATTATCAACTCAGAAAAAAAATAAAATTTTGGGTATTTTCTGAAAATTTAAAAATTGGATCTTATATCGATAGAGATGATTCAATTACTGAAAAGATAAAAGATGAAATTTCTGAAATCCGACAAAGAGAATCTAAATACTTATCTATAAAACACGTTGATGCTTTAGTTTGGCTGAATAACAAGAGATTTTATATGACATTAGAAAGCTTATTATGGGTAGGCTTTAGGGTAATTACACGGACTTACTGGTATGTTATGAATAAGTTTAAAAGGTATCCGGTTAGCAATGAAATGGCAAAAATGGCATTTGATAATCACAAGTAAATCAATATGCTAAATGCAAGAAAGGCTATTATAGTAAGGTTGGCCGGAGGTCTTGGTAATCAAATTTTTCAATTTGGTGCAGCTTTGTTACTTTCTTCCAAGGGTTGTTATAGGTCGATAGTCTTGGATGATTACGCCCTGTCATCTTATAAAGTTAATAGAAATTTTGAACTATCCAGGTTCATGGATTTTTCCAAAAGTGAAGCTCAAATAATATTACAGAGACGACTATTAACTAAATTGAGAATCCCTAAACTTCTTACGTTTAAATCTCCCTTGACATCTTTTATAAGTGACAGTAATTTTAGATTTATTGTTGATTGTAATAACAAGAGTCGGTATAGATTATTAGACGGCTATTTCCAAAATTTGAGACAAGGAGATTTTGAAGATATGGTTGCATTATTAAAACCCTTGTCTTACGATATGATTATTAAGTCAAAAGGCCTTGATTCTGCAGTATGTGTTATCCATATCCGAGGCGGTGATTTTATAGAGTTAGGTTGGGATGAGTCAGCTTCACAACAATATTATATGGACTCTATGAGTATTATGTGTGACAGATATAAGGTGAAAAGTTTCTTAGTGGTTACTGATGATAAAAGTTACGCTGAAAATCTTGTTCCCTCTAAAAATTTTAATATTGAGATTATTTCTAATGATATTGATGAAGATTTTTGGACTATTGCATCATATTCAAAAAGGATATTGTCAGCAAGTACTTTTGCATTATGGGCTAGTGCATTAGGAAGAAATGATGCAGATGGCGTTGTTATAGCTCCTGATGATTTAATCCCTGGAGTTAAAAGAACGTTTTTATTACAGAATGAAATTAGCTAAAGTAAAAAACCACTTGTAATTTATTTAAAAAAATAGTAGATCCTTATTATGTCAATATCCGTATTAATTTCAGCATATATTAACTGCACAAAAAGCAACATAGAGAAAGCATTGAATAGTGTTTTTTATGAACAGATTTTGAAGCCTGAGCAAATTGTTCTTGTTTTGGATGGCCCGGTTAGTAAAGACCTTTATGAGTTTGTTCTTTTTTTTCAAAAGAGGGTCGATTGTAAAATGATTATTCATCAGATTCAACAGTCAAAAGGTTTTGGTAATGCGTTGAATGAAGGTATAGAGTTATGCGTAGGTGGGTATATTGCAAGAATGGATTCTGATGATATATGCTTACCAAATAGATTTAAGGATCAAATGGATTACCTTTTAAAAAATCCTTCTGTTGATGTTGTAGGATCTTGGATATCGGAAATTGATGAGAATGATAGAATTACTAGAGAAGTTGTTAAGTATCCTGAGACGCATAAACAATGCTTGTCAAGTTTTATGTGTCGTGACCCGTTAGCCCACCCGACAGTAATGTTTAGAACATCATTTTTTACGAAAGCTGGAAAATACTCTATAAGTACGCCTTTATTTGAGGATGGATTGCTGTGGTACCAAGGCTTTATGAATGGGTGTATATTTGCCAATGTGCCTAAAGTTTGTCTCAAATTTAGACGTGCTAGTGATTTTTATAGGAAGAGGGGCAATGTTAAGGCGTTGTCTAGTCTATTTCGATATCGAGTTTTAATAATAAATCCAAATTTGAATTATGGATTTCGGGGTAATTTTTGTGCATTGCTTTATCTTATAATACAACTTATGCCATCTTTTGTAAAAAAAATTCTATATGATAAGCTTAGGTAGTTTTATTAAAATATATTGGTTAAGAGCATGGTAATTGGCAGCGGGCTTATGGCTCAAGCATTTCAAAGATACAAGAATAATGATAGTATTCTAATATTTGCATCAGGAGTGTCTTCTTCTAAATTTTGTACAGCATATGATTGCGCTAGAGAAGAGGGGCTTCTTAGAAAATCGTTAGATAAATGTAGTAATAAAATTTTATTTGTATATTTTAGTAGTTGCAGTATAGCTAGCTCTAACCTAACTGACGATACTTACCATGCTCATAAGAAAAAAATGGAAAGCATTATACGAGCGAATGCAAAAAAATATACTATTTTTAGACTACCAAATGTAGTGGGACCCATTGTCAACCTTGACACCTTGTTTTATTATCTTGTTGATAAGGTAACAAAACAAAAAGAGTTTGATTTGTGGAGCGGAGCTAAAAGGAATATTATAGATATTGATGATGTAGTTAGTATTGTAAATAATATTGTCGATAATAGTATTTTTGTAAATGAAATAATTAACGTTGCAAATTTAAATGATGTTACTGTTGATGAAATTGTAAATGAAATATCAAAACACTTAGATATGGATGCTAAATATTCAATAATTAAATATAATGACAATTACCATATAGATACAATTAGAATTGAACCAATTATTAAAAAATTAGGGTTAGATTTTGATTCAAACTATCTTAAAAGCATAATTAAAAAGTATTGCAACTATTTGTAGTTTGTCATGATCATAGCATAGATACAAATATATTTAATTTAGCTAAAGGTTATATAATTGAAATTATTAATTACAGGTTCAACGGGCTTTATTGGCAAGGCTTTGGTTTCAGAACTTATACAGCAGAACTTTAATGTATCAATTGCTGTTCGTCAAAAAAGCAATCTATTTCCTGATGAGGTTAAACAGTTTATAGTAGGGAATTTTGAAAATAATCCTGATTTTTCTGCTAGCCTTTCTGAGGTTGATTGCGTTATTCATTTAGCGGGTAAAGCGCATGTAATTGACAAAGTCAAAGCATCAGCTTTAGATGAATTTCGTAAAATTAATACTGAATTAACACTTGATTTGGCAAAACAGGCTGTAACGGCTGGGGTTGAAAGATTTGTATTTTTAAGTTCAATTGGTGTGAATGGCAATCAAAATAATCAGCCATTTTTGGAAACTGATACCCCTAATCCGCAAGAGCCTTATGCGGTCAGTAAGTATGAGGCAGAGCAGGGCTTGCTAAAATTGGCTAAAAATAGCAGCTTAGAAGTGGTTATTATTCGCCCACCATTGGTGTATGGAAACAATGCCCCTGGTAACTTTGGAAGGTTAATCCAATGGGCAAGTGCTAAATTCATACTTCCTTTACCATTAGGTGATGTAAACAATGTTAGATCGTTAATAGCCATTGATAATTTAGTGAGTTTTATTATTACTTGCACCCTGCATCCCAAGGCTGCTAATGAGATTTTTATAATTTCTGATGATGACAACCTTTCGACAACACAACTATTAAAAAAAATTGCTACGGCATTCAATAAAAAAGCATTGTTACTTCCCGTTCCCGTCAGTTGGATGATTTTTGTGGCAAAATTATTAGGTAAAGAGGCTGACGCGGTACGCTTGTTTTCTTCACTTTCTGTAAACAGTAGTAAGGCGAGAGATTTATTAGATTGGCATCCTATTACAACAATAGATGAGCAATTGTGTAGAATTACAGCGAATGAAAAGAATATTTGATTTAATATTGGCAATTTTCCTGTTTTTGGTGTTGCTAATTTCGCTTTTATTAATAGCGGTTTTGGTTATTACTACCTCAAAAGGGCCCGCATTATATTGGTCGGAGCGTATTGGTAAGAATAATAAAATTTTTCAGATGCCAAAGTTTAGATCAATGTTAATTGGCACCCCAGCTGTAGCGACTCACCTATTAGATAGCCCAGATGCTT
>Ga0066376_10004211_pt1 | contig 12573 bp, 12 predicted proteins | sample Knorr_S15_td_Bot_FD_77009 | JGI IMG/M metagenome (GOLD analysis project Ga0066376, IMG submission 77009) | Marine microbial communities from Southern Atlantic Ocean transect - Knorr_S15_td_Bottom_ad_5009_LV_A | ecosystem: Environmental > Aquatic > Marine > Oceanic | place: Southern Atlantic... | reverse complement strand
GCTAAGCCCAGAGAAGCCCGAAGGATCATAGGTGGCGGTGTGAATCGTCCCATCCTGGCCCAGGACAGCTGTGTTGTACCAGCCGTCGTGCCCTTGATTCGGCATGGGTTGGAGGGACCAATCCCCGGCGCTACTCCTGAGCTCCATCACCTGGTCCCCCGCGGTATGGTCGTGGTAGAAAACCCGAGGTTGGCCGTCGGCCGCGATGAGCAGATCGATCGGCCCGTAGAGGCAGCCGTCTGCCACCGTCTCCGGCTCACCCGCAACGGTCGAGCCCGAAGGCAACTGGACGTAGTGCACCCATCCGTCCGTCGACTCGTCGATGAAGGCGGCGTGAAGGTTATTCCCCTCATCTATCGCGAGCGCGGGCTTCTTTCCGGCGCCGAGGTGCGAGAAGCTCCACCCCGAAGTGACACCGACAGGCGTGCACAGTGCCACGCCTAGATCCGGGTCCGGACCGTCGTCGCCCAGACCGGCGGGGGTGTTGTCGCCACAGCCGTGAACGGCGATCAGGACCGGCAGGGTGACAATCGTCCGCCAATACAGGCAGCGCAGTCGCATCAAAGGCCTCTCAGGGCAACGGGGTGTTCTCAACCGATGTGTCCCAAACCCGGCTGCAAGACAAGCTGGTTCCCCCACAATGGCCGAGGTCAGCCTCGTGCCGACACCCTGCCCCACTTTCGGCGGAAGGCCTTCTCCGCGCCGGAATTGATGGACTCCCCGTGCCCGAAACACGCGACCTCGAAGTCCAACCGCGACAACCTCGCGAGACTCATCAACCCCTGCCGCCGGTTTTCATAGGCGGGGATCTCCCGCAAACCGAGAAGGTTCATCGCCGCATCTCCCACGAACAGGACCCCCAACTCTCTCACGAGAAACACGACGTGCCCCTCGCTGTGCCCGGGCGTGCCGATCACCTGGATTCCGCCCACCAGAGGCAGAACATCCCCGTCCGTAACGAATTGATCGGTCTGCGCGGGGGGCATCTGACTCGGCATTCGGGCGATGATTCCGTAGTACAGCATCTTGCTCAAGAAGCCGGGAGAAGGCGTCATCCTATGCGTGACGCTTCCCTCTGCGACGAACCTGGCTTCGCTCCGGTGCATGTAGACATTAGCGCCACTCTCTGCCTGCAACTCGGCAAGGGATCCAGTGTGGTCTGCGTGTGCGTGCGTAACCAGGATGTGCCGTAGGTCTGTGACAGCCCAGCCGCGGGACTTGAGCGCTCGTTGTATGTGACGGAATCGCCCCGGAAGACCGGCATCTATCAGGATCAGCCCATCGTCTCGACCATCTAAGGCGAAGCAATTCACACCGGGCAGAACGATCCGGATAAGACCGGGGAGGACCTTGCTGGTTATCACGCGCAGGCGGTGACAGGAGTCGACGCGCGACGGTCGCCCCTTGGGACGGCTGCGTCAACGGCGCCTTGCTGCTCTCCTGGCTCGGAACCGCTGTCGCCCAAGACAATTGCCGTGGGCGCCTCCCAGTTACTCCTTCAGCGCGGCGAGGGGCGTGATTCGACTCGCGCGTCGTGCGGGCAACAACGTCGCCAAGACCGCGGTAACGAGCAGGGCCCCTGACAGCGCCAACGGATAGGCGAACCCGACCTCGGTACTGAACAGGTTGAGCATGCTCAGGGTGCCGCGGAACATCAGGTAGGCCAACGGAAGCCCGAGAACCAATCCCATACCTACCAGGGCCAGCCCGCCCTTTGTGATCATGCTGACCACCGTGCTTTGCCTGGTCCCGAGAGCCATACGAATGCCGATCTCGCGCTGCTGCTGCATGACCGAGTGGGCCATGACGCCGTAGATGCCCATCGCCGCAAGCGACAGAGCGATTCCGCCCATCACCATCAAGAAGAGGGAGATGGCCCGGGGGCCCGCCAGAGACTCGTCGATGTGCGCCTGGAGTGTGCGCAGCTGACCGATGGGTTGATCGGGCTCGAGCGACCACACGGCCTGGCGTACCGCCGTCGATAGATCCGCGGGGTCCCCAGCGGAGCGAACCGCGAAGCTCGGGTTCCGAAGCGCGAACTGGGTGATCGGCAGATAGATCATCTCACCGTCCCGGCCCGCAAGCGCCACCCTGTCCTGCAGAATATCCGCGACGACACCAACAATCTGCCTAGACTCATCACCTATCGTAATCTGCTTGCCGAGCGGGTCCTCGTCGGGAAACTCACGAGCCACGAAGCCCTCACTCACGACCGCGATCCATGCCGCATCGGCTCGATCCGATTCTTCGATCAACCGCCCATCTCGCAGAGGAATCTCCATCGTCTCGAAGTACTTCTCGTTCACGACTTGGAGCGCCGCCCTCGGTTGCTCGGTCGGGTCGGGGATGGGTCGCCCGTCCACGGTATACGTGGTTTGCGGGTTGTTCCGGCCGCGAGGCAGGCTGGACATGACAGCCACACCCTTGATGCCCGGCACGGCCTCCAACGTTTGGATGAGCTCCCGCTCGAAGCGCATGAGATCATCGTCCTCGGGATAACGGTCGTCGAGCACGGCGATCTGGAAGGTAAGGAGTCCACTCGCATCGAAGCCGGGATCGTCGTTCGTCAAGCGCTCGAACGCCTGGATGAGGAAACCCGAACCGCTGAGGAGCGCCAGTGCGACCGCGATCTCCCCGACGACGAACGCGTTGCGGAGTCGCTTTCTGCTTCGGCCGACGCTCCCCCCACGTCCTCCCGATCCGAGCGACTCTCTAAGGTTGCCACCGACCGCATGAAGCGCGGGGGCCAGACCAAACGCGATACCCGTCAGTATGGATACCAGCATCGTGAGCCCGAGAACCTCGGGGTCGAGCTCCGGCAACATCGCGCTGGGTAACTCCGGTGGCATGGCTGCACGAAGCCACTGAATGACCCAAACGGACATGGCCGTGCCGATGACACCGGCCGTCGTCCCCATCACGGTACTCTCCGTGAGGAGTTGGCGGAGCACCCGCCCGCGACCCACACCGAGCGCCGTCCGCACCGCAACTTCCTTTTGGCGGACCTCGGCCCGCGCCAACAGGAGATTCGCGACGTTGGCGCAAGCGATCAGCAGTCCGAACAGGGTGACCGCGGTGAGAATCTTGAGGAGCTGTGTGTCGGTAGGTCCGGGAAACCACTTGCCCAGCGGAAGGATCTGGACGCCCCATCCTCGATTCGAGTCCGGGAACTCGGCCTCGAGTCGTTGGGCAGTTCCGGCTACCTCCAGGTTGGCCTGCTCTGCCGTGGCCCCGTCGCGAAGGCGCCCGAAGCCGATGTAGCCCCGGGCCGCCCGACTCTCGAGTTGACCCTGGAAGTCCGAAGGCCTGAACGCATGAACGTTCGCCGGGATCATGTCGAACGCTTCGGGCATCACGCCGATAATCGTATGTGCTGCGCCATCCAGCATTACGGTGCGACCGAGCACATCCCGCTCACCGAGGAAGCGCGTCTGCCAATAGTCGTATTCCAGAATGAGCACCTGCCCCGCACCCTCGATGCCCTCGCCCGGCTGGAACGATCGCCCGATGAACGGTTGTGCGCCGAAGACCTCGAAAAGATTTGGAGTGCCCACGACGACTCGCAGCTGCTCGGGAATGTCGAGCCCGGTCAGGTTGGCGAGTTCAATCGTGTATGCGGTGGCGGACTCGATACTCTGAGCTGCCTCCGCATAATCGCGAAAGTTGGCGATCGATGTCCCCGGAGACATCTCGATCGGATCGCCGTCGCGTAGCTCCTGAAATAAGACAAGTTCGTCCTGATCCTCATACGGAAGGGGTTCGAACAGGAACGAGTTCAGGATCGAGAACATGGAGGCGTTGGCGGCGATTCCCAGCGCCAGCGACAGCACCGCGACCCCGGTCACGACAGGAGTCTTGGCCATCATTCTGAATCCGAACTTCAGGTCCTGAAAAAGCGTCGACATCCTACCCCCAGTGCGCTGCGGCTTACCGTTGCTGGCCCTACGTGAGGGCCGGAATGTCTGTTTCGTGGACGAAGACTTTGGCCTAGACCGTACACGGGATAGCTTCTCATCCGGTGGGCCGCGAACTCGGCCCAGCAGGGCGTCGCGCGGCAGGATAGCCCACCACGAATTGGCATTCAGCGCTCCTCATTGTCTCGAGGCCTAGAGTCAGCACCCAATGGATCTGATTACCAGCCCGGAAGCCTGGATCGCGCTCCTGTCCCTGTCGATCCTCGAGATCGTGTTGGGAATCGACAACATCATCTTCGTCGCGATCCTGGCCGAGCGAGTCGAAGAGTCCAAGAGGGCCAAGGCACGACAGGTTGGGCTCACCCTCGCAGTCGGAGTACGAGTCCTCCTCCTGCTCTCGATCGTGTGGATCATGGGCCTCACGGCTCCGCTGTTCGCCGTGCTCGGTCACGACGTCTCGGGTCACGACATGATTCTGATCGCTGGCGGGATGTTCCTGCTCTTCAAGTCCACGCGGGAGATCCACCACAAGCTCGAGGGTGATGAATCGACGCGTGGGGGGGCGAAAGCTGCCGCCTCGTTCGCGTCCGTAATCGTTCAGATCACGCTGCTCGACATCGTGTTCTCGCTGGACTCGGTGATCACCGCCGTGGGCGTCGCGGACGACTTGGCCGTGATGGTGACGGCCGTTCTGATCTCGGGCGCCTTCATGATCTTTGCCGCCAACGGCGTCAGCGCATTCGTGAGCGCGCATCCGACCGTGAAGATGCTGGCGCTGTCGTTCTTACTCCTGATCGGCATGTCGCTCATCGCCGAGGGCATGGGCCAGCACATCCCGAAGGGGTACATCTACTTTGCGATGGGCTTCTCGGTCTTCGTCGAAGTGCTCAACCTCCGTATCAAGCGAAAGCAGGAGCCGGTGCTCCTTAGAGGGCCCACGATGGCCGACACTGAGAGCTCACCCCGACGCAGGGTAGGCGACGCAGGATAGGCGACGCGCGGGTCGCCGCCGCGCCCCCGACGACAAAGCGCCGCCCCTAGGTACACAGGGCGGCGCTTCTCGTTGGGACGTGTACGTGCAGAGCCCCTACTGCTGAACGCCCGCCGTTCCGTCCGCGGAAACGTTGAAGTAGATCCACATCCCGGTCACCGCATGGCCTGCGATATAGCAAACGATCGAGTAGTTGCCGGCGGCATCGGCGACGAACTGGATCGTCTCGGACTGGCCGGGCATTGTCGATTCCATCATCGACCCCGGGTTCGCCGACATCGCCCCCTCGAAGACGGCGATGGGCTCAGGCATCGCGCCGAAGGTCGTGGTCTCGGCAGAGATGCCAAGGCTGTGTGCCATAACCGGGTCGCTGTTCACGAACTCGATCGTGACCGCGTATCCCTCCGGGACGGTAATCGCCATGCCGCCCTTCGTCGCACCATTGAAGTTCCAGTAGTTGTTGTCTGAAACGGTGCCGGCCGTAAGCGTCATGGTCACCGTCTGCGCATCGGCGTCCATCTGAAACCAATCGGGCATCATCATCTCACCGGTCGGCATCGTAGGCGCGGCCGGCGCGGCCGGCGCGCTAGCCGCGCCACCGCTCGCGGGTGCGTCAGCGGACTCCCCGCCGCCACACGCGGCGAAAACCGCACAGGCGAGGACGGAGAGGATCGCGTATTTCTTCATGTCGTGACTTTTCCTTGATGGGTTCGAGCACCGTGGGTGTCCCTGGTGCGGCCACAAACCTATAAGGTTACTTCGCGGGCTGGTATCAGGATTTGCCCCACAGGGGATGGGAAAAGAACCGGACGGGAGGAGCAAATGAATCGGCGAGAATTTGTGGCAACCGGCATCGCCGGGGGCGTGAGCATGGGCGCATTGCCGCGAGCTGTGAATGCGATGAGCCATGCAACGCCACAATCCCATCGCGACCTGTTCCCCCGCGCCCGGCGGGAAGTGTACGTGAACGGTGCCGCCGGCTCGCCGCTCGGGACCTTCGCCGAGCGCGGCATCGAACGGTATATGGATCTGATCCGGCTAGGGCCGGGTCGTCTGAATGCCTCAGGCGTCGTGGTCAGCGTCGACGGTGACAAGTGGAACCAGGCGAGAATCTCGCCCGGGATCTACAACACATCGGACGACATGAACCGCCTGGCGGAGGTCCTAAATGCGTAGCGCGCGCCTCCTCCCCGTAGCCATCGCCGCGCTGGTGCTGACGCCGGCTGGAGGGGCGGCTCAAGAGAGCTACACGCTCGAGGATGTGTCCTTCCTGACCGGGTGCTGGGTCGGAGACATGGGGTCGTTGATCCTCGAGGAGCAGTCGACTGCGGCGCAGGGCGGCGTGATGCTCGGCACGACCCGGTTCATCCGCGACGGGACGGTCGTGGACTGGGAGTTCGGCCGCATGGTTGAAGAGGACGGTGTCGTGACCCTGTGGCCGTACCCTCGCGGGACCATATCGACCGACGGATTTCCGCTTGTGCGCGCGGGGGCAGAGCTCGTATTCGAGAACCTCGCGCACGACTTTCCGGTCCGAATCGTCTACGCCCGCCTCGACGCGACTCACCTCGCGCCACGGATCGAGGGCAGTGACGGTGAAGCTAGGGGTTGGTCTCTGACCCGGGCCAAGTGTCCGGAATAGGCGTGATGCAGGAACGCTAGACGCGACGAAGGCCCGGTTCGCCAGAAGCGACCGAGCCCTCGTACCCCATCATCCCCTCCACCCCTCACGTCCTACTTACGGCCGAGCCCCGGAATCTGTTTCAGGGGCCCTGTGACACTGCCGAGCTATCGGAACCCGTGGTAGGTGCGAGGGGCAGGTGCGGTGGGCACCGTAGGCGACCAGCGATCCGACTCGAAGTCCAGCCAGCGATCGAACAGCGCGTCCGAGTACGCCGCTCCGACGCCAGAGCCACCCATTCGGCGGGCCACTTCCGACATCACCGTCGAATAGCCACCACGGGCCACCGTGATGAGCTCGATGAGCCCGTCGTATCCGGTGCGGAAGTCCGGAGCCATGAAGGTGACCCTTTGGTCCCGATAGTCGATTCCGGGCACGCCGTCGAGCATGGACAGGTCCGCGGGCGGGACCGCATGCAGTTGGGCCTGGACCGGCTCGGTGAGCCTCATGGCCTGCGCTCCCGCGTAGTTCTCCATCGCCCGTTTTGCGGTCGCGGTCAGATCGGCGCGCGCCTCCTCGACGGGTCGGGGATCGGCCGTCGACGCGGACGTAGCGGTCTTCACGGTCACGAACTCGACCCAGGGCATGGGGCCTTCGAGGTCGGCGGCCAGGCGGTCATCTCCGGAAGCGAAAATGACGGGCACGCCGACGCGGCCCCAGGAATAGCCGACGATTTCGGTCTCGGTGACCGCCATGTCGTTGAACAGGATGTCGATGCCGAGCGTGAAGGTGTGCGACGCGAAACCGCGGCTCCCGGTCTTGGCATGCATGCCGACTACTGCGACCGCGTCGTACATACCGGCTTCGGTCAAATCGACGTACGCATCGAATACTGCGTTGCGGCTCACCAGCTCGGCGCGCGGGTCCAGCTCATCCAGGAGCAGGTCCGGGTCGGGATTCCCACTGCCGTGGCCGTCGACGATGTGTACCTCGTCCGCACCGCCGTCGAACAAGCCCGCCACGACGGCATTCACGTCACCCGTGAGGTACTGACGGCCCCGCGCATAGGCCTCGGGGCGGGCGAAACGAAACGTATTGGGATCCGTTTGGCCGGTCAGACCCTCCATGTCATGATAGACGAGGACCCTGGTGATGCCGTCGACATCCGCTGCGGGTGCCTCCAGCACGCGGGGCTCGTCGGCGCGGGCAAGCGCTTGGGACGGGTCGGTGGGGCCGCAGGCCGCAACCACGAGAAGTGCGGCCAAGAGCGGACGGGCCCTCATCGGTTCCACCCTGTCCATCCGGGTCCGCGCACGGCCCGCCCCGGCATCGCACCGGTATGTCGGCCGTCGGTCAACACGGCCACACCGTTCACGAAGACGTGGTCGATGCCCGTGGACACCTGGTGCGGCTCATCGAATGTCGCGTTGTCCCCGACCGTCTCCGGATCGAAGATCACCACGTCCGCGAAAAAGCCTTCCTTGAGCAGGCCTCGATTCTTGATGTGAAGCCGCGTCGCCACCGCCGACGACATCTTGCGGATGGCCTCTTCGAGCGTCGTGGCGCCTTCTTCCCGGACGTATTTGCCGAGGATACGAGTGAACGTCCCGTACGCCCTGGGGTGAGCCAGACCCTGGGCCGTCTCCGGGTCGATACCGCCCGCGTCCGTGCCGAATTTGATCCACGGCTGTCCGATCTGAAGCGCGACGTTCTCCTCGCTCATCATGAAGTAGATCGTCCCGATGCGCTGACGCTCGTCCAACACGAGGTCGAACGCCGTGTCGATCCAATCCTTCCCGACTTCGGCCGAGACGTCGGACAGGTATCGCCCCATGTACCGACGGTTGGCCGGCTTTATGAAGCCGAGCAGGAGCACTCCATCAGGAGTCGCCAACGTGCACAGGTTCTCCCAGTCGGTCGTCTGATTCTCGATCTCGTCGCGAATCCGCGCTCGCATGCCAGGATCGGCCAGGTTGTCGAACAGCTTCCCGTCGGCCGAGGCCCAGGGAGGGAAGCACGCGGTCAGCCCGGTTCCTCCCGCCGTATAGGGGTACATGTTCGCCTGGACATCGACTCCAGCGGCCCTCGCCGAGTCGATCTTGGCGATCGCCTCCGCCGCCTTGTGCCAGTTCCGCTGGCCCCCGGCCTTCAGGTGGTAGATCTCGACGGGCACCCCTGCGCGTGTGCCGATCTCGATGGCTTCGTCGATCGCCTCCAGGAAGTTGTCGGCCTCGGAGCGCATATGCGTGATGTAGACGCCGCCATACGGAGCCGCCGCTTCGTTGATCGCGATCAACTCCTCGGTCGAGGCGAAGTTGCCCGGCGGGTAGATCAGCGCCGAGCCCACCCCGAACGCTCCGTCTTCCATCGACTGCCGCACCGCGTCCCGCATCGCGCCCAACTCGGTGTCTCCCGCCGCCCCCATCGCTTGACCCATGCCCAGCACACGAATCGTGGTCGCGCCGACGAACGAGCCGAAGTTCACGCTTCCGCCGTGCTCCTCCATGGCTGTCATCCAGTCACCGAACGTCTCGAAGACAGACCTCCCGACGGCTCCGCCTGCCGCCTCGAGCATCGCAGGACTCGACGGACCATTCGTGGTGGCTTCCCCCATGATCTCGGTGGTGACACCCATGGTGACCTTCGAGACGACTCGCCCATCGCCACCGCCGAGGAAGCTTCCCCGTGAGTGGCTCTGTATGTCGATGAAGCCCGGCGACACGACCATTCCGGTCGCGTCGATGCGCTCTCGCGCCGCAGCCTGAGCCAGCAACCCGGGAGGCGTGATCGCCGCGATGCGATCACCGCGGATGCCGACGTCGGCCGGGAACGAGGCGTTCCCGGTACCGTCCACGATCCGGCCGCCCGAAATGATCACGTCGAAGGCGCCACCAGGAGCAGCAACGCCCGGGGCTGGCGAGGAGACCGAAGAGGGTGCCGAGGAGCAGCCTACGGCGAAGAGCAGCGTGAGGAGTGCGGTGCCGGGCCTGCGCATGTCGAGCCTCCTGGCCTCAACGGCCGGGGTCGCGGTGTTCGGAAGGACCCGACCAATTACCGCGCGATCCGCTGCCCCGTCAATCGCGATCGGCGTCGCGGAAAAACCGTTAGCGGTCCGCCAAGTGGGCGCGCACCCGATCGAGGTACTCCATCAGTCGCTCGAGCTCGCAGTCATCCAAGGGTGCGAAAATCGAATCGTCGGCGTCGTTCACCGGTTCGTCCAACGGACCCAACGTGGCCAGCCCTCGGGGAGTGATGCGGCACCAGACGCGGCGACGGTCTTCCGTGCACCGCTCTCGAGTGACCAGCCCCTTCTTTTCCATGCGGTCGATGAGACGGGTAACTCCCGGCGTCCTCTCGATTATGCGCTCACCAAGAAGGAACGTGGGCAGCCCTCGCTCATCGGCCCCACGGAGGATACGTAGCACGTTGTACTGCTGGAGCGTGATCCCGGCTCTCTCGACGATCTCACCCACACGACGCTTCGCGTCGTCCGCCGTCCTGACCAACCCGAGCAGGGCCTCCTGGCTCTTGGTGCGGAACGGGCGCTGCTGCCCGATATCCTCACCGATCGACGGTGCGCGCGTCTTCGCGCCTGGTGTCATGCGCTCGTCACTCCGTTAGCAGCCGTGGATCCGCCCGAAGTCCCCCTATATATGAGGCACCCGCCTCCGTCGCACTGTTGAAGCTGAAACCTTCATCTACCAAAAGCCGGCCCTACGGCAGGGGCTCGCTCCGAGCTCTCACCTCAGGTTCAGTGAGCCCATATAGAGACGGCGCGGGCACACCCATCTCGCCTAACACCTGATACAGTTGGCCGCGGTGGTGTATCTCGTGCTCGATCATGAGCCGAAGCCACTTCCAGATACGCATGTCGACTCCGCCGACGGTCCTGCACTTTTCCTCGAGACGCTCAGAAGTGAGGCTCGCGATGATCTCGGCCGCTTCGTCCTGCATGCGATCGAGGTAGTCGAGGACCGCGGCCTTCCCCTCGGCAAGCTCCCGACCATGGCCAGGATAACGCGACGGCCGACCCTGTACGTTTTCCCCCCACATCCATCGCTCCGACGCAGCGATGTGACGCACGAGATCGGCCGCGGAGAAACGACCTTCGCCGGGCGATTCCTCGAGGCGGTCCTCCGGAATGACAGCGGAGACCGCGCGCGTCCTGGCCCGCACGCTGCCGTAGTACTTCAGAATTGATTCGCTGCTCTGGATCTCCACCGGCTCTCTCCGATCTCGCTCGCTCGCCTGGTAAAGTCTACGATCTCTCCAGAACAACGAAACGCCAAAGCCCCGGAGAAGAGTCCCATGAGACTGTGCACAGCCCTCCTCGTCGCTTCGCTCCTGATCTGCCCGTCCGTAAGCGCGCAGCTACCTGAGCTGCCACCGATTCACAAGGTGAAGAACTATCTGCCCCACATGACGGTGCCGGAGGTCCAGGACCTTTTGACGCGTTCGGACATGGTCATCATCCCCGTGGCATCGCTGGAGCAGCACGGGCTCCATCTCCCCATCGGAACCGACTATCTGAACGGGGTGGAGCGAGCGAAGCTGGTCGCACAGCGGGCAGACATCCTCGTGGCGCCTATCCTGCTTCCTGGGCAGTCACCATACCACATGGGCTTCGAGGGAACCGTGACGCTCCCTTCTACGCTGATCCAGGAGGTGTACGTCGAGGCGGCGAAGAGCCTCATGCGACATGGCTTCAAGCGCTTTCTGATCCTGAATGCACACGGCGGCAATCGGGCGATCACCACGTTCATCGTGGACCGCATCAACCAAGAGACCGAGGGCATCGCCGTCGATCTGGGTAGCGTCACCGGCCCATTCACGGACCGCACCGCGACTCAGGCACTACCGCGACCGACCGAGCCCGTGTTCGATCGTCATGGCGGCACTGGAGAAACGTCTAATTCGATGCACCTCATTCCCGAGCTCGTCGATCTGGACGCGGCGGAGACAGCCGTGCTCACGCTGCCAGCTCATATGGAGGCGATACTTCCCGAGGTCGTGGCTGGCGATCCGACCGCGCTGGCGGTCTTTCTCGCCGAGGGACTGAAGGACGACGCCACGGGCAAGGGCACATCGGCGGCGCAGATGTCCTCGACCGGCGTTTGGGGCGTTCGCGATCCCCGCGAATCGAGCGCTGAGCGGGGACGCGTCTCGACCGAGTCGTTCGTGAACGCGGCGGTGGGATTCATCGAGAGATGGAATGAGCTGAGGCCGCCGGGTATCGGATAACCGGGCGGGGCTCGGCCCAGCCAACGGGACACGCCTAGCCTAGCTCACCCGCTATGGCCTCGCATTCATTCGTTCGATGTCAGCGAGGGCATCCGCAGGGAAGCCGACCTTGCGAAGAACTCCCACCAGGAAGTCGGTCTTGGCTTCCCCGTACCCGTTGATGTCGTCCGGATACTCACGAGCCAGACGCATCTTCAGGTCACCGTATGCTCGTGCGGCGATGGTATCAGCTCGCAGGTAATCGCGTATCGCCACGTGGTTTGCGAAGGCGGGGCTGCTCTCCGGGCAGAGATAAAGGTGATGCCTCGGTGAATCGGGCGGGACCCTAAAAGCCTCTCGGCCCGCGACGCCAAGGTCGCCCTGATGACCGTACCCGATGGTACTCAGCCGAACGATGCCCTCCGCGACATTGCCTTCGCGAACGACGACATCCATGTCGATCACGGGCTTAGCGGCAAGGCCAGGGACGGATGTGCTGCCGACATGCTCGACCGAGATCGCAATGTCCGACACCACGCTCCAGATGGACGACCGCAGCGCCTCGAACACCTGAGGCCAGTTGGGATCGTAGTCCAGAACAATGACGTCGTTCATCTGGGGCACCTTCACACGTCGTCAGTTTCACCGTTGCCGTCACAACTTGTAGTACGTGCGGCCGTCGAGCCGAGTAACGTGATCATCCTCATCCCGGGCCTCCAGCGCCTGCCACGCCGCAGCCTCGACGGACCAGGGAACATCGCGATCGTGTCTCCAAGTTGGAGCTGCGTTCGAGGACCCTCCGGCGTCGGCCGGTGACGCGGCGGCGC
>Ga0066376_10004210_pt1 | contig 12574 bp, 11 predicted proteins | sample Knorr_S15_td_Bot_FD_77009 | JGI IMG/M metagenome (GOLD analysis project Ga0066376, IMG submission 77009) | Marine microbial communities from Southern Atlantic Ocean transect - Knorr_S15_td_Bottom_ad_5009_LV_A | ecosystem: Environmental > Aquatic > Marine > Oceanic | place: Southern Atlantic... | reverse complement strand
GTAGATCGTTCGAATATGCTCGTCCCATTCATGCTGGCCTCCTTACCAGTGGCCATCTTGAATCACGATTCGCGACAAATGGGAATCCCTCATGATTCCGAACAAGACGATAACGCTCTAGAACCGGCGCTAGATCGGATAGACGATCAGAATATCGACGCGCCGGGAATCGAGGATGACGCGGCGTTCCTTCAGCTTGGGTTCGCCGTCCTCGAACACGATCCGGTCGAGATATTTGCCGCTGACGAAGATACCCGTATCGCCGTTCTGCATCGTGCGCACGACTGTGAAGTTGGCGCGGACCCGGTAAGCGCCGGTGTCCTCCTTGTCGATGCGTGGCCGGCCCAGCAGATGACAGTAGCGGTGCGGTTCGTAGATATTCGCCTCGCGCGCCGCCCACACCCGGTCGCTCATCATGCCCCGGCCCTCGCAGGACAGGATGCCAACCAGCAGATCGGCCTGGTAATTCTCCTGCGTGGTGATCTGATATAGCCCATCGGGCGTGAAGTATTCGGGCCATTCTTCCAGGCGGTCGTCGTCTATCATATGGACGTAGTCGCTCAGGAAGTCCTCGATCCGGGCGCGCGCGTCGTTCATCGCGGTCCCCTCATGCGATGCCCATGATTTCGCGATAGCCTTGCCAGAAGCCGCGTACCGCAACCTCGGTCGCGCGCGATCCCTCGCTGGACGCGACATCGCGCCCGCCCATCTCCATGAACGCGCTGTGCGTCTCGCTGCCGCGCACGCCGCGCTGGACGAACTCGTTGATGCAACCGTCTTCGAGCGAAACCAGCCCGGCGGCGCCGGTCAGATTGCTCTGCATCACCCGCATGCGGGTCTGTTCCGGCGTATCGTCGGCATAGCCCAGATATATCCAGAACAATTCCGTCTTATCGACGCCGCGCGGCACGAAGAAGCGAAAGGCGAGCGAATTGAGGATGAACTGAACTGCTGCGGTCGGAAAGATCGTCTGGATCGAATGGGTGATGCCGTCGTCGAATTCCTCCCAGCTTTTGAGTAGTTGGGGACCGGCGAGTTTCGAATCGGATTTGGTCGCGTGCACATTTGCCCCCTTGTACTCCTTGTCTGCGCGCAAGGTGGCGCGCTTGGCATGGCTGATACTATGCCAGCCCTTTTGCGACAGCGTGATTGCGCCTTCCATGTCCAGCCGGTTGATGTTGAATGCGGAATAGAAGGTATGCAGCAGGGTCGCGTGATAGGAGTCGCGCAAATTCTCGGCATAGAGCTTCCAGTTGTTGTGCAGTATCTGGCTGTGCGAGCCAAGCAGCCGCAGCGGGCGGTTCAGATTGCGTTTCATAAATCCGCCAATCGCGTCGCCCATATAGGCTTCGAACGGTTCGGTTTCCGGCGAAAACGTGCCGAAGACCAGGCCGCAAAAAATTTCGACGCGCAGCGGCTCCAGTTCGCGCAGGCCTGGATCGAAGTCGGCCGGCATACCGCCTTTGCCGCGCACGCCCTTGGCGAAGGCGACGCCTTCCAGCTTGCCGCGCAGATCATACGACCAGGAATGATAGATACAGGTCAGCGACCGGCTGTTGCCGCGTTCCTTGTGGCAGACCAAAGCACCCTTGTGGGCGCAGCGATTGACCATGGCGTTGATAACGCCATTTTCGTCACGCACGACAATCACCGGCATTTCACCGACAAAGGTCGTGCGGTAATCGCCGGCATTGGGCAGTTGAACTTCCAGGCACAGAAAATTCCACACCGGCCCGCGAAAGATCCGCTGCTGTTCCAGCGCGTAGAGTTCCGGATCCGAATAGGCACCATAGGGAACGCGGGTGACATCGCCTTCGGGCCAATGAAGGGGCATGGCATTGTCTGCTGTCACGGCTCCATCCTTGCGTAATGACGGCGGTATTCGACGGAATTTTCGCCGACCCGTCAAGATTCGATTGTCCGCCGGTTTCGCGATACCATCCCAACCAGACGCATGAACGGGAGGCAGCGCATGAAAGTCGGATTTATCGGTCTGGGAACAATGGGCGCCAGCATCGCCCTGAACGCCATCGAGGGCGGGCATGACCTGGTGGTACACGACATCGACCGCGATACCGCCGGGCGGCATATTCACCGCGGCGCGCTCTGGGCCGATACGCCGCGCGACGTCGCGCAGGCGAGCGATCTGATCTTCACGTCGCTGCCGGGACCGCCGGAGGTCGAGTCGGTGGCGCTGGGCGCGGACGGGTTGATCGAGGGCCTTAGCGCCGGCAAGGCGTATTTCGATCTTTCCACCAATTCGCCGACATTGATCCGCCATATCCACGCAATGTTCGCCAAACTCGGCGTGGCCGTGCTGGACGCGCCGGTGAGCGGCGGGCCGGACGGCGCGCGCACCGGCAAGATGGCGATCTGGGTCGGCGGCGACAAGGCCGCGTTCGAAGCCGCCCTTCCGGTCCTGAACGCGATCGGCGACGCGCCCTATTATGTCGGCCCGGTCGGCGCCGGCGCGGTCGCCAAGCTGGTCCATAACTGTAGCGGCTATATCCTGCAAACCGCGCTGGCCGAGACCTTCTCGATGGGGGTCAAGGCGGGCGTCGATCCCGAAGCGCTGTGGCAGGCGCTGCGCAAGGGAGCGCTTGGCCGGCGGCGGGTCTTCGACACCATGGCGCGCCAGTTCCTGCCGGGCCGGTTCGACCCGCCCGATTTCGCGCTCCGGCTGGCGCGCAAGGATGTCGCGCTGGCCTGCGAGGTCGGCCGCGAATACGACGTGCCGATGCGGCTCTCCAACATGGTGCTGGCGGAATTGACCGAAGCCATGAACCGCGGCTGGGACGGCCGCGATTCCCGCGCCGCGATGCTGCTGCAAACCGAACGCGCCGGCGTGGAAATATCGGTCTCGGAAAAACGCATCCGGGAAATCATCGAGCAGGATTGAGACGCCCGTCTCAATCGTACCGGTTCGCCATCTCGATGGTGGCGTAATCTTTCTGGTGGGAATAATTGGCGCTGTAGAATTCGTGGATCAGATCGGCGTACAGCCGGGGTTGGTATTTTGGCGGATTGCCGGCATCAAAGCACGACGGCGCAACGTCGATGATGCGGTACGGATTCGGGCTGTGGAAATAGGCCACCGAATAGCGGTCCTGCGCGCCGTCGACGATGACGCCATGCGGCGTCGACAAGAAGCGGTCATTCGACATCCGCCGCAGCATATTGCCGATATTGACCAGAAAAGTGCCGGGGATCAGCGGTGGCGACAGCCACTCATCCGATGGCAGACGGATCGCCAGACCCGGCACATCCATGCGCGCCAGGATGGTCAGAAATGAATTGTCGGTGTGCGGCGCGGTGCCGAAATCATTGTCTTCAATCGCGGTCGGCGGGTAGTGCAGCAGGCGCAGATTGGCGTTGTTTTCATCGGCGAAATCGGCGTCGAGAAAGTCCGGCGGCATCCCCAGCGCGACCGAAAACGCCGGCAGCAGCCGCTGGCCCAGATTGTTCAGCGCGGTAAAATACGCCATCACCGCGTCGCGGAAACCCGGCAATCCGTCCGGCCATTGGTTAGCGCCGCGATAGGGTTTGGCGGCGACGACGCCGGGATGATCCGGCGCGCGGTCATAGCTGACGAAAAAGGATTCGTTCTGGTTCGGCTTGGTCGCCTTATGCACGCTCGAATGTTTCTGGATGCTGGCGTTCATCGCCATATAGCCGATATTATTGCCGTCCAAGGTCAGCGCCTGTTTAGTTTCCAGCGGCAGCGCGTGAAAGCGCCTGGATTGGGCGAAGACCGCGTCGATCAGCGCCTGGCTGATCCCATGGTTCTCGATATAGAAAAACCCGCTCGCCTCGCAAGCCCGCGCGATCGCCGCCCCCAGCACCTGCGTCGCACCGTCCTTGCCGGCCAGATACGGGCCCAGATCGAGGACCGGAAGCTGCGCCAATGCCGCATCGGGGTCGCGTGGCGCGTTTTGCTGGAACAGATGCATGACCTATCCTTTGGGTTGCGTTGCACACACTGCACGGACATTCTAGTACCGAATTTCAACGACGCCAAACCGGACTGGAACCGAATGCCGAAGCGACCGACGGGCGAAGGGCTGCGGATCGGCGTGACCAGCGACCGGCCAAGGCACGCCGCGGCCTTGATGGTCGGCGCGCTGTTCCTGCTCGGCTTGCAGGACGCGGTGGTGAAACTGACCAGCGTGGATCTATCCTTGTGGCAGTTTCAGATGCTCCGCTCGGCCCTCAATCTGGCTTTGCTGTTCACGGCGACGCACATTTTGTGGCGCGCCAGCGCGCCGCGGCCAAAACGCCTTTGGACGGTCGCCTTGCGCAGCCTGCTGATGGTCTGCACGATGGTGTTTTATTTCGGCGCGGTGCCGTTTCTGAACCTCGCCGAGATCGCCGCCGGCCTGTATGTCTTTCCTTTGTTCGTTGCGGTCCTGTCCGCCCTGCTACTGCGCGAGCGCGTTGGCCCGCGCCGCATCGCCGCCATCTTGGTCGGCTTCGGCGGCACCTTGCTGATCCTCAAACCAACCGCGGCCGCGTTCCAGCCGGTCGCCCTGATGCCGGTCGCCGCCGCCTTGTTCTATGCCGGCACGATCCTCACGACGCGCCGCCTGTGCCGCGAGGAATCGCCGGTCACTTTGTCGCTTGGCGTTGCAATTACGTTCCTTTGCGTCGGTATCGTCGGCGTGTCGGTATTCACCTTTGCCGGCGACACCGCAATGGCGCGCGCCTGGCCCTATCTGTTCACCGGATGGCACGATACCGGCATCGCTATCGTGGCGCTGATTGCCGTGTGTTCGGTCATCAACCTGGTTTCGAACATCGCCCTGGCGCGGGCCTATCAGAGCGCCGAGGCGAGTTGGCTGGTGCCGTTCGATTACAGCTATATCGTCTTTGCGGCCTTCTGGGGCTACGTCTTCTGGGCCCATATCCCGGACAAAACGACGATCCTTGGCATCATCATGATCGCCGGGGCCGGCGGGTTCGTCGCCTGGCGCGAACGCCAAGCCGCGAAGGGTTATACCAAGGAGCGTTAATATTGAATACGGGTCGTTGCGGCGCCATCGACGACGATGTTGGTGCCGCTGATGAAGCTTGCCGCCGGGCTGGCCAGGAACACCACCGCATTGGCGACCTCCTCCGGCGTGCCAAGGCGGCCCATCGGATTGCGCGCCACGGCGGCGGCGTAGTCTTCCGGTGCCTCGCGCTTGCGGACGTCCCAGACCCCGCCCTCGAAATAGATCGCGCCCGGCGACACCACATTGGCGCGGATGCCCTTCGATCCAAGCGTGGTGGCAAGCCCGGACAGATAGGCGATCAGCGCCGCTTTCAGTCCGCCATAGGCGCGTAGACCGCCTGAGGTGTTGACCGCCGCCGTGCTGGAAATCGCCACGATCGAGGCCGCGCCGGAGGCTTCCAGGAACGGCAACGCGGCTTCGACCGCGCGCACCGTGCCGAGCACATCGACGTCGAGCCCCGTTTGCCAGGCATCCACCCCGGCCCCGCCGACCAGCGCGCTGGCATTGGCCACCAGAATATCGAGCCCGCCCAACGCGCGCGCGGTTTGCGCCACCCAGGCGCGGCTGCCGGCATCGTCGGTCATATCCATCGCGCCGCCGATCACCCGGCGTCCGGACCGCGATAGCACCGCCACGGCATCGTCGACCTGCACCTTATCGCGCGCGCAAAAACCGACATCGCAGCCCTCATCGACTAGCAGATCGACGATCCGCCGGCCAATGCCCCGCGTGCCCCCGGTGACGATCGCGTGTTTCCCCGCCAAGCCCAGATCCATGAATATTCCCCCGTGAACGATGTTGCGCGCATAAATTCAAGTAAAACAGCGGGTTATAAAAATACAACCGTTATTTTCAAATCTACGAATTCGCTCGCGCCGAAGCCAAAATCGTTTTTTTCCTTAGCATCTATTAGCATTCATTAACATTCGCGCCGCACTGTCGGGCATCTCATTAAAACAGAATAACGGTTTATTGTCCTATATTAGGTCAATGTTAAGACTCCCTGGGCGCCTGAAAACGCGCAGCCCACGGCCGATTATTCGGCGGCGGAGGGCGCGGCGGCGCGGATCTGGCCGCGCGGCAGCAGCGCGGCGGCGGCGGCGGCCAGCAAAGCCGCCGCGCCGAACAGAGTGTAGAGCCAATCGAAGCCGCCATCGCGGTCGAACAGCCAGCCGGCGTAGTGGACCGTGACACCGCCGACGCCGAGCGCCAGCACGAATTTCGCGCCGTAAGCCAGCGCCCGCCAGCGAAATGGCGTATAGCGCGCGACCAGCATGTTTTCCGCCGCCGCGAACGCCAGCAGGAAGCTCAAAATCAGCAGCGCCGCGGCCCACAATTCCGCCCCTGTCAGCGAAACGATGACAAAGAGCAGCGGCGCTTGCAGCAGCCAGAAGACGATATAGATCGAGCGCGCCGGATAGCGGTCGGCCAGCCAGCCGCCGGCCATGCTGCTGAGCGAGGCCGCGCCGGACACCGCGCCGACCAGAATTCCGATCTTGGTGTAACTGGCGCCTTGTGCGGCGTCGAGCGCCAGCGCGAACAATTTCGGCATGGTGTTGGCAAGCCCGGTATAGACAAAACCGGTACACGCCATGGTGACGGTCAGCACGACGAAGACCCGCCTAAGCACGCCGTCCTCGGGCGGTGGCAATGGGGCGCGGTCGGTCTTGGCGTCGCCGACAAGACCGCGCCGCCAGGCGCCCAGCAGGACCAGCCCCACCGCGATCGCCAGTAGCCCTGGGATGATGAAAGCGGCGCGCCAGCTGACATAGTCGATCATCAGGCCGACGAAGACCGGCGCCAGCGAATTGCCGACATTGCCGAACACCCCGTTGATGCCCAAAGTCATGCCCTGGCGCCGGGCCGAAGCAACAATCCAGGCGATGCCGACGGGATGATAGATGGCCGCGAACAGGCCGATCAGGGTGAGGCCGGCAAACAACGCCGCCGGCCCGTCGGCCAGCCCGGTGACAATGGCGCCAACCCCAATGCCGATGAAGAAAACCACCATCATGCCGACCTGGCTCCAGCGGTCGCCAAGCCAGCCCGCCGGCAGCGCCGCCACCCCGAACAGCACCAGCCCCAGGCTCGACAGGCCGAGCAGCTCACCATAGGGAAGGTCGAAGATTTTCGGCAGATACAGCACCGCGGTCGCGAACAGTACCGTGTACATGTGGGTGACGCTGTGGCCGATATTGGAAAAAACGATCGCCAACCGGTCCCTGGCCTGGTCGTCCCGCCGGTCCATGATTTTACGCCCGCGCGGGTTGTCCAATCGTCTCACGGCCCAGTGCGGCAAGGGCGGTGGCGACGATATGACTGGCGTTCAGTTCGGCCGATTCATACTGGTTGTACTGGCTGCCATGGTCGATGAAGCGGTCCGGCAGGCACATCGGGCGGATTTTGAGACCGGAATCGAGCTTGCCGTCCATGGCGAGGAATTGCAGGACGTGGCTGCCGAAGCCGCCGACCGCACCTTCCTCGATTGTGATCAGCACCTCGTGTTCGGTGGCGAGGCGGCGGATCATATCCTCGTCCAGGGGCTTCATGAACCGGGCGTCGGCGACCGTGGTCGACAGGCCGCGCGCGGCCAGTTCCTCGGCCGCCTTGCAGGATTCGGCCAGCCTGGTTCCCAGCGACAGAATCGCCACCGTGGTGCCTTCGCGAATGATGCGGCCCTTGCCGATCTCCAAGGGCACGCCGAATTCCGGCATATCGACGCCGACCCCTTCGCCGCGCGGGAACCGGAAGGCCGACGGCCGGTCGTCGATCTCCACCGCGGTCGCCACCATATGCATCAGTTCCGCCTCGTCGGCCGCGGCCATGATGACGAAGCCCGGCAGGCAGCCGAGATAGGCCATGTCATAGGCGCCGCAATGGGTAATGCCGTCGGCGCCGACCACCCCGGCTCGGTCGATGGCGAAGCGCACGGCCAGGCTTTGAATGGCCACGTCATGCACCACCTGGTCATAGCCGCGTTGCAGGAACGTCGAATAGATCGCCGCGAACGGCCGCATCCCTTCGGTCGCCAGACCGGCGGCGAAGGTCACGCCGTGCTGTTCGGCGATGCCGACATCGAAGGTCCGCTCCGGAAAGTGTTTGGCGAACAGGTCGATTCCGGTGCCCGACGGCATGGCGGCGGTAATCGCGCAGATGCGGTCGTCTTGTTCGGCATGCTTGATCAGGCTTTGGGCGAAAACCTTGGTATAGGACGGCGCGTTCGAGACGCCCTTGTGCTGCGCCCCGGTAACGATGTCGAATTTCGAGACGCCATGATACTTGTCGGCGGATTTTTCCGCCGGGTCGTAGCCCTTGCCCTTCTGGGTCACGCAATGGATCAGGATCGGGCCTGTTTCGGTGTCGTCGCGGACGTTCTTCAGGATCGGCAGCAGATGGTCGAGATTGTGACCGTCGATCGGGCCGACATAATAGAAGCCGAGTTCCTCGAACAAAGTGCCGCCGGTGACCATGCCACGGGCGTATTCTTCCGCCTTGCGCGCCGCCTTTTCGACCGATTTGGGGAATTTGTTGGCAATGACGCCACCCAGATGGCGCAGGCTGCGGTACGGCTTGGACGAAATCAGCCGCGACAGATGGGCGCTCAACGCGCCGACCGGCGGCGCGATCGACATGTCGTTGTCGTTGAGGATGACGATCAGGCGGCTGTCCATCGAACCGGCGTTGTTCATCGCCTCATAGGCCATGCCGGCGGTCATCGCGCCGTCGCCGATCACGCAGACCACATTGCGCGCGACATCCTGCAAATCGCTCGCCACCTTCATGCCGAGGCCGGCCGAGATCGACGTCGAGGCATGCGCCGCGCCGAACGGGTCGTATTCGCTCTCGGAGCGTTTGGTAAAGCCCGACAGCCCGCCTTCCTGCCGCAAGGTGCGGATCCGGTCACGCCGGCCAGTGATGATCTTGTGCGGATAGCATTGATGGCCGACATCGAAGACCAGCCGGTCATGCGGCGTGTTGAACACATGGTGGATCGCCACCGTAAGTTCGACAACGCCCAATCCAGCGCCAAGATGGCCGCCGGTCATCGAGACCGCGTCGATCGTCTCGGCCCGCAATTCATCGGCAAGCTGCCGCAACTGGGATTCTTTCAGTTTACGGATATCGGCCGGAAACTGGATCGTATCCAGTAAAGGTGTTTCGAGACTCACGCTTTCGTCTCCCCTTGTTCCGCCGCCAGCCATTGCTGTTTCGCCAGCGGCCGTCCTAGTTGCGCCGTCCGACGACGAACGGCGCCGCTTCGCGCAATAAATCGGCCGGCCGGTCGAATATCGCCAGATGTTCGACCGCTTGCTGGGCCAGCAGGCGCGCCTGCGCCCTGGCCCGTTCCACGCCCATGATGGAAACGAACGTGGCCTTGCCGGCGCCGGCATCCTTGCCAACCGCCTTGCCTGTTTCCTCCATCGTGCCCTCCACGTCAAGCAGGTCGTCGGCGATCTGGAACGAGAGGCCCAGATCATGCGCGTATCGCCGCAGCGCGTCGCGGGGTTTCACCGAGGCGCGCCCCAGAATTGCACCCGCTTCACATGAAAATGCGATCATCGCGCCGGTTTTCAAGCGCTGGAGCCGCGTGATGCCGCCAATGTCCAGTTTCATGCCTTCCGCGGCCAGATCCAGCATCTGCCCGCCGACCATGCCGCGGCCGCCAGCCGCCAGCGCCAGGGCGCTCACCAGCTCCATGCGGACTTCCGCGTTGTCATGCGTGCGGTGGTCGGCCAGCACCTCGAAGGCCAGGGTCAGCAGCGCATCGCCGGCAAGAATTGCGGTCGCTTCGTCGAATTTTTTGTGAACGGTGGGCTGACCACGCCGCAGATCGTCATCGTCCATCGCCGGCAGGTCGTCATGCACCAGCGAATAGCAATGCACCAGTTCGACCGCCGCCGCGACCCGCAATGCCGACGCTTTGGCGACCGAAAACAGCGCCGCACTCTGGCAGACCAGAAACGGCCGAAACCGCTTGCCGCCGCCCAGCGTGGCGTAGCGCATCGATTCGAACAGGCCCGATTCAGGCCCATCGACAGTGACGATAATGCGCTCGAGGACGCTTTCCACTTCGCGCGCCGTGTCGCGAAGGGCTTTTTCCAGGGTAAGGGTCACGGGCGTTGGATCAGCCAATGTCGATCGGCTCGGTCGTCGCGGCGTTATCGTCCGCGAATGAAATCCGCTCGATGCGGTTTTTTGCTTCGGCCAGCTTGCCCTCGCAATGTTTTTTCAGGGCAGCCCCCCGTTCATAGGATGCGATCGCATCGTCGAGTTTCCCGTCACCCGATTCCAGCGCCCGAACGATATCTTCGAGTTCCTTCAGCGCATCCTCGAAGCCGAGTTTCGCGATATCCTGGGGAATGCCGTCCGCCATGAGCGTCCTCATCAAAGCCGTAATTCAAGCCCGGTTCAAAGTTTAGTCGCGCGCGATTTACCTGTCCAAGCCTATGTTCGGCCGGATCGAACGATTAACGATGGATTCACAAACCACCGTTCGTCCAAATTACCATTGATTGGGTAAAAGCCCGTGGTCACGCTTCCATCAGCGCGCCGACATGGGCGGCCGCACTGCGCCCCAGCGCCGCCAGGTCGTAGCCGCCTTCCAGCGTCGATACCAGCCGGCCCTGGCAGCAGGAATCGGCTACGCCCATCAGCGCAAGCGTGACCCAGCGGTAATCGTCATCGGTGAAGCACAGCCCGGCCAGCGGGTCGTCGCCATGGGCGTCGAAGCCGGCCGAAACCAGCACGAATTCGGGCGAAAACCGGCGCAACGCCGGCAGCACCACTGCCGTCATGGCGTCGCGGAAGGCGGCCGATCCGGCGCCCGGCGGCAGCGGCGCATTGACGATATTGTTGTCGCAGCCGGTTTCGCGCACCGATCCGCTGCCGGGATACAGCGGCGATTGGTGGGTCGAGGCATAGAACAGATCGGCGTCGTCGTGGAACATCGCCTGCGTGCCGTTGCCGTGATGGACATCGAAATCGACCACCGCAATCCGGCGCAACCCATGCGCCGCGCGGGCATGGGCGGCCGCGACCGCAACGCTGTTAAACAGGCAAAAGCCCATCGGAACCGTGGCTTCGGCATGGTGGCCGGGTGGCCGCACGGCGCAGAACGCATTGGCGGCGTCGCCGCGCAGCACCGCATCGACCGCAGCGCAGACCGCGCCCGAAGCCCGCAGCACCGCTTCGCCGGACCCCGGCGAGACAATGGTATCGGCGTCGAGCCCAAGATAGCCGTCGGCTGGAATGGCCGCCAATATCCGCTCCACATGGTCCAGCGGATGAACGCGCGCGATTTGTTCGACGCTGGCGCGCGGCGCCTCGCGCCGGTCGAGCCCATCAAAGCGATCGCCGGCAAGCGCCTCCAGCACCGCCGTCAGGCGGGCCGGACATTCGGGATGCGCGCCGCCTGGATCGTGTTCGAGGCATGCCGCATGCGTATACAGGATCGTGCCCATGTCGCCGCCTTTGCGTGATGCGGTGTCCAACCGCGCCATCATAGCGATGGCCCCTTGATATGGCCCGTGGTTTTGGGTTTGATGCAGGCCGGCCATTGATGGTATAATTGCCTTTATTATTGCATCTAGTTGGCTGCGGCGTAGTCTGTCAGGGGTAGCGAATGAAGCGCGTTAAAGGGTTGCAACCGGCATTCTGGATGCTGACCTGTCTGGCTTTGCTGGCGGTCAACGGCATGGCGGCGGCGCAGGAGCGGGCGGCTTCGGTCAAGGTCGACAAGGTCGTCCAGGAACCGTTGGCGCAAACCATGCCGATCATCGGCCGCTTCGTCGCCTCGCAGACCGGGGTGGTTGCGGCCCTGGTCCGTGGCCCGGTCGAAGCCGTGCGGGTGGCGGTCGGGGACCGGGTCAACAAGGGCGATGTTTTGGCGACCCTGGTGAGCGACCGCATGCGCTGGACCCGCGAACTTCAGGCGACCAACCTGAAGGCCAAACAGGCCGGATTGCAGACCGCCAGGGCGCAGCTCGGCCTGACCGAACAGGAATTGTCCAGGCTTGCCAACCTCCGGAAATCGGCGGCGTTTTCCCAGGCCCGCCACGACGACAAGCGCAACGAAGTGACCAAGTACCGCAGCCAGGTCGGCGAGCGCAAAGCCGATGTCGCCTCGGCCAGGGCGGCGCTGCGGCTGGCTGAAATCGATCTGCGCAACGGCGTCATCCGCGCGCCCTATAACGCCGTGGTCACGCAAAAACACACCGTCGCCGGCGCCTATCTCAATATCGGCGACCCGGTCGTCACCTTGGTCAATGAAGCGGCGCTGGAAATCGAAGCGAGCGTCCCTTCGGACCGGATTGGCGGGTTGATCGTCGGCCGCGCCATCGATATCCGCTTCGACAATGGCGGCACGCGCCAAGCGGTTGTCCGGGCGCTGATCCCGGAAGAAAACCCCCTGACCCGCACCCGGCCGGTCCGCCTTTCGCCGCTCTTCGATGGCGCGGTCATCGCCCGGCTCGGACTTGCCGCCAATCAAAGCGTCACCGTGATGGTGCCGATCGGGAAGCCGCGCGACGTTGTATCGGTACATAAGGATGCGGTCATTCCGCGCGGCGGCCAGAAAATCGTCT
>Ga0066376_10004209_pt1 | contig 12575 bp, 9 predicted proteins | sample Knorr_S15_td_Bot_FD_77009 | JGI IMG/M metagenome (GOLD analysis project Ga0066376, IMG submission 77009) | Marine microbial communities from Southern Atlantic Ocean transect - Knorr_S15_td_Bottom_ad_5009_LV_A | ecosystem: Environmental > Aquatic > Marine > Oceanic | place: Southern Atlantic... | reverse complement strand
TTTGTAAATCAACAGAAAGGGAAGTGGTTGAACCGTTGGTGAAGGTTGTGTTGTAAAGGCTCCAAGGTCCATTGATATTCACTGCACCATAATCATCACCAGTATCTGGGTCTTGGCAATTAATACTCACTATCACGACCCAATCGCCCTCTGGCAATTCAGTCATTGTGAAATCACCTGGTGAAGTGACGGTCTGCCAATCCATCCATACTGGGCCTGGGCCATCGTCCTCATCGTCTCCTTCATCTTCTCCATCTGTCATCATGTCCATGTAGATTTCATCATAATCGAACAGCATGACAAAGCCGCCCATGCAGTTGGCGGAATCATAATCGTCGAAGGTGACTGAAAGGTCAAGTGTTGCATTTCCTGTCATCATGACTGGAGGGCCACCGCCTTCGCAGTCCTCACCAAGACAGAAGTTGAATCCATGACTGTCGACTTCCCATGTATCGCCTGCGGCATCGGTCTCTTCAAGAATGACTTCTACCTTGTAATCGCCATCATCAAGCATGCCGAGAGAGGTGTTGCTATGATTCATGTCGAGGTGGTGAGTACTGAGCAATGTGCTATCCATATCATCGTAGAGATTGAGTGTGGCAGAGAGATCTGGTCCATCGCCCTCATCCTCAGGTGGTCCAGCGGCTTCTCCTTCATCTGCTCCGTTCTCACAATCCCAGTTGCCGTCATTCACGACATCCATGTTGACTTTGCTTCCGTTGGCATCGTTGCAATCAAACCAACTGTCATGGTCATTGGTGAAGTTTTCATCACCATCGGAATCGACATTTGGATCCATGTCCTGTGGCTCATCGCTGCCATCTTCACAGTCTTCCTCACCATCGTTGACCCAACTGAAATCTATCTCATCGCCGTTGCCACAGACAAAGGTTGGACGAGTGCTACCTTCTCCGCTATCGATATAGTATCCTACGATTATCTCATCGCCAGAACTGTATTGGTTCTCCAACCATGCATAGATTGTTGGACCATCATTACCGCCACCGTCGTTGTAAACGTACAGCGTCATGTTAGATCCTTCGAAGAGGATGCTGTCATCTGTGAGGTTTGTGACTAACACTTCCATCGCGTATTCACCATCTTCGAATGTCTGTGACGTATCTGCGTATTCGAACATTCCATATTCGTCAGCTGTGAAATCCACATCAAGGCCGTAAAACTCTATTCCGGCTGCATCAAATATCGAAACTTGAATGTTCAATGATGACTGGTCGGCTTCATAGCCATAACTTGAGATCTCCAATGCACCATCATAGTAGTGGATGTAGACATCGATCATGGAAGGTGGTCCAGTTTGACAATTTTCATTTCCAACTTCGAACATGTAATTAGCATCACTGCCTGCAATTACTTTGCTCTCAGCATCTAAGAGCATCCCCTTGATTTCATAGCATGCATCTCCTAATTGCCCAACTAGGATTTCAATTGAAGTATTTTGGCCTACCATGGACAGGTCTTCAGAACCATTTCCAACTTGATTAGATTGGTCATCAAGAACCTCCCATTGAAGAGTATAGTCCTCTGCTTCATCAAGGCCTTCTGCCTCAGCAAAGAAGACTACGGATTCATCAGTATCGAACCAGTATGAACCATTCCACCATATGTGAGGTCCGCTTGGACCGCCTTGGCACATACCTGCGCCCACATCGAAGGACATTGAGGAGCCATCTACGAATGCTCCTCCATTATCGAAAAGGTCTCCAATCAGGTTGAAACAATCTTCGTTTAGGTTGTTGAAAGATAGACTATACTCGAATGTGTCTCCAGATGCAGGAGCAGAAATAGTCTCTGTCCCATATTCAACCTGATTCATATTCATATCTTCAAGTTTCCATTCTACTGTATATCCTGGAATTGAATCTAGGCTACCTCCAGAGATAGTAGTTTCAACTGTGTCTCCGGCATCCCAGTGTGTTTGGGTCATGTCAACTTGAATCCATTCTCCGTTTTGACCAGCGGCGGATGCCAGTGGTATTCCGGCGGAAAATGCCGACATAATCATCATCATACTGAAAACTAGACTTTTTGCTCGCCTAGGCTGTTCTTTCTCTCTTGCAATAGGGCTCATCGGCCTGCCGTGCGACTATTTGTACTTAAAACAAACACCATCAATAACAGCCTTTTGTAAGCAGACTCATCAATGATAGCCGATTCGAGAAAATATGCCACGCAAAGCGGTTGCTGTTCTTTCTGCAAGTGGGTTAGTAGGCCAACGTTTCCAACAACGTCTTTGTGAACATCCTTGGTTTGAATTTGTAGCAGTAGCGGGAAGTCCTATGAGTGAAGGACGTAAATTGAGCGATATCCCATGGCGGTTGGATGAGGCTCGCCCAGATTTGACTGAATTAACTGTATTGGGTTTGAATTCATTGGTTGATGAACTCCTTGAATTGGAAGTGGAGATTGTTTTTTCCGCCCTGCCTTCTAAAATTGCCTTAGATGTTGAGCCGATGATTGCTGCTGCTGGCATCTCCGTCCTTTCCAATGCTAGTGCTTATCGTTGTATTGCAGGAATCCCCTTGGTCATCGCAGATCTGAATCCCCATCATTTAACACATTGGAAAGATTCAGCACTTGGGCCAATAGCCTGTTCTACGAATTGCACGGTCATTCCTATCGCCTTACCTTTGAAACCGCTTTGGGACATGGTTGGCTTCAATCAGGTTTCGGTACAAACTGAACAAGCATTATCAGGTGGAGGTTGGAAATTACTTTCTTCGGGTATTGCAGGTGGTAATTGCGAAATACCAGGTGAAGCAGAAAAGATTAAGCAAGAACTTCTTCATATTCTTGGACGAGTTAATATTGAAGGGGTTTCACCTACAACGATTGGAATCGATGTGGATTGTAAAAGAGTTAGTGAACGCGATGGCCACTTGGTAAATGTGGAAGTTGAGTTGAATAGAGCAACAAGTTTGTCAGAAATAAAAGAATGGATGGCAGCATGGAGCGATAGGCCACAACATCTGAAATTACCTTCTGCTCCCGATAGTCCTGTTATCATCATCGATGGTTTGCCAACTAGAGAGGAATATCTAATGGCAGGTGGAGAGGGATTGAAGTCCGGCATGTCGGTAGTAGTTGGAAACTTGAAAATTGATAACACAAAATTATCTTTCTCTGCACTATCTCATAATACCATCAGAGGGGCAGCCGGTGGTTGCATTCTTCTGGCTGAGTTGATGCTTGCTGAAGGATTGCTCGATTGAGTACATGCTGTGAAAGAACTCATATGGGATTCGTGATTGGGACGCGTTGGTGAGTTGATGGGAGAGGTATCTGTTCTTTCAGACCAAACACTTCGTCAACTCAATGATGAGGCTGGAAAACGCTGGCCTGGTGCATGGGATGCATCAACTCAACGTGTTCAGGTACTAATACTCTGTAAACGTAGAGAGCGAGTGATTCTTGAACAGCATGGTGCTACTATTCAGCATCAACAACCTGTTTTTGGATTATTTCACCGCCCACGCCATTCATTACATTTGTTTGAGTCTCAAGGCTTCAATCATCGTGATGCATCCTTTCAATTTCTCGATATTGCAACAGCTGAATTAGGCGCATGGCTCCAACATTTGATTACCAATGATGGCTGGAAGCGAAGTTCCACTACGGTATGTCCGCTTCCTGCAGGTGCTAATGTACCGATGCAAAGGCGCTTTGAGAATCACACAATCCTTACATTCAGGCATCCGGATTTACCTGAATTGCAGAGGATATATCTTGCAATGCCTTTGGAAAGCATTGTTGGCAAGGCCTACATCTCATATCCACCTGGCAGTGAAGCAAAGGAATCTGAGCCTGTACCAAAGGTGGAAAGAACTCCCGTCTCAACACATGTGGTCCCAACCATTCCCAAACCATTATCTGAACCCGAGAAAGAAGTTGAATTGAAAGACCTTGTTGCTGAAATGGAAGAAGAAGTAGATTCAGAAGTGGAGGAATTATTCGATGGTTTCAGTGCGGACTTATTAGAGAGCGTTACTCACTCTGCCGCCGGTGAACCAGAAGTAGAAACTCCTCCGGTTCCAGAATTAAAAGAATCAGAGCCCGTGATTAAGGAGGTTCCGATTATTGAAGATACTCCTATTATCAAAGAAGCCCCTCTGCCAAAGAAAGTAGAAACTCCTACCGCCCCAACTCCAAGCAATCAAGTAAGGCAATCGATGCCTGTGCCTTCTGATGGTGGTGTAGTTGATTCTTTCAGGGCAGTCGTTAGAGAATTATTGGCAGAAGGTATGGAGGCCTCAGATATGATGGGGGACCCTAGATTTGCAGAAGCCAGTGAATTTTGTGAGGCTGCTGGTGTCGATACATGGCCCATGTTTATGGAAATGACCGGCAATTAAGTTTGTTTTGCCGGCAAAGGATTCAAGACGGGGCCGCGTCAGCCGCCATTTGAACGAACATGCCCTATTGCACTAATTGTGGATTGCCGCAACAAAACGGCGTTGCTCAATGCCAGTCATGTGCAAATCAACTTCCTGGTCAGCAATTGATGGCAAGGTTAGAAACGGAGGCAGCAAATATTCGTCGCACTGCGGCTGCGAACAACGCCTCTGCTCAACGACAAAACGGTTTTTCTCAGCCTCAAAATGGTCAAACTACTCAAGTTCGAGCCCCGATACAAGCGGCACAAGCAGCGCCGGAACCTCAAATGTCAACACTTGATAGACTCGAAGAAATGCGCAGGCAAGCAGATGCCCTAGCTCAGCAGAAATACTTAGATCAACAGGGTAGACCACTGCGTTGGTGATTCACATTCGCCTGCGCCAATTGGCCATCAGGCTCTCCAAGTTAAATCCTCATCCACATTGTGATGTTCTCCTTGAGCAATATGCTACTGAAGGAAATTTAGCGGCTGAATGGCTATCAAAAATGGATGGACTTGAAGGTTGTAAGGTTGCAGACCTTGGTGCAGGAAATGGTATTCTTGGGATCGGGGCAAATCTGCTCGGGGCCGAAAAGGTTTGGTTGATTGAATGCGATGAGGAAGTTGCTAAAACTGCTGAAAAAAACTGTCAAGGGTTTCCGCAAGTTGAAGTCCTCTTACACCAAATAACTGATGCATTACCTTTGGAAATAAAACCTCAAACTATCATCATGAATCCTCCTTGGGGCACACAAAAAAAGGCCGCTGACAGACCGTTTCTCCTTGCTGCAATGCACTCTTCTGCCAACCTTATTCATTTGATGCACAGTGGCAAAAGCACTCATATTGCAGCAATGGCAGAAGAGGAAGGATGGAATGCAGAAGTCCGAATGGAAGCCGATTTCAGATTGCCTGCAAGGTATTCCCATCACACCTCAAGAAGTAGTACAACGGCCGTGAAATGCTGGAGATTATGGCGCCACTGAAGGGGTTGGGTTGAAATGCGGACAGCCGACCGCCCCGCCATATGTCCAGCCCAATGGGCAGGAAGCGGAGTCGATTCTAGTGAGTGGTACAAGCATCATAACCCCCGGTGAAAACATCGCATCGGCAGAAGATTGGAAAGCCGGAGAAGGCACCATGGTCCAAGGAGGACATGTCATATCAACAATGACAGGGATTGTAAATTTTAATCAAGATGAACAAACCATTTCAATTGCTTCAAATTGCAAAGGCGTTCCCGAAGTCAACGTTGGAGATACCGTAATCGCTGAAATTGCAAAGATTCGAGAATCTATGTTAGAAGCAAGAATCTTACACGTCGAAGGCGACGATGGAAGAGAGCCAATGCCACAACAGCTTTACGGCCAAATCCACATAACCAAAATGGTAGACCGTTATCTCCACGATGCCAGTGATGGTGTACGCCGAAGAGATATCATCAGAGCAACTGTCACTGATAACAAGCCGGTTATTCGCCTCGACATGAGAGGTGGCGATGATTGTGGAGTTCTACAAGCGATTTGCCCTCAGTGTGGAAACCAATTAATTACCGCAGAGCATGAGGATTGGAATGTGGCTTGCAGTTATTGCAATTACCTCTCATTTAGAGCATTATCTAAATCATTTGGACTTGGCTATAACCCTTCATCAGACGCTCCAGATTACAATAAATCAGGCAAGCGATGGGGCAAGGAAGCAGAGCAGTATTTTGCAATCGGTCCTGCCGCCCGCTCAAACCTAATCGCCACTGATTTCCGCAACGACGGTCGAGAAGTTGAACACTTCCGTTTCGAAGGCACAGGCGGCGGTGGCGGTGGGCGTGGTGGAGGCCGAAGAGAAAGGCCCACTGGAAGGAAGATCTTCGTTGGAGGGTTATCCAGAGAAGTTAGCGATGATGACCTACTTGAAGCCTTCAAGAAATACGGAAAAGTCGTAGACCACGTGGTTATGAAAGACCGAGAAACCGGTAATAACCGCGGCTTTGGATTCGTCACATTTGCAAAAGATGAGGATGGTGACAAAGCGATTTCAGGCCTCAATAAACAGAACTTCATGGGACGCAGGCTAACTGTTAATGATGCAGGCGACAAAAAGGGCGACAATAAGCCACAAAGAAAGGTCGAAGGAACCAGACTCTATGTGGGTGGCTTAGCATGGAAAATCAACAACGAGGAACTGACCAAGGTTTTCTCAGAACATGGTAAGGTCAACGATTGTCACATCGTTATGGACGGCGACCGCTCGAAGGGATTCGGATTCGTCACCGTAAGTGATGAAAGTGCAGACAAGGTCATCGAAGCACTTGATGGGCAAGAAATTCAAGGCCGCAGATTGAAGGTGGCAAAAGCCAAGGCCCGCAGCGATAGCAGGGGAGGAAGAAGAGACAACCAAACTGCCGGAAAACCTCAACGCACCTCCCGTGAAATGCAAGCCCGTAAGGAAGAAGGTCTGAAGGATTAAGTGAATCATTATGGCAGAGGCAGAACCTGAGTGGTTACTCCTCGACGGCTATGAAGATGAGCCAGCAGCATTTGGAGTGCCTCCCTACGTTGGATTCCACATTAGATACATCGCAGGAGTCTTTGAATCTCAAAACATACCCTACCGATACATGACTATTGACCAGTGGAGACGGCAAAGGTTCTCTCTCCAAAACAGTGCCGGAATCGTTGTCCTTGCTGGAGCAGTTGTACCAGGTAAATACCTACGTGGAACGCCAATCAGTGAAAAAGAAGTCAATGAAGTCCTACGTGCAGCACCACCAGATATACCAGTATTATGTGGAGGCTGGGCAATCCGGTTATGGCGCCAAGCAGGTTGGTTACCATTACGTAAAAATCTCTTTCTTGCAGTACAAGATACCGATGCAACTCTGGCTCACTATCTCGATTCAAATGAATGGAAACATCAACGCAGAAGCACAGAGCAATGGTCAAACTGGGCTTGCGCAGGAGCCTCATCAAAGGCAGTCACTGATCATCCTGACCTAAACGGACCATTGACCTACGAAGTAGAAGTCTACCAAGGCTGTGTACGCTACAAACAAGGTTGTAAATTCTGTATTGAACCAAAGAAAGGGGTGCCAATTTGGCGAACTCCTGAAGATATCATCAACGAGGTCAAATTGGCTCATGATAATGGAGTAAAACACGTCAGATTAGGGGGAATGACAGATGTCTTCACTTACATGGCTGAAGGAGTTGTGGAAATGGAATATCCAATCCCAAACCCCGAACCAATTGCAAATTTATTACATGGCTTAAGAGAAGATGAAAGATTGGATATTTTGGCAGTTGATAATGGCAATCCATCAATAATTGCAGAAAATATTGAACCATCGACTGAAATTACCAAAACTCTCTGTGACACACTTTCAGATGGTAGTGTTCTTTCCTTCGGCTTAGAGAGTGCAGACCCTGCAGTTCATACTGAAAACTGGCTCAACTGCTCAGCTGAGCAACTCAAATCCGCAGTTCGTTTAATCAACAAATACGGAAGAGAAAAAGGTCAACGAGGACTACCAAAGTTACTACCTGGGCTCAACTTCATCGCTGGACTGAATGGTGAAACTACTGAATCGTATAGTTATAACAAAGAATTGCTAAGATCACTTATAGATGATGGCCTACAACTTCGCAGAATCAATATTCGACAAGTGGAGGGCGAGGGTTTTCAGAAAATCGAAGAGAAAACATTCCGCCAATTCAAGGAATGGGTTCGCAATGAAATCGATGCGCCATTACTGCAAGAAATGTTTCCAATCGGACAAGTATTGAAGAGAGTATATTGGGAGAGCCATGACAATCGAATTCGCCTTCCTTCAAACCTTTCAGAAGAACATCGCAACTCGGCAATTCATGGCAAAGCTGGCGTTACATTTGGCCGTCAAATCGGCGCCTATCCGATATTAATTGGCGTCTCATATCAGATTCCATTGGAAAGTGAATCAGATATCGTGGTAACATCGCATGGAAAGAGAAGTATTACTGGAGTTGAATTAGGCTTGGATATCAATGCAGTTAGTCAGTCACAATTACAAGCAATTCCAGGCATAGGTGAGAAAACTGCTTGGAAAATTGTTAGCAGCCGCGCTAAAATAATGCGGAAAAACCGTGATAGTCCGGCATTTGAGTCCTTGGAGGACGCCTTTGAAGGTGAAGTTCCAGAATTGGCTTTTACAATCTTCAATACTTAGCCATACCCCTAGATGTTTTCAACTGCCACCTTATGCTACTCACTAATGGAAGCCCTGCTATCGGCCGCCAAATCTCTCTCTACAGATTGCCGTGCTATTGCTGATAGGACACTAATGAGTTCAGATAAAGTCGGGCTTTTTTACAATCCTTTGGAATATGCTTGGGCCCCACATAATGAGTATATTCGTCGCTTCGGTGGCCTTGGTGCTAAGACCTTGTTAGTTGGAATGAACCCTGGTCATGGCATGGGGAATACAGGCGTTCCATTCGGCTGTCCCGAGCAAGTTCGTGAGACTCTTGAGATACGCGACTTAGAAGTTCATCAACCCCCAGTCCTTCATCCAAAGCGACCTGTATACGGACTTGATTGTGCCAAGCCAGAAGTTTCTGGGCGGCGGATTTGGTCATTTCTGAGTGAATTATATGGCAGTCCTGAGGAAATTCATCAAAATGTATACATTATCAATCATTGTCCTTTGTGGATCTTTACCCCTACTGGAGGAAACTTAACCCCTGACAAGTTGAATTATGTCGAAGGTGGTGAATTATTGCAACGCTGTGACCAACATTTACTTGAAGTGGCAAAAATTCTTGATGTAGATAGAATTATTGCAGTTGGTAATTATTCCCATAAGAGAATATCTTCCTTAGATCATGGTGTAATTCTAACAAAAATCCCCCATCCAAGTCCCGCAAGCCCTTTGGCAAACAGAAATGGCGGAGCGGATTGGAGAGCCATAGTTAGAGAAGTATTGTTGCAGGGACGACCGGCCGGCCTTTCTTAAGTAGAACCGCCTTTCACGAGCCATGGCGAATACAGAGTTGCAATGGGCTTGGCCAAAAGCGGATGCACATCGAGATTGGAGTCAACCGGTTGGAAATGACCCTCATACTTTGTATGATATGCTGATGCAAAGCGTAGAACGTTTTAGCGACCTCCCCTGTTTTGGTTGGATACCGGAGGCGGGAATGCCGAGAGTTAATACCAGTTATTTGGAATTCTCATCACTGGTTGATTCAGTTGCTAGAGGCTTTGTTTCTAAGGGCCTGATTGGCGAGGAGAGAATCGCTTTAATCACCGAAAATTGCGTCGAATGGGCGGCCTCAGCCTATGCAGCAAACCGCCTTGGTGCGGCTTATACCGGCATGTATACTAACCAGCATGGTAGTGATTGGAAATTCATTATCGATGATTCATCTCCGACAATCATTATCGTTGCAAATACCGGTGTGCTTGATAGATTGATTGCCAACCTATCTGACAAAGCAGAAGACTGGCCTTCAGGAGGAGTTATTCTACTCGGGGAAGAAGAGGCAAACGAATTACCACCAGAGGGTGTTGAAGTTGAGAATTGGCGTCCATTTGTCAATGCTGCTAGGGCCGCTCCCGCTCTTGAAAAACCTCGTTCTGACCACAAGTCTCTGGCTTCTTTGATCTACACTAGTGGAACCACAGGCAATCCTAAAGGGGTCATGCTTTCTAATTGGAATTTGGTCTCAAATGTTATAGCGGTTCAATCTGTTTTCGAAATTTATGTTGGTGATCGGAATGCAGCATTCTTGCCTTGGGCACACTCTTTTGGTAGTACTTTCGACCTGCATTATATGCTACGTTCAGGAGTTCACATCAATTTGATTTCTGACCTAACGCGTATTGCAGATGAATGCCAAGTTATCAAGCCACATTGCATGCTTGCTGTTCCTCGTGTTTGGAATAAATTCCATGACCGTGTTAATGCTCAATTCCAAACCAGTGGAATGAAGCGTTTCATGTCTGGTCAGGCAAATCTGTATTCTACAAAGCGTATCCGTAAATCTGGAATCGATTGTGACGCAGTGCCTGCCAAGGGATTCAGCGACAAGTTATTCGATAAATTGGTTTGGAAGAAAGTGCGTGCCAGATTTGGTGGAAACCTCCGTTTCGCTCTCTCAGGTGCTGCTGCTCTTTCTCCCGATATTGCTGGTTTCATTCAAAAAGTTGGATTCGCTATCTACGAAGGATATGGATTAACAGAGACATCACCCCTTGTTAGTGCAAATGGTTGGATGGGTAAAGGCAAATCGCGCCTCCATACCGTCGGCCAACCAATCAGTGGAGTAAAAATAAAAATTGACACCAGTGTTTGGGATGATCCTGATAGTCCTGATGATGGAGAAATAATCGTTTATGGTCCAAATGTTATGCAGGGTTATTGGAATAATCCAAAAGCAACAGCCGATGTTATGACTGATGATGGTGGTTTCAGAACAGGTGACCTCGGTCGTCTCTCTGATGATGGTTATCTCTCGATTACAGGACGTGTAAAATCTCAATTCAAACTTGAAAATGGCAAATATGTTTCCCCAGCACCACTGGAGGAGAATCTGAAACTTTCTCCTTTGGTTGAACAATGTGTACTTGATGGAAGAAATCGCGAGCATACCTACTTGATAATTCACCCAAATAAGGAAGCGATGGAACCAGCACTCAAAGCATCTGGTTTGATTCTAAGTGGAGATTGGGCAGAAATCTGCTCTGATGCAGCGGTTCGTTCATGGTTACTCGATGAACTTCGTGAAAATTGCATGGAAAAACCGACCTGGAAAGGATTTGAAAAGCCAGATGCAATCATCCTAGATGCAGAAGAATGGTCGACCGATAATGATCTATTAACTCCAAGTTTAAAGGTAAAGTTACGAAACCTAATGAGCCGTCATGAAGAGGCAATAAATTCCTTGAATTAATATTTGGAATCATAAGAAAATGTTGTTTTTCAGCAATTTTATGAGAATGCCGCCCCGTGGTTTATTTACTTCCGAGGAGGATGGAGTAGCGGACGGAGATGTTAATGATAGGGGAATCCTTGGCTAAATCATCCCCTGAGAAGTCTTTGTTACGATTGTGGATTGAGCGGCCTTTAGGTATTGGAGTGCTCATTGGAATAGTCGCAGGAAGTCTAAATTCGATTATGTTAGGTGTTCCTATGCTGCCTTCAATATTAGTTGGCTCTATACTTGGCTTGGTAGTTTGTACATTCGGATGTCCTGCAATGAGAACTAAAATGCATGCAAGACGAGAACGAAAAAGAATGCCAAGTGTGAATGACTCGAAAAGAGTACGGGCCACCTCAGCCTTTTCTACATTCGACTAAAGCACCGGAACAGACTTCAATGATGCGCCAGCCGATGGGCTGGGAATAGCATGCCTAGGCAACTTATCAGTGTCGAAGAAATCTCCCGTTCATTCGGTGCAGTCGACGTTCTATCCGATGTCTCATTCTTAGTTAATGAAGGCGACCGTATCGGCATCGTTGGACATAATGGGGCTGGCAAAACCACCTTACTCAATACAATTAGTGAGCAGAAGCAAGATATGGGAGATATTGAATTTGCCGAAGGTCTTCGTATAGCATACTTAACTCAAGTTCGCGATATTGAAGATGATGCCACTATTGAAGAGGAATTAGCAAGGAAAGGTAGGCAATTCCTTGAACTGGAAGAGGAGATTTCTGCCATCGAAGTGAATATGGGCAAGCCAGAATTTTACGAAGGGAATTGGCAACCTGTACTCGACCGCTATGCAGAATTACAACAAATGTTGGCAAGTAGTGGTGGAGCAAATGTTGCATTAAGAGCAAAAGCAATCCTCGAAAGGCTTGGCTTGAGTCATCATCCTATGGGGTTGAAAGTGAGCAAATTATCAGGGGGAGAAAGGGCAAAACTGGCTTTGGCAAGGCAACTTGTAGGATTAGATGGTATCGATATGTTATTCCTTGACGAACCAACCAATCACTTGGACATTGAGACCACAGAATGGTTAGAACAGTTCCTGCGAGATTTCCATGGAACCATGATTATGGTTAGCCACGACCGTTATTTCCTTGATCAAGTCTGTACTAGAATTCTTGAAGTTGAGAACCAAATGGTATGGCAATATGCAGGGAATTACAGCAAGCACCTCAAGCAAAAAGTCGCTAATGAAGCAGCCCTTGGTGATCTGATAA
>Ga0066376_10004208_pt1 | contig 12575 bp, 10 predicted proteins | sample Knorr_S15_td_Bot_FD_77009 | JGI IMG/M metagenome (GOLD analysis project Ga0066376, IMG submission 77009) | Marine microbial communities from Southern Atlantic Ocean transect - Knorr_S15_td_Bottom_ad_5009_LV_A | ecosystem: Environmental > Aquatic > Marine > Oceanic | place: Southern Atlantic... | reverse complement strand
TGACGACTCTGCCGTCATCACGGAATTCGGCATCCTGAATACGGTCGCGGCTGAAGGGGTCGGACCCAACAAAGACGACCCGGCTGTGGTGGCTGACGTCAGGCAGTATGTCTCGCTGTTCGGCGCCAGCCAGAATGTTGTCGGCACACCGTTCCCAGGCACCTTCACGCTGGATGCCCAGGGTCGCGTCACGTCACGCTTCTTTGAAGAGTTCTACCGCGAGCGGAACACCACCGCCAACGTGATGCTCAAACTGGGCGTCGGACTCTCGCCAATTGCGGCGATCGAAGGGTCCACCGCCCACCTCAACATCACGGCCTATCCGAGCAACCCGAGCCTCACCGTCGGCACGAAGTTCTCGCTCGCGGTCGACGTCGAGCCCAACGCGAACATCCACGTCTACGCCCCGGGCGCCGAAGCGATGGGATACCGAGTGATCGGCTTCACGATGGACCCGGTGCCCCACATCCGATTCGAGCCGGTCGAATTCCCGGAGTCGGAGATCTATCACTTCGAGCCCCTCGACGAGCGGGTCCCAGTGTATCAGCGGCGGTTCACGCTGCTCCAAGAGGCGGTCGTGTCGGGCGAACCGGAAGTGGAGGAAGCGTTGAGCCAGATCGACGCAGTCACGCTGTCTGGCACGCTCGACTACCAGGCGTGCGACGACACACTGTGTTTCGATCCGGTCTCGGTGCCGTTGTCGTTCACCTTGGACGTGGAGACCCTGGACCGGCAGGGAGCGAATCGATAGGAGTCGGCATGGAAGACTTCAGCCTGGCGACGCTGCTCCTGGCGCCCGCCGCGCTGATACTGATGCTTTGGCAATGGCCCGACCGTGACCGTCACATCCACGCGTGCCTGGCCGGTGCGGCCATCTGGTGTGGGCTGGCGTTCTGGGATCCCGGGCTCGACCCCGGAAAGGCGTTTCTTCCCGCCCTTTGCCTATTTTTCATGGCGCTGGTCCGCCCGTCGCTCCGTGACCAGCCGCGACACGGCGACCTCAGGCCGCCTGGAACCGAGTAGCAACGCGTTGACCCCTTGTCCCACAACACGCCCGTCTCGGCGGCGAGCCGCGGCGCTAGCCACGGCCGCGTTCTGGGTCGGGCTCGCGAGCCCGGCGTCCGCGCAGGTCGAGCCGCAGGACTCCGCCTTCGCCGCGCATATTCGACCGTTTCTCGACACGTATTGCGCCACCTGTCACAACGACGACCTCCAGACCGCGGACTTGAGTTTCGACAGGTTCGAGACCGGGACTGAGGCATCAGCCGCAGCTGATGTTTGGAACCGCGTTGCCGAACGCCTGCGGGCCGGCCAGATGCCGCCCCGCGGACGTCCGCAACCGCCCGCCGACGCAAAAGCGCAGGTCCTGGCCTGGGCGGACGGATTCGCCGGTGCCGCCACACCGGATGGCGCACCGAATCCGGGCCGGGTCACCGCCCGTCGACTCAACCGGACGGAGTACAACAACACCGTTCGGAGCCTGTTGGGCGTGCACGGCAGCCCCGCGGACGAATTTCCCGCCGACGACTCCGGCTACGGGTTCGACAACAATGGTGACGTGCTGTCGATCTCGCCCCTGCTGATGGAGAAATACATCGCGGCCGCTCGCAGTCTCTCGCGCGATGCCGTGTTCGGGCCGCCGTTGCCGGACGAGCCGTTCCAGCTCGCGCACTACATGGCGCGTCGGTCGCACGACGCCGACGGAAGCCTGGACGACGCCGACACCCTGCCCTATTCGATGCGCGGCGCCCTGTACGGCTCGCACCTGTTTCCCTGGACGGCCGAGTACGAGCTGCGCTTCCGGGTGGCGAACTATCGCCAGCGGGCGCCCCGACCAGAGGGCGCGCCACGCCGTCCTCGCGACGCACCACCGCTTCCGCCTGAGCAGTTCCTGGAGGAGATGCGGCTGGCAGCGCCGCCGGTGCCGGTGGTGGCGACCCTCGACGGGGAGGTCTTCGACGAGGCGATCATCGAGGGCGTCAACGCGTTCGGGTATGAGCGTGGAGAGTTCGTGACCCGGGTGACGGTCGAAGCGGGTGAGCACGACTTCCGGGTGTCATACCCCCACATCGCCGATATCGTCGACCCGCGCGAGAACATGCTGCCGGACGGCCGTCGTGTGATGTATATCGACTATCTGGATATCGTCGGGCCGTTCAAGGTGAGCCCAGCCCCTCCGGCGAGCTACGACGAGATCTTCATCTGTCGTCATCAGCCGGGCACGCATAAGGAGAGCTGCGCCGGCGAGATCGTCACGAATCTGGCGCGCCGGGCGTATCGGCGTCCAGTCGCGGCGCACGAAGTGGAGCGTCTCACCGACCTGGTCACCCAGGCGCAAGATGCCGGCGACTCGTTCGAAGAGGGCGTTCGCGTGGCGGTGCAGGCCGTATTGCTCTCGCCGCACTTTCTGTTCAGAATCGAGCGTGACCCGGGGGCGGCGTCGGACAACGCCAACGCCGACGCCCACCTGATCAGTGACCACGAACTCGCGTCACGGCTGTCCTACTTCCTGTGGGCCGACATGCCGGACGACGAGTTGCTCGACTTGGCCGACACGAGCCAGCTGGGGCGTCCTGCCGTGCTCGAACCACAGGTCCGGCGTATGCTCGCCGACCCGCGCGCCTCGGCGCTGGTTGACACGTTCGCCGAACAATGGCTCCAGCTCCGTAATCTGGACCGGGCAAAACCGGACCCGGCCCGGTTCCCCGCGGTGGACGACGAACTGCGTCATGCCATGCGACGCGAGACCGACCTCTTCCTTGGCGCCATCATCCGCGAAGACCGGAGCCTCCTCGACCTGATCGACGCGCCCTTCACATTCCTGAATGGCCCGCTGGCCCACCACTACGGCATCACCGGCGTCACCGGTGAAGCGTTCCAACGTGTCGAGCTCGACGGCTCGCAGCGTAGCGGGCTGATGACCCAGGCCAGCATTCTGACCGTCTCGTCGTATCCGACTCGCACGTCGCCCGTGCTGCGCGGCAAATGGGTGCTGGAGAACCTGCTTGGCGCCCCGCCACCCGACCCACCCGCCGGCGTGCCGCCGCTCGATGTGGCGGCGGTCGGCAGCACGGTGTCGCTGCGAGCCCAACTCGAGGAACATCGCGCCAACGTGACGTGCGCGGTCTGCCACGACCAGATCGACCCGATCGGGTTTGGGCTAGAGCGCTACGACGCGACCGGCGCCTGGCGCACGCATGACGGACCGTTCGAGATCGACGACTCCGGCACGTTGCCAGACGGCACCACGTTCCGTGGCTCACTCGAGCTCAAGGGTATTCTGCGGAGCCAGCAGGATGCGTTCACGAAGAATCTGACCGAGAAGCTGCTGACCTACGCGCTGGGGCGCGGGCTCGAGGCCTATGATGCGGAGGCCGTCGATGCCATCACGCAACAAGTCGCCGCCGCCGACCACCGATTCTCCAGCCTGGTCCTGGGCGTGGTCGAGAGCCAGCCGTTCAGGATGCGCCGCCCGGAGTAAGGACACTGACGATGATTTCTTCCCGACATCTGCCCCGACGCGCCGTCCTCAAGGGGCTGGGCGCCACGCTGGCGCTGCCATTTCTCGATGCCATGGTGCCGGCGTTCGCCCGCGCCGCGCAGGTGCACGCCGCCTCGCCGACACGGATGGCGTTCGTCTATGTGCCGAACGGCATCATCATGGACGAGTGGGCCGTCCCCGGGCTCGACGGCGCGTTTCCGTTGCCGACCGAGTTCCCCAGAATTCTCCAGCCGGTTGCGGGGTATCGGGACCAGTTCTCCATCCTCTCGGGGTTGATGCAGGACGGCGGCCGGGCGCACGGCGACGGCCCGGGTGACCATGCGCGCGCGGGTGCCAGCTATCTGACCAGTGCACATCCGAAAGAGACGGCCGGGGCCGATATCCAGGCCGGCGTCTCGGTGGACCAGGTTGCCGCACAGCACATCGGTGGCCAGACTCGTTTCCCCTCACTGGAACTCGGGTGCGAGGAAGGGCTGTACGGCGGCAATTGCGACGGCCGTTACAGTTGCGCCTACAGCAACACCATCTCGTGGCGCACACCGTCAGCGCCGATGCCGCAGGAAACCAGCCCGCGTGCCGTGTTCGAACGGATGTTCGGCACCGCTGATCTCGATCCCGACCCGGTACGCCGCGCCCGGCGGGCCGCCTACGACCAGAGTGTGCTCGATCTCGTGCTGGACCAGGCCAAGACGCTACAGGGCACGCTCGGCGCCACCGACCGACGAAAGCTGGATGAGTATCTGTTCTCAGTGCGAGACATCGAGAAACGGATCGTCCAGGCCGAACAGGCCGCCGATGTCGCGCCGCCCGAGCTGGCGCGCCCCAGACCCGGCGTCCCGCAAAGTTTCATCGCGCATGCGCGCTTGATGTTCGACCTGATGACGGTTGCCTTCCAAACGGACATGACCCGCATCATCACCTTCATGGTCGGGCTCGAACTCGGCAACAAGGTCTACGAAGAGGCCGGGGTCTCGGAGGCTCACCACGGGTTGACCCATCACCGCGGTGACGCCGGAAAGATCGAGAAGATCACCCAGATCAACCGCTTTCACGTCGAACAGTTCACCCATCTGCTGGAACGGCTCTCGACGACCAACGACGGTGACGGCACGTTGCTGGACCACTCGATGGTGGTCTACGGAGCCGGCATCTCAGACGGCAACCGCCATCACCACCACGACCTCCCGACGCTGCTGGCCGGTCGCGCTGGAGGGCGGATCACACAGGGTCGACACATCTCCTACGCGCCAGAAACCCCGATGGCCAATCTGTTCGTGACCATGCTCTCGTATCTGGGCGTGGAGAAGGAGTCGTTGGGTGACAGCACTGGCCGCGTCGCCCTCTAGGGTTTCCGGGCGAGGCGTCCGTCTGGCGGCGTTACGGCGTCGGTCACAGCCCGCCTGGCTGATCCACCCTGGCGCCTGGGCAGCGCACATATGACACCGCCGTCGCAGGCGATCGCAACCGGAGAATGAACCATGAGACGCCGACGCTCGTGCCGGATCATGCCGCCGCTGTGTTTGCTCACCCTGTGGCTGGCTTCGTGTGCGCCCGCCCATGGCCAGTCGAGCAACTCACCACCCACCACGTTCTATGTCTCGGCCGACGCCAGACCCAACGGCGACGGCGGTGAGCACACCCCGTTTGTCTCGCTTGCTCAAGCGGAGGCGGCGTCGGCCGCCGGCGACACCATCTTCTTGCTCGCCAGTGAGCGCGGAACGGTGCTGGACGGCACCATCGCGCTGAAACCACGGCAGAAGCTTGTTGGCGTGAACGCCGATGGGCAACTCCTCGAGCACGCGGCCGACCGTGTGCGACTGACCAACTCGACCCCGCTCCCGGGCGGCATCATGGTGCGGCTGTCTACACAGAATGAAGTGGCCGGCATCCATTTCTTGGACATGGGCAACGCCGCTATTTCCGGGGCCGGCACCAACTACTCCGGTGCATACATCCATCACGCGACGTTTACGGGGCACGCGGCGGAACACATCGAGGACGAACGCGGACTGGTGTATGCCATCAGCTTTGATGCGGTCGAGGGGACCATCGACGGGGTCGCGGTCGAAGACAGCAGCTTTGCCGATGGCGAAGACCTGGGGGCCATCCGGGTCTTCCAATCAGGTCAAAGTCGTGGCCACTACCAGTTTCAACGCAACGACTTCTCGAACCTCGGTGGCCGCGCCTATTTCGTACGCACGCAACACACCAGTCGGGTGGAAACCATTATTCTGGATTCGACCGCCGACAATATCGGCCGGGGGGAGAGAAACTCGGACAGCATCATTCCCTATCTGATGGGTCAGTCCGAACAGGTCATGCTGATTCGCGACTACCGGTTCAAGAACACGCAGCAGGAAGGCAACCGATCCAATACGGCCATCGAGGCCTACATGTTCGGCTCGCCTCGACCGGACGAGGCGAACTGGTGTACTGGCTGCAAGCTGACCCTGAAGATCGTCGATAGCGTCATCGAAAACTCGGTGACGGACCCGATTCAGTTTTCCAACTCAGGCACGAACTCGGAACTGTCGTATGAGATCAGAAACACCAGGATCATCGGCGGTGATCCACGACAAGGCGGCGGTGGCATCTCGCTGAACCTGCAGGGTGTGGCTGACAGCGGCGGCAGCACGACGCTGCTGGTGGAAGACAGCGACATCATCGGGACGACCGGCTACGGCTTCACGCTGAACAATCGTGGCGGGGGTGACGGACACGCGGTGACCGTAGACCTCGGCGGAGGCGCGCTGGGTAGCCGCGGTCGCAATCGATTCATCGACAACGAGAAGGGCGCGATACGGATGCCGCCGATGCGAATGACCGCGCAGCACAACTGGTGGGACGGCGGGGCACCCACCATATTCGACAGCGACGACCGACCAACTGACGACGCCCACGTCCTTGTCGACCTGGTGTTGACGGCCGACCCGCGCTGACGGTTGCGACGCCGACCTATCGGGCGCCGAGGTCCAGGGCGACGATCCGCTCGCGGTCGCGAGCGTACAGGGTGGTCCCGACCAATGTCGGCACGGTCCAGGTGCGGGTCGCGAACAGCGGGGTCGTGGCGAGCGCCTCGAGCCCGTTGGGACTCAGCCGCACCAGGGACAGATCGCCATCTTCTTCCATCAGAATCGCCTTGCCGTCACCATAGACCATGCTGGCGCGGCTGAAGCCGCGCTCGCGCCACGCGGTTTCGCCAGACTCCATATGGGTCGCGGTCAGAATGGCGGTTGCCCCCTGGCCGTTGGTGCCGTAGATAAAATCACCGATCTTGAGAACGTTGAGGAAGGTGAAGCGCAACTGGCGGTCGTCCCACAGTAGCTCAGTGTGTACGACGTCGCCGTCAGGCACCAGCCTGATCGCCTGGCTGCCCCCGATGTATCCGGACGAGAAGAACAACACGCCAGTGGCGGCGTCGTAGATCGGAATCTGGAAGTTGAAATCGTTGCCGGCATCATGGGCATGCCCCCACAGCACGTCGCCAGTATCGGGGTCCATCCCGAAGACACCCTGGCCCGCGAAGACGACGGCGTGTTGGCGGCCGGCCACGGTAATCAGGCCCACCGGTGCGTGAGACACCAAGAAACTGCCGCTCTTCCACACGATCTCGCCATCGCTCTGCCGCAACGCCATCACCGACTGCCCGGGGCCGCCGACTTGCAGAAGGATGGTGTCCTTGTAGGGGATTGGCGTGATGCCCGAGCCCGGCTTGATCATCGACCGGATGAGCAGCGGCGGCGCTCCAAAATCGGTGATCAGGTTCTTTGACCAGAGCAACTCGCCGGTCTCCGGGTTGAAGACGTGCAGCTCCTTGTTGCTTCCCATCGTGAACAGGCGGTCGTCGATGAGCAGCGGCGTGGCATGGGGACCTGCTCCCTGGTCGAAATCCTGATTCTTCGACGCATAGGAGTACTCCCACAGGGTGTCGCCGCTGGCGGCATCCATGGCGATCACACTCTCGCTCGGCGTCCACGGCTCGCCGCCACCCGCCCCGGACTCGCGATACATCGTGAAGAGCCGGCCGTCGGCCACGAGAATCGACGTGTGACCGGCCCCCAACGGGCGACTCCACAGTTCCGGCGGGCCAGTCTCGGGCCACGTCTCGGCGAGACCGGGGGAGTCCACCTTGAAGTCGCCGTCAGGTCCGCCCCACTGCCGCCATTCGCCCTCCTGGGCATTGGCGGGCAACGGCGAGGCGAGCCACAGGAGGAGGAGCGCACCGGTCAGCCGCGCAGGTCTCGAATGTCGCATGGTGTGTGTCGTCTCGGATGAGTCCTACGGTGCGCCCTGCGGAAAGTCCTTGCAGGGCATCGCCCACGCTTTGCACGGCCCCACCGGAGGCGCCATGGTGTAGACCAGTCGGTTGTGGGTCTCACCGTCGGGCGTGGTGGTGGTCACCTCAATGGTGAGCGTGCTGCCGTCGGGGCTCAGGGACATCACCTCGTGCATGGTCATGTCGCCCTGGGTGCCTTCGGCTACCAGCCGGTTCCCCTCCCACCGCGATGCGGCCATCATCGATGTGTCGCGGCCCACTGGAATACTGAGCTCTCCTCGGCCGGGGGCAAACGACCAGGCCTTTACCCCGTTGGTCTCGGCGCCGATGACGACCGTGCCATTGGCGGCGTGGGTAATGAACAGTCGCTCAGTATGGTTGCCGCCGCGACCGCCACTGAACGCGGGCGGCGTCAGCTCGCTGGCGCTCTCGTCCAGCGTCCACATGCCGGAGAAATCGGGGTGCTGCGCGGCGGCCGGTCCAGCCAGCGTGAGAAACAGCAGTGCTGCGGTCAGCACCAGAAAACGTGGCACATCCACCTCCAAACCTTCGGTCAGCCTATCAGTGTGCTTGCTCCGGTCGGGTTCTGCAAGCCCTGACCGGCAAAGCCCGTCACCCACTATAATCATCTGCCGGTCTACCCACGACGATGCCTAGATCACGGACTCGCCGGTCACCATCGGCGCACAGGAGAAACTGACAACCCATGCTCACTCACATGCTGCACGCCTATGACCTTCAACTCAACAATGCCAAACGGCTCGTCAGTGACATCCCCGACGCGTTGATGTGCACCCAGCCGGCCGGCCTCGTGAACCACCCCACCTGGAGTCTCGGGCATCTCATCATGTCCGCCCACGGCGTCGGGGAGATGATCGGCATCGAACCGGACGCGCCTGAAGGATGGGCCGACCTGTTCAAGACCGGCGGGACCCCGAACAGCGATCCCACTGGCCAGCCCAGCAAGGCCGAACTGATCGCCGAACTCGAGAGGGTCCACACGAAGTGGAAAGCCGCGCTGCCCGGGGTTGACGCCGCGGTACTCGACGCCGAGCATCCCAACGAGAAAACCCGATCGTACTTTCCGACCGTCGGCGCCATGGTCGCGTACATCATGACGTCACACGAGATGGATCATCTCGGACAGGTCGTCGCGTGGCGCCGGGCCGCCGGGCTTGGACCGGCGTAGGCTCGCCTCGCCTATGTCGCAATTATCGCAACGGCCTCCGGTTGAGGTCGTTGCGTTGTTTTCAATCTCGTCGCCGCGGCGATGGCCGTCGGCCGCCATCGCGGGGCGGCGAGGTCTTTGCTAGACAGCCCTACCGTGACCCAGCCTGAGCTGCCATCGGCCGAACACGACGCCCGGCTGCACGATGCGCTGACCCGCTATTGGGGCTATCGCGAGTTCCGACCGTTGCAGCGGGCCGCCATCGACGCCAACCTGCAGGGACGCGACAGTGTGGTGGTGCTGCCCACGGGCGGTGGCAAGTCGCTCTGCTTCCAGATGCCAGCGCTCGTACGCCCGGACCGCGGTCTGGGTCTCGTCGTCTCGCCCCTCTTGTCGCTCATGAAGGACCAGGTGGACGGCCTCGTCGCGAGCGGGGTGTCGGCGGCGGCCCTGAACAGCTCGCTGGGCTCGGACGAGCGCCGGGAGGTCTACAACGACCTCGACGCGGGACGCTGCCGACTGTTGTATGTAACGCCGGAACGCCTGGTCGGCGACGGCGGCGAGTCGTTTCGTGCCCGACTCCGTGAGTGGGGCGTCAGTTTCGTCGCGGTCGACGAGGCCCACTGCATCAGCCAGTGGGGACACGAGTTCCGCCCGGAGTATCGTCGCCTCGCAGAGCTCCACGACGATTTCCCCGACATCTCCATCCACGCGTTCACCGCCACCGCTACGCTCCAGGTGCGCGAGGACATCGCGAACCAGCTCGCGCTGCGTGACCCCGAGTTCCTGATCGGCGCCTTCGATCGTCCGAATCTCAACTATCGGGTGCTTCTGCGCGCCAGCCTCAAAGACCAGATCCGCCGCGTCGTCGACCGGCACCCGAACGAGGCCGGCATCATCTACTGCGTCTCTCGCAAAGAGGTCGAGAAGCTGGCCGGCTGGCTCGGCGAACTAGGCCACCGGGCGCTGCCGTATCACGCCGGACTCCCGGACGCGACCCGACGCCACAATCAAGAATCGTTTCTGGACGAGCGGGTCGACGTGATGGTGGCGACGGTGGCGTTCGGTATGGGGATCGATCGGTCAAACATCAGGTACGTGATCCACGCCGGCTCGCCACGCTCGATCGAACACTACCAGCAGGAGTCGGGTCGGGCGGGTCGCGACGGCCTCGAGGCCGAATGCGTCTTGCTGTACTCCGGTGCCGACTATGCCCGGTGGCGCCAGATGCTGGAACAAAGCGGCGAGCTGTCGGACACGGCGCGACGCCTCCTGCGCGACATGGAGCGCTACGCGGCCGGCACCCGTTGCCGTCATCGGGTGCTGGTCGAGTACTTCGGTCAGACGTTCGATCGCGACGACTGTGCGGCGTGCGATTGGTGCCTGAAGGAACTGGAGCGGGTAGCTGACCCGGTGACCCTGGCCCAGAAAATCTTGTCCACGGTGGTCCGTACCGGTCAGAGCTGGGGCGTGGGCCACGTCATTGACGTCTTGCGGGGACGCACGACCGACCAGGTCACCGCCCGCCGGCACCACGAGCTGACCACCTTCGGGCTGCTGGCCGAGATGCCGATCCCAGAGCTGCGCGGCTACGTCGACCAGCTGACGCAGCAGGAGTTGCTGCTGCGTACCGACGGACCGTACCCGGTTCTCCAGCTGACTGGTGACGGCGTGGGCGCGCTCAAGGGCCTGACCGAGGTCGCGCTGTTTCGGCAACCGAGACCGACACCCGGCCAACGGAAGCGACGGTCCCAAGCCGACCCGGCGGCCTGGGACGGCGTCGACCGCGGGCTGTTCGAAGCCCTCCGGCAATGCCGAACAGAGGTGGCGCACGCGCGCGGCGTGCCGCCCTACGTCGTCTTCCACGACAACACGCTGCGCGATCTGGCGCGGCGACGGCCCACGACACCGGAGGAACTATTGGACTGTTACGGGATCGGCGCACGGAAGGCAGAAGACCTGGGACCGATCATCCTCGACGTCATTCGTGACTTCCAGGGGGAAGCGGACACCGCCGAGCCCGACGACCTCGCCCCGACGACGTCGCCCTGAGTCACCCGGTTTTCGAGCACCTGTGTAACCTCTGGGATCACACCCTCTGCCGCGCCGTGGTGGGGTGGCCATGCGGGCGATTCTGGGTTCCTTCGGCGCCGCGCGCGGGACGCCGGCGTGCGGGACGGGCGCGACGGCGGCGTAACCATCGTGCAGAGGTTCGGGGGCGCGCTCAACCTGAAGAGGTGCGCACGATACCTGGCATGATCACCCTCCCGTTTTCATTGAAAAAGTTCGCACGGCGTGTCCGACGTATCCCCCAGCACGAGCCGGCCGGTGCGCTTCAGATGTGCCACGACCGTGCGCACGCGCTCGCTGTCCAGGTCGGCTCGTTTACGAGGGGCCCTGGGGGATTCCAGGCGGTCGCAAAGCAGCGTAAGGGAGGATCAGCGACCCCAGCCGCACGCGAGACCAGACTCGACGCTGTCCGCTCGGTGCGGCTTGCTGTTTACCGAAGGTTGGTGGCGTCTCCTTTCACTGGCCCGCCAGCCGGCGTTTCCGCGTTGCTCACGCGAAAGGATACGCGGCCTTCTTCATGCCGCCGATCCACAACTTCCGGTTATCCCTCAGTAGGGCCCGTGATTCGACTCAACCCCTACTCCGTACGCGGGGATCGCTGGCACGTGTCAGCAGCCAGAGCCCAACCAACGCCAATAGGCCAGCTCCCAGATAGAGGATACTCCCGGATCCCTTAAACGAGAAGATTGTGGCAACGAGCACAAGAGAACCAAGGGTCGTGCGTTCGCTATACAGGGTCGCGCGCCATGGGTAGCTGGCCTGCATCGACCAGGCTTTAGCGATTCTGTCACACCGGGGCAGCCACCGACGCACTTCTCTCTCGTAGACTCCGTACGACTCGCCGTACTGGATCGTGAGACACTCCTCCTCCCACAAGGCCATTAACTGGTAAGAGGCGCCAAACAGCCCAACGGTCATCGGCACGCCCCAGCCGAAACCAAACAAGTAAGTGATGCCGAGCCAAAGCTGAAGATTGCCGACGTACATCGGATTGCGCACAACCTGATACGGGCCTCCCGTGATCAGCGGCCCTAGAATGCTAGCCCGAGTGCGAGAGACCACACCGATGTGCCGGACGGCCCACAAGCGCAATGCTTCACCAGTCGAAATCGACAGGATGCCCACAATTGTCGACGGCCAGATCGCTAGAGAGTCCGCAGGCATCGCCAAGAGGGCAGCAATCACCGGTATGGGAAGCAAGCTTCGCCGTTGAAATATCCACCGACCGACTGCGGTGGTTCGGGTTGCAAGCTGGTCTGTCTCTTCCAAAGTGTGCTCTCCGTTGGTATGGGCCAGGCAATGTCGATATGCTCGATGGTCACATTGAGCATGATCTTACAAGGTCGCGCTCCAGGGCAAAAGGCGATCCTGAGCGAACGGTGCTGAACAGACGACGGTCAGTTCTAGCAGGCTGCTGAAGAACGCGGCTGAACGAAAGCGTCTCTGCGCATCATGCCGGGTACCGACCATCCGACGAAGGTTCGCGAGCGTGTGCGCTGGCCCCGCTGGGGGGGCGCCCACACTCGGCGGCCTGCGATTAGGGACACGTCGCCCCCAGA
>Ga0066376_10004207_pt1 | contig 12578 bp, 12 predicted proteins | sample Knorr_S15_td_Bot_FD_77009 | JGI IMG/M metagenome (GOLD analysis project Ga0066376, IMG submission 77009) | Marine microbial communities from Southern Atlantic Ocean transect - Knorr_S15_td_Bottom_ad_5009_LV_A | ecosystem: Environmental > Aquatic > Marine > Oceanic | place: Southern Atlantic... | reverse complement strand
ATCCTCACTGAAAACCTCGTGGTTAATCACGAATACAACTCCAGAATCCTGGAGAACCTCACTTAGTTCAAGCATCATTGTCTCACGATCGAGATCGCCACGTCGACGACGATACATGACGATGAGAAATCTTTCAACTGCCAATTCCCACGAGATATCCTTGGCTAGATGTTTAACCATCTCGATCAAGAAATCCTCGTAATCACTGCGTAGAAGGGGGTCCATATGGGTGCGCATCATCTCATTGAATACCATGTGTAGAGTAGATGGGTGCATAGGTGGATCATAGGCTGAAAGCATACCTGATCTTTCGACCATGTGAAACTTATTGCGTCTGGTAAAGAGGTGCTGACCTACAGCGATACTAATCAGTGAAGCAGCGCTGAGAATCCCTTTCTTACCCAGTGGACTAGATGTGCCAACGGAGATTACTGCGAAGGTGAAAAACAATGCCCCAATACTCAGATAGACGGTGAGTGAATGACGATTCATCAAGCCATTGATACGCCTTTTGAGAGAATCGTAGCCGTGCAATGAGGTTACTGGACGATTGGATAGTTTTGAGCGTTCGACATGCATGAAAAATATATCACGGGTAAGCAATGAGCGCCGGCGATGGACCATCAAACTGAGGATGAAACCGCTGATTACCACCAAAGCCAATGCGGCCATCGTCGTCGAAAAATCGAATCCAAGCGTCGGTTCTATATTTCCTAACCACCATGAAGGCGAAGGACCAACATATGCCCATGAAGAGAAGAGAAAAAGGATGACCACCGCAGGTAATATCATTACCAAACGAATCCCCTCAGTAATAATTTGACGATCGATTGCAAAGAGAATCTTTTCAGCGGCCTGAAGTTTTTCCAATTCATCCACAGGTTCCACAGGTTTCTTTTCAAGGGTTTCAACCGCTTCCGATACTTCATCAACTGTGTCTTCCACCATTATCAACACCTCTTTATTATTATAGAGGAGGATAATTCAGCAGCGATTTCAAAGTGGTTACCCGCGATTGAATAACACCCTTCCTCTCTGCTAATCCTAGCACCAACAGCCATCCCCGATGCGGCGATGGTTTCAAGTAAGTGAGGGATGAAAAGCAGGATTTTAACCTCGGCAACTTCACCTTCTCTCAGTGAGGATAGAGGGATTAATTCCTCTATTCCTTCCAGTCTTCCCTGAATTAATTCCGACGGAGAGGGTATCTCCTTACCCGATGGGTCGATCTGAGGATTACCCAAAATACGGGTTAAACAAACCTCTAAATCATCATTGAACGCATGCTCTAAACGGCAGGCAGTCTCATGAATATCGCCATCGAAAGGTAAGATCTCCAAGAGGGATTCTGCCAAACGATGGCGCCGCTTCATCTGCTGGCCAAAAGCGAGACCCGTAGGTGTCAATCTAACTCCCTTATAGGGTTCATATTCAACAAATCCCTTGCCAGCTAATCGTTGAACCATTTCTGTTGCAGATGCTGGAGAGACACTCAATATATCAGCTAATTCACCATTGCGAACTTGTTTGTCGGGATCATTCTCATAAAACCCGTAGAGGGTCTCCATGTACTCCTCCTCGAATTCTTGGAAGTGCCCTCCTCCCATACTGATGCCAGCCCTAACTCACACATAATCTGTTCAGTCGGCGATGGCAGTGAAAATCACCTGGCAATGCGGACAGCGGGCCTTTGCCGGACGCCGCTCATATGGCACTTTGATGGTCTTAGTACACTGAGGGCAAGCCAGTGTATCATCTGTGGAGGAGGACGAGGGTATATCATCGGCACTTTCCTCAATGGTGGTTTTTTCGTTGGATTCTGGAGCCGTTGCCTCTTCGCTTATCGGTTCAGGTTCGGAGATGGTCGCTTCAACCGGGAAACTCATCTCGCAATCAGGACACCTGACCTTGCCGGAATATGTCGCCGGCACATTGAGTTTAACCTCGCAACTTGGACAATTGACTACGACTTTTTCCTTATCTACCTTTGAAGTGCGCTTAGATTTGGTTTTGGGTTTGCTTACCTTACCATCTGCATTACCGAACAAAGAAACTATTCTCAGTCCTAATATAACAACGGCAGCCAATAAGATCCCACCGCCTATTCCTTCCCATGCTAACGAAAAACCAGCGTCGGCACCGACATCGTTTGTAATGCTAGTAAATGAACCGCTGGCTTCGACCACCTGCCCGCCGACTACCCATCGCGCAGAAAGATCGACCACCTCCGAATTAGGCCAGATTATCGATACCTCCATGGCATTGCTCGCTCCAGCAAAGGCTGGTGTTGCTGATTCGAGTAGGATATTATTACGAACGTCGAGAATCATCACTTCACCAACCGGGATATCCCCTTGGCCTTCATTGCCAAATTGCAGTAGAATTGTGGTCTTGGTCGAACCTACTGCCTCGCCGGCTAGAGTGATGGTCATGGTTGGGGCAATCGAGTCATCTGGCACTTCTATCTCAACGAAAAGATTGGAGTTTGCACCGACTACCCAATCTGTATTCTCTACTCTGATGAAGACCTCTGCCGCACTTAAGTCGCCGAGGTTGACTCTGCCGTTTTCACTGCCGGCATTGATGGTGCGATTACTACGTATTATCTCTTGATAGGTTCCACTGATGACTTGTCCGAATACCAATTCAAGCGAACGACTGCGCCCTTGTGAAAGATCGATGCGCCAATCGACGTTAACACCATCCTCATCGTTGACGACATCCATGATATTTATCGAAACATCTTGAGTGGGTGAAATAGGTATTGAAATCAAGCCCGAAAGACCGTTCTCAACGGCACCATCAGCGCTGATCACCTGCCATGAATAGTCGACAATGCCAAGAATTGTTGCCGGGATAAGTGCCGAAAGTTCACCTGCCTCTCCGCTATCTAATTCTATGACCTCGCCACTGAGAACCTCGCCACCAACAGTGATCTGTAAACGCGCGTGCCCCGTACCATCGCCTTCATTTCTAAGCAATAAGGAAAATCGCAAATCATCTCCTAAATGCCAAGGACCATCGAGAAGGAAGGGTGTTGAGGCGCCTGCTGCAAGGAAACTAGCCGCTTCGATATCAAGAAGGTGGGTCGCTATTTGCTCACTATGGGTTCGCATTCCAGAATGTGAACAAGTCATGAGACCTGGGCGCGCGGTTGTAGAGAATTCTATTTGACTACTTGAGCCGATTGCCAAAGAGAGGTTTGCACTGTAAATCGCTTCACCAGAAAAATTACAAGCGATGATTCCACTAAAGGTGACTTCGCCGGAATTACTGATATTTAAGACCCAATCGACGACTTCACCCGCATCGGGTTGTTCCGGAGTCGATATGAATAGCAGGGATAATTCCGGCAAGGGGGGCGGCCCTATAATCAAGGTACTGCTCACAGAATCATCACTTGGATCACCATCGGAAATATTTTCTATCCAGATCTCTAAATCCAATTCTCCTTCGCTAAGCATTGTCGTAGTAAAGCTAATCTCGGTCGATGAATCACCGCTGGAATTAACGATTATTGTAGCAAGTGGGTAGCCATCGAGAGTAGAATTTACCGTTCCATTCCAATCGATATCGCCATCGTTGATGAGAAAAATGGTCAGGTTTGCATAATCACCGGAACGCAAACTGGCATTATTGGTAGAGTAGCCATTCTCATCGACTGGATCAATCGTCAATGAACCAAGCGAGATATCCAGGGGCCGAAGCCTTTGCACCATGGTCCACCACGTCAAAGATTGCTCGCCACTAGGGTCACCAACATCGCCACTTATCTCAAGCGAGAGGTTTGAATAGCCCAAGGGCGCATCACCGATTGAGAATAGCACTATTTTCACCTCACTATCATTTATCATCAGAGAACCGGCCTCGCTATCGATTAAACCGCCTTCAAGGTCACGCAATGTCGCAGTCCAATCAACGATTGATTCCAATGCACCTCCTACGCCAATTATACTAAGATTGACCGATAATGGTCCTTGACCAACATCGCCATCCCCTGTGATAACTACCGCGGTCATCACACCTCCTGGTTCGGCATCAGCAAGGGGAATCACCGCGAGGATTAGAAGAATCACTATGGCAACGGCTCGCCCCATATCCACGACCTGTAACAACCGGTTATTCACATTCACGCACCTATATGCTGCGACGCCACCTTTATCGAAGGGTGTCAGGTGGCGCCACCGTTCACCATGGACTCTGTGGAACTCCTTGCTGTCACGCCCGAACTCCTCGCTAAGGCGATTATCCATCGCCGAGAACGATTGCTAGAGTTGATTCCCGAGGAACTGGAAGCCTGTAAGGCCCAACAATCGGAAGCGGAAGCCATGGCTAGAAGTGCGCGAAAAGCCCGTGACGACATCAATGAAAAGGTCGCCTCGTTGAAGAATGAGCGAAATAATGCTCAAAAAGAGGCAAAACTCCTTTTTGAACAGGCTGGAAGTTTACGTCAGGTGATGATCGACGAGGGAAGAATGGCTGCACCTGAGCCAAAATGGGCTAAGGATAAACTCGCTGCACGTCTCGCTGAAATCGAAAATAGACTGGAGACAACAAGTGGCGATCACAAGACCGAGGGCCGCTACATCAACGAGATGAAGGCTCTGATTCGTGAGCACGAGCAATGGGTTGAGCAGAGAGCCGACTCACAGCCAGAGTTTACACAGATGCGCGAATGCCAGAAGAAGGCTGCTATATTGATGGAAACCGCGCAAAAGGCCCATCAAGCGATGACTGAATTGGCCGAAGCAAATCTCAATCGTCATGAGACCTACGTGCGCTGGGAAGAGGGGCGCAGAAGATCCACTTCCAAGAGCAAACGCCTCGATGATGCCCTAAAATCAAGTGATAGTGCCAAGACTTTTTGGAACGATAAGTTACAATCGGGTTTTGGCGCATTGCTCGAGGATTCAACGCGTGTCGGAGAAGGTGGCATGTCGAGCAAGGCCATCGCACGTCAGAAAAAGCAACAGCGGGAGAGTGAGGAGGAATGAGCCTAGAATCTCCACTTGGGTTTGAACAGCGCTGGCCAGAGGTCCACCGTCAATTGAACTCGGAAGACCAAGAGGCGGGTGTGCTTGATGGAAAATATCTCGATGGTGCTATCACTAGGGGCTTGAAAAGCCACCGAGAACACGATTCGACAATAAAACGCCGGGAAAGTCTTATTCGCCACTTGCAAAAAATATTTTCAACTAGGTTCAAGGGCTGTGATTTACAGGCTTTTGGTTCATCCCAAACCGGTCTAAATCTGAGGAATGGCGACGTTGACCTGTGTTTGATTATCGATTCAAAGGATTCGAGAAAACTACTGAAGCGAATGCGTGGCATTCTCAATGATCAGGGGATGGAGGACATCATTACCATTCCTCGCGCACGCATTCCAATAGTCAAATTTCGTGATCCTAGAAGCGGTTTTGAAGTTGACATCGCGATCAATAACAGTCTTGCCGTACACAATACCAAGTTACTCAAATCCTATTCGGAGTGCGACCCTCGCATCAAAGAGTTGATTCTCACAGTCAAATACTGGGCGCTTCAGAGAGCCATCTGCGATGCTTACGAGGGAACTTTTTCCTCTTATGCTTGGACATTGATGGCGATTGCGCATATGCAGATCATCGAACCGAACCTCGCTCCTAACCTGCAGTTATCCGAACAAAGGGAGGAAGTGAAAATTGGTAAAATCGTCTATGACATTACGGTTTCTAATCAGATTACACCCGGTGACTCAAAGTGCACAACCGGAGAACTACTCGCCGGCTTCTTCGATCGTTTTGCCCGCGGATGGGATTGGCAGAATGATGTTATTTCAATCGCCAATGGAGGTTCGATTTCTCGCAAGGAAAAGGGTTGGAAATTCACAAACCCGGGTGCGATTGAAGTGATGGAAGCCGCAGATGAAGGTGAGGAACTACCAATGGGCTACCACCATCTCAGCATTGAAGATCCCTTCGACAAGGAACACGATCTCTGCCGCGTGGTAAGGCCAGAAGGGGAATTGACAATTCGCGATGAATTGCTCAGGGCTGCAAGAATGGTCGCTGAGGGTAAACCCTTCGCCAAGATATGTGAAGTCGTACGTCCAGAGCGCTTCAAGAATGAGCAACCAGAGGACCTATTCCATGATTTGCGAACACTAAAGGAACATGAAATCCAGAGTAAACTCGATAATATCACCTCCGAAATCGATACGCTCACCACGCGAATGGACGCTTTGGAAAACGAGCGAGCATCGGCGATTAGAATGGCGAGAGCGATGCGAGGAATTATCGAAGAGACCGGTGATATTCGCAAAAAGCACAAAGGCACAATTATCGATATCCGCAAGCGCGGTAAAGAGATCGATAGTGTACGTAAAAAACGGGACCTTATCAACCGCAATGTCGTGATTCCAGTCCATATGATAGAGGAGGAATTACTCAAGGTCTACACCCGTCTCACCGCGGTAATCGATCGCGAAAGAGTTCCTTCTTTAGTTCGCGAAAAGAATTGGTTCTCACTTTTCTTTGAATTACAACAAATGCATAATAAAGCTTGTGAAGCAGGGAAATTGCACAAGGAATTCATCGCCCTATCCAAGGCTCAGCGCCAAGATATTTCCCAATTGAGAGATTTTGAAAGCGAGCACGACGAGGTTACCAAAAACCTGCTCGATGAAGAGGTATTACTCAAGGAGAAAGATGTCTCAAAGAGCGGCATGAAATCATGGGATAAGCGCGCCAATAGCATCATGAAAGCACTGCGCCAAAGACGTAATCAAATGCACACTCTAAGACGAGAAAAAGGTAGACTCGAGGCTTGGATGCGTAAGGGCGTGAGACGGTCCACTGAGCGAAAAGGTGCACCGAGAGGTCAATCACCAGGTACAGGTAATCGCCGTGAATATCGCGGCCCATCCAAGGCTGAAAAGGAAGAGATTCGTAAGAAAGCAGCCTCGGGAGCGACCATTTCACTTGGTGACCTCGAGACCTTGTTGAGTAGTGGTGGACTCAAGGGTCTGACCTCTGGGGATTCGGTCTCAAGCAAGAAGCAACGTAAGAGGAAATCAGCGATGAAAAACCTAGGTAACCTCTCGGCCCACCGTGGTTCACGTAATCGTTATTCTCGCAAGGACTGATAGGCCATAGCCCCTAGGGCGTCCGTGCCTGAATGGGTTGAAGGACTAGTTCCAAGTGAGTTATCGGGAGAGTGGATTTCGGCGGTTGCTAAATTATTTCTCGCCGAAACCGGGGAGATTTATCACGCTGATTCGATAAAGGCCTTACCCATTCCGAATTGGCGTGGTAATTTGCTGCTGGTGAATGGCGACAAACCCTCTGATCTAGTGGGATTGCTATGGTGTATGCCCTATAGTAAAACCAGAGCAAGAGTGGTTGCATTCGCTATTCATCAGGTCCACCAGTCCAGTGGATACGGCGCTCAGGCATGGGATATATTCTGTGATGCTGCAAGAAATGCCGGTCATCGCGAGGTTCAATTAGAGGTTCGTAAGAGTAATGAAAAGGCAATTGAATTCTATAAGAGGAGGGGGTTGGAAGTGATTGGCAAAATCGAGGGTTATTATTCAAGTGGGTTGGGTTATGTGATGCGCGGCCCACTATAGTCGCACAATAATCTATCCTAGCACTCAATACCAGCCCTAATAATCAAACACGTCCGTGATAACCACCGGTTGATGCGCACCCGCTTACTCGCTGATTTGCTAGAGATACCAGGGGTGGAAAATTGCATGTTGCTCGATGCTGATGGTTTCATTATCAGCGCCCTGCCGCTAAACCGTGACGCAAGCGCGGCCGCCATTCCCGGCATGTTTCGTGGTGAGGAATTTGAAATGGTGACAATCGTCGCCTCTGAATATACCATTCTCGGCCAATTATTGCCAAATCAACAGATCTTAGCCTTGATTATTGAGCCATCATCTAATATGGGTCTCATCAGATCTAGGGTAAAAGAAACCACAACCCGGCTTGGGGCAATGCTTTGAGCGCACTCAATCGAAGAGGGGTCCCATGATTACCAATCCGTGCGGACCAACGTCGATGGCTTGTTTTTCCATCGCATGGCGAATGTGACGCATCTTCTCAACCTGAAGGGTTCGCACCAATTGCCCATTTCTTCGATCCATGCCGAGATCGATGATGCCATCGACCAAAAATCCTTCATTGCCTTGAATCTCGGCATGGTTACCAACTTGGCGTTCGGTGATGATGAATACATTTAGATTCATGGAGCGCAGGAAATCAAAGAATGTGAACATCTTCTTGCGCATAGCCTCATCTACGGTGGTCAAACTGTAAATCGCCCCTAAAGAATCGAGGACGAAGGTTGTGAATCTATCACCATGTTGTTGTTTGAAATGCTCGATCATACGTCTGGTGAACTTGAGATAATCCATCGAATCATTCTCCCTACGCAACTCAGCCAAATCGGTGAGTTGTAGATTAGACGGTAATTGGATGCCCATACTTTGCGCACTTCTACGCAAAGATTCAAGGGATTCTTCCACTGTGCAATAGAGGCCAAACTCCCCCGTGCGGTTGAGGTGATTGCTGACCAATGTGAGGCAAAAACTGGATTTCATTGAACCGGGGGGTCCGGTGACCATCGTCAGATATGGCGCCCTTACATCACTCTGCATCACCCGCTCCATACCCTGCATACCACCAAGGAACATCTCGACCACCTAGAGGGCCCTCAATGACGGCGGGACTTGAACGTATCCTTTGTAGCAGCACCTCATTGGATGAGGTTAAATGGAGGGGGCATCACGGAGCGATGTGCGATGGCGGGAGCTGTGCACAGAACAGGTGAGATGAACTATGGCAGATTTGGAGCAGGTCCTCGAGGAGAAGCGTAAATTAGTTGACGAAAAAGCGACTATATATCGCCAATCTCGTGACGAGTGGAATGCCCGAACCAAGACCTGCACCATAGCCAGAAACGAACTCAATGCCGAGGTTCGTGAACTTATTCAAAACGTACGTCAACAACGTGAAATCCGGGAACAGATGAACGAAATAGTTCGTGATATGAAGAAGATTAGAACCGAGGGAAATGACAAGGTCAAGACTGCAAAAACCGCCCTAGATGCTGCTCGCGGCGAGCCGGAAGAGCCACAAGATGGAGGAAGAGGCAGGGGGCGTCGCGACCGGCCGATGACAGTACACGAACTTCGCCGCCGTGCCGATCGTTTGGAATTGGAATTTGAAATGGGTAAGCACACCGGTCAGAACGAGAAGAAGGTCATGGATGAAATCAAAAAAATCCACACTCAAGTAAGAGAGATGAAACTGGCTGAGGATGGCGATGAGAGTTTGAAAGACGCACGTTCCGAACTCAAAGCAGCCATGGACTCCCAAGAAGTGGCTCACCTAGAAGTGCAAAAAGCCGCAAATGCTGCCCAAGAGGCGCACGAGTTGATGTTACAGTGGAATAAGGAGGTCGACCGTCAGAGGGACAAGGCTGAAGCTAGTCACCGCGACCTAAGACGTTCAAAGAAGGAGGCCGATAAGGCCCATCATTACTACATCGTTTCACTGCGTTGCCTCCATTCGATTCAAGATATCCTCAGAGCCCGTCGCGGCAGTGGAGATAGAGGTGGTAAGAGGGGTGCACGTATCGAGATTCAAGACTTGATGAGCAAGTTGATGAGTGGCGATACACTAACCACCGATCAGTTAATGCAATTGCAGAGATTCGATTGATGCAAAGCAGACGGAGGTTCGCAATATGATCGAGAGAGATGAAATCGCTGCTATCCTCGGGGATTATGAGCGTCTGAAACTCCGTATCGGAATGACTGCAAGTCACTCCGCTCTAGATATATGCGATGGTGCAATCGAGGAAGGTTTTTCCACCGTAGCATTTTGCCAAAAAGGTCGAGAAAAAACCTATTCGGAATATTTCAAGACCCAGAGGACCCCCGCGGGTCGTGTCCGTAGAGGAATGGTCGACAAAGCGATTGTCCTCGATAATTTCAACGATGTCATCAACTCAGATCGTCAACAGAAGATGCGCGATCGTAATGTCATCTACATTCCAAATCGCTCGTTTACCTCCTATAGTAGCATTGATGATATCGAAAATAATTTCCATGTACCCATGTTCGGAAGTCGCAATATGCTAAGGATGGAAGAGCGCACTGAAGAACAGGATTATTATTGGATTCTCGACAAAGCTGGCCTACCTTATCCCGAAGCCATCACTAACCCAGAGGATATCGATTGTCTGGTCATAGTAAAATTGAATCACGCACAGAAGAAGTTGGAAAGAGGCTTCTTCACCTGCACTTCATTTGCAGAATATCAACAGAAGAGCGAGCTTCTTCTCAAAGATGGGGTGATAGATCAAGCAAGTCTCGACGGAGCGCACATCGAGCGCTACGTAATCGGCCCGGTTTTCAATCTGAATTTCTTCTATAGTCCGCTTGAGGAAGAGATGCCTAAGTTAGAATTGCTCGGCGTTGATTGGCGCTTTGAATCCTCGTTGGATGGTCACGTGAGATTGCCAGCACCTCAGCAGATGACAATGCCACCAAATCAGCAAATCCCAGAGATGACCGTGGTCGGCCACAATACCGCTACCATTCGTGAATCATTATTAGAGACCGCTTTCGAACTAGGAGAGAAATTCATCACCGCCAGCAAAGAACATTACAACCCTGGCATCATCGGTCCCTTCTGCTTACAAACCTGTATTGATAAAGATATGAATTACTATATTTATGACGTTGCTCCAAGACTAGGTGGTGGCACAAATATTCACATGAATGTCGGCCACCCATACGGCAATTCGACTTGGCGCAAGCAGATATCAAGCGGTCGTAGAATCGCGATTGAATTACGACGAGCATCCGAGCAGGATCGCTTGCTCGAAGTCTTGACTTGAGCCATTAATTCTAATAGCGACCATCTCGGTCTCAACTTCATGGCGATGGTCGAGCACATCAATCTCGTCTCCAGCGATATCGATAAAACGGTTGAATTTCTTCAAACTGCAATTCCTCGTTGGCGGATTAGAGGACAAGGTTCGACCGAGCGCTGTCCGCGCTGGGTTCATTTCGGTGACGATGAGTACTACCTCTGTATAGAAGACCGTGGTTTCGGAAAAAAGAGCAATCATGAAACCTATTACCATATCGGTTTCAACCATATAGGCATAGTTGTCGATGATGTATTAGCACTGGTTGAAAGACTGAGGGAGAAGGGATACAAGGAGGGTTTACACGCTCCATATCACAATAGTAGAGCTCGGTATTATTTCTTTGATCACGATGACATTGAATACGAATTCATCGAATATCACGATGGAAAAGAAAAGAACGACTATTCAGATGTATGACCGGCGCAAATCACTACTGGCTATGTGCTTCTAATATGTCGATTGAGATGATAGATAAAGCCTCTTCGTGTGTACTTTCAAGTGAGATTGGACAAGCCAGTCCAGTATCGACAGCATCGAGCCAAGTCTGGGCGCAAACACACCAGCGATCACCGGGTTTTAATCCTGGAAAACCATGTTGAGGGGCGGGAGTGATTAAGTCGTTACCTTGAGAGCGGGCGAATTCAAGAAAGTCTTCGGTCAAGATACAACAGACGACATGCAAACCACGATCATCCTGATTGGTATTGCAACAACCATCGCGATACCATCCAGTAATCGGGTCTACAGAGCATGGTTCAATCTCGCTACCAAGAACGTTGATTTTGGGATGCATGAGGAGGGCTAGATGGTCACTAGATATCAATAATACCAAGACCGAGTTTCGTTTACATATAGGACATGGCAGAGATAACGAGATGCCCGTGGCCGTCTAAAGACCCCTTGTACATCACCTACCATGATGCAGAATGGGGGATTCCCAACTACGATGGCCGCCTCTTATTTGAGAAGGTAATCCTCGAGGGGGCACAATCTGGGCTGTCATGGATCACCATTCTCAAGAAGCGCGAAAATTATCGCCGTCTGTTCGAGGGTTTCGATCCCGCCAAGGTCGCAGCCTTCGACGACGAAGACGTAGCGCGGCTGATGGCTGATGCCGGCATCATCAGAAATCAAGCTAAGATACGTTCAGCAATCAAGAATGCCAAGGCCTTCATCAAGCATTTCGGCACCGATGAAGATGCTTTCAGTGCCTTTATGTGGGGTTTTGTCGGCGGCGAGCCGATAATCAATCAAAGAAATAGCATGGAGGATTTACCGCCGGTAATAGATGCGAGCACCAAGATGAGCAAGGCCCTCAAGAAGATAGGTTTCAGTTTCGTCGGCCCAACTACTTGTTATGCTCTGATGCAGGCTGCAGGCATGGTCGATGACCACCTAGTAACTTGTTTTCGCCATACTTCGAATCGGCCCTGAGTGATACCGTTGACTAATAGGTGCGACGACGAAGAGTAATTATTGCAAACAATGCACTGACAAACAGGAGTATTGGTTCAAATCCAGGCATTGCATCATCATCTGTATCGCTTCCACTGCTATCTGTAGAATTTGAACCAGCGGCGGCAGTAACTTCACAGCCGGTTTGATCTATTACTGTGTTGAGTGGAGTGCTAGGACATTGGTCGAAACTATCT
>Ga0066376_10004206_pt1 | contig 12580 bp, 7 predicted proteins | sample Knorr_S15_td_Bot_FD_77009 | JGI IMG/M metagenome (GOLD analysis project Ga0066376, IMG submission 77009) | Marine microbial communities from Southern Atlantic Ocean transect - Knorr_S15_td_Bottom_ad_5009_LV_A | ecosystem: Environmental > Aquatic > Marine > Oceanic | place: Southern Atlantic... | reverse complement strand
TACTCGGTTGGTCATACAAACCCGAGGTCGGCGACCCGAGGGAGACGCCGGCGAAACCATTGACCGAGGCTTTGGTAGCCAAGGGACTCAACGTCTCAGCATTCGATCCACATATCGAACCATCTCAATTTCCAGATGAGGTAGATGTGGTCGGCGACATCATAACCGCTGAAGGTTTTGATATGGTGATTCTGGTAACCGCGCATAAGGCCTGCACAGATTTGGATTGGGTTGGGCTGGCGAAGCGAATGAGAAACCCGATCATCTATGATGGACGGCGAGTTCTCGATTTAGATGCACTTGAGAAAGCAGGATGGGCAACCTATGCTATTGGCCGACCAAACGAAAGTTAGACCTGCAAACCGTTGTAATTGTGTCATAAATACTCGGGTCTTACTCTCATATAAGAGATGAAAGATGGAACGTATTGTTGCGCATGGCAGAGACAAGTGTAATGAATTCATCCTGCGAGGATTTTGAATCTGTTCTCCATTGCTCAATCGATACCCATCTAGACAATTGTGATTTCGCTTTTTACATTGATATTAATGGAGAGAGAAAAGAAACAAGATGGTATTCAAAGGACAGAATGATGAAATATGAGTTTGGCGAAGAAATTGTTCACTACTACAAGGTTTCATTTTTTGTTAGAGAAGAAGATGGGACAATTCATAGAGAGATATGTGAGCAAAAGACGCATTGGTCATATTGCGATGGTGTATTATCTGCCGTAAAACTTCTCATAGACGAGAGTTGCACTATATTGGAATTTGGTAGCGGCTACGGCAGCCAGAAATTGTCTTCTTATTGTACGATATTCTCCGTGGAGCATGACGACAGATTTATTTCCTTGTTTCCAGAAGTAAATTATATCCATGCTCCACTTATGCCATCTGAATCCTTCCAAGAATTTTGTGAGAATCAATGGTACGATGCTGATGTTGTATCCTCTTCACTTCCGGAAAGGATAGACTTGATACTTGTGGATGGCCCCCCTAATGAGATAGGGAGATCGGGATTGTTGCATCATCTTGAATTATTTCCTGATGATGTAGTTTGGATAATAGACGATGTATTGAGGTCAAAGGACCAGCAATTAGCTAATTACATTTGCTTGCATAAATCATTAATCCAATATCGATTCTGGAATTTCTCAATCCTCACCAAGAAACCGATACACTCAAATATAATCCAGTCAATACATACTGCATCTGAAATAGTCTTCAATAATGAATCATCCAATTATTTGAGACATTATTATCCTAGTTTAAAATAGAATAACTTTGGATACTGTGAGGAATTGAAAATACATTAACTTCTCAATTTCTCTGAGGTAAGGTTGAAGAACGATACAGATGCGCGACAAGGCATGGATTCAGATGCGAAGGTGTTGGAGTTGCACGCCACTCCGGCATTCTATCAGGTTCCGTTTCTAATGTTGGCGAATCTCCGGAAGAATCGAAGTCTGTTGAAGAATCTTGTTTCGCGTGATTTTAAGGTGAATTATCACGGCCATGTGCTAGGGTATTTCTGGTCACTGATTGAGCCCTTGGCATTAACAGCCATTTTCTTCCTGGTATTTGTAATATTACGGGGTAGCGCTGATACCTTGCTCCCACTAAAAATAATGATTGGCATACTAATTTTCAATGCTTTTTCAAGGACATTGAGTGGTTGTACATCCTGTTTAGTGCATAATTCTGCCCTCATTCAACAGGTTTACTTCCCAAGAGAAATTTTCCCAACAGCAATATCTTGTTTCCGCTTAATAAGCCTAGCATTGAGCATCACCATCGTTATTCCTTACATGATATATGAAGAGATTATGCCCACACCTACAATATTGCTGCTTCCATTATCGATGGTATCTGCAGTTGTTCTCGCACAAGGCATCGGTATGATAGCATCAATACTCCACGTTAGGATCAGAGATACCAAACAAGTGATCGATCTCCTCCTAAGGGCTGCATTCTTCCTTTCAGGTGTGTTCTATGGTGCAGAACATATTCCGGTAGAATGGCTTGATGTGTACCTGCTCAACCCCATTGCAGTATATATCGAGATGGCCCGTGCCGCAATTATCGGGGATATGGGGGTTCTAGGGTGGATGGATATTTTTCGTTCTATTCTAATCTCAGTAATTTTCTTCATTATTGGCTCGATTGTTTTCGTCAAAAATGAGCGTAAGGCGGTGAAGCATCTATGACCGGAAGTAACGTCATTGAATTAAAGGAAGTCGTTCTTGATTTCCCTGTATGCCGAACTGGTCCGACCTTCTTGAAAGAAATATTCACCCGACGTAGTAAATCTGCAAGGTCGAAGAGCTTCAGAGCAGTTGCTGACGTTAGTCTTGGAATAAAAAAAGGCGAGGTGTTTGGCATCATAGGCCCAAATGGTGCAGGTAAAAGCACTCTTCTCAGGGTGATGGCTGGAATTTATGCGCCTGATAGTGGTTCGGTAAGAATCGAAGGAAGAGTCACACTATTGGCCAGCCTTGGCGCCGGATTCCAAAGGAACTTGACAGGTAGAGAAAACATATTTCTCAGCGGCAGCATTTACGGAATCCCCGTAAACGAATTACATCAATTGATACCTTCTATCATTGTCTTCTCAGGCATTGGTTCATTTATCGACCAGCCACTTCGTACATATTCATCGGGGATGAGGGCAAGACTGGCATTTTCGATTTCTTCACATCTTTCCCCAGACATACTATTGATTGACGAAGTTCTTTCTGTTGGAGATTCGGCCTTCCGTGAAAAATCAAAGGATCGTATTATTGAGATGGTCAAGAGTGATTCTACCGTAGTTATCGTCAGCCACAATGAACCAATCTTGAAAGAATTGTGTGATCGGGTGGTCTGTTTGCATAAGGGGGAGATAGATTTAATCAGCGATGATGTGCAGTCAGTTTTCCAGCGCTATCACACATTGTCAATTGAAAATCAGCAATGAGCTATTGAGAATCCAGAGGATGGGTGACCATGATACGAAAAATGTTAGAAACCTTGCCTTTTGTACGTTATAGGCCACCGTTATCTGCACCTCTAAGAAAGCTGGTGGTAATGGCTACCAAACGCCCTGTTCAATTGTCAATAATTGAATATTCATTCACTCGGAAGTTGAAAAATCAAGGTGAAGAAGTGATCCAAGAACTGGAAGCAGCGATAATTTTCCTTCGCAAAGAACGCTTTTCGAGACGTGATTCTTCAAATCTATTCGTTGCCGGCCTTCGCTCAATATGCAACTGGAACTCTGAGCGCGGAGTCGAATTCGGGCTACAATTTATCCATGAACTCCCCGATAGTCGGGCGGTTCGTACATTGGTGACATACCTAAATCGACTGCACCGTCATAAAGACGCCCTAATGGTGCTCAATTTAGGTGTCAATGTTCAATATGTGCAAAGCACTAGAAAGTCAATTTTTGATAGACTGTTTGGTATCCAACAGAAACTGAAAGCAGATAATCTATCATCACCAACTCGTACTGATTTACCATGGCTTGTTAGGATAAGAAAACCGATTAAACTGAAGAAGAAAGCAATATACTTTCAGCATCCACTTGAGGATCTCGGTTTCGGTCAAATGGAAGGCCTAAAGCCTCAATATGATTTGGTAGGGTGTCTAACGGTTTCAAGAAATGAAGAACCAAAAGCCGCTATAGCCACCTTTAGATTCTTTGATGAAGAAGATACCGAATTGAGCCCAGCGCGTATTGAAGGCTTGACATTTTCAACAAATGTGGGATGGTATTCTTATCTTCGTCAAGACAATGAAGATGGCGAGTTTTTCATAACGTTTGAACTACCGGAAAAGAGTGAATACACTGTTGTGGGATTCCAACGTTGGAATGCAAAATCCAGAGTATTGCTGCAGCCGGAAGTGAAGTTGAGGCCTTCGAGCATCAACCAATTCCATTTTGAATTCAATCGTTTCCTGATGGATGTCAAACGCAACGAATCCGAAATCATTGTATTCATGTTTTCAGGCACAACTTACGTGCAGGATATTCGGGCAAATCGTCCGATTCGTTTGACCAGAGAGTTATTGAGGCGTGGAATACCTGTCATTTTTAATTACCACCGCTTGAAACGAACAGATGACCACCCAGAATACAAGGGAGATATTCTTTTTCAGATCCCAATTGACGTCACAAAATATTTCTTATCTCGGCTCGCAAATCTTAATATCGGCAAATCAAAAATATTCATGATTTCATACCCACATCCGGTGATACCTAAGATACTCAATCGCTTCAAGGTGAATGGATGGATAGTAATGTATGATGCTAGGGATGATTGGGAAGAATTTGAAAAAGTCGGCCAAGCAAAATGGTATAATTCCGCGAATGAAAAATACATTGTCAGAAATAGTGATTGTGTCTCCGCAGTATCTTGGCCTCTCGCGGATAAATTAGGCACATATGAGCCAATAGAACCCATCCAAATCATCCCAAACGCGCTCTCACCAAATTTTCTTTCGGAAGGATATAAGCGGAAAGGCGGGGACACGATTAAAGTGGGTTACTTCGGCCATCTGACTTCAAGTTGGTTCGATTGGGATGCATTAATATCAATCGCCCAAGAAAGGCCTTCTTATCAATTTGAAATCATTGGACATTCAGCACCAGATAATTTAGAGTTACCGAGAAATATTGAATTGATGGGGCCAAAAACGCATTCCGAAATCAATGATATCGCTGCGTATTGGAGCGTTGCAATTATTCCCTTCAAATCCAGCCTATTATCAGATGCAGTAGACCCGATAAAAATTTATGAATACATGGCTCTCAATCTTCCAACTGTATCATTCCGAATGCCTCAGATTGAAAAATATCCATATACAATAACAGTTGATAATGTCGAAGATTTCTGTGCGGCAATTGATGAATTTGTTAATCATCAGCCTCTCAAAGATGTACTCGCCAATTGGTTAGATTCCAATACCTGGGAAGATAGAGTTGATTCCATGCTCGATATTGCTCTAAAATCTCAAGATCAAGACATTTCATTATTGGGAGTGAACAAATGAAAATTCTGTTCCTTTATCGACACGGTATTCTCGGTGGTGTGTGCACGCAATTGTTTCACAGATTTCGTAACATCCCAGATGATTTAGATATTGAGATCCATTGTGGATTCAGAAACGATTACGGCGTGAAAGATATGTTGAGTGACTACGCCACGTTGCATTTTAATTTGAACAAGGAAAACACAGTTTCTTTTCTTGGTGAAAATATTTTTGATGTCATCATCATCATCGATTCATATGAATATGTAGAAGCGCTGAGAGAAATCGACCACAGTGCAGTGGTTTTTATTGAAGTTCATACAAGTATTGAACGTAATTTGGAATACCTATCCCGTTTGCAAGTTTCTGACTTCGACGCCTTCATCACTGTGTCAGAATACATGAAGGATAGGATTCGATACCATGTGGGAAATGAGATGAACGGTAAAAGAATAATCACAATTGGGAATGTATTGGATTCGACCCTATTCATACCAGAAAAAATCGATACTAAGGGTTCACCAATTGTCTCTTGGGTCGGAAAAATAGACGATCACAAAGATTGGAAAGCATTCATCAATATTGCATCGCATATCCACAAAGACAATACAGAAATTGAATTTTGGATTATCGGTGGCCAAACATGTCCTGAGGAACTTGCCCAAAACGTATTTGATTTAGCAGAAGAAGTCGGTATAATTTCCCGATTCAAATGGATAGATAGAGTTGAAACTCAAAAGATGGGAACTCTGTATTCACTTATCGCTGCGAGGGGCGGACTCAGTCTGGTGACCAGCCATTGCGAGTCCTTCGGAATGTCGATACTGGAGTCACTACTAGCAGGCTGTCCAGTTGTTTCTTCTGAAGTTGGAGCGATCTCAGAAATAACTGAACCGGCCCCCTATCTAGAATTGTATTCGCGCCAGAACCTAGAACAAGCCGCTACCCTGTGCACATCTGTATTGAGTGACATTGAAAATGTCAAGGAATTATTGAATCAACAAAGGCCTAAGCTAACAGAAAAATATGACAGTGCTATACACTCAATCTTCTACTGGAGGATATTGGCAACATTTGTTGAATCAAATGAAAGAATGCTACAAAATCTGGTTTCAAAATATATGGAACAGACAGATGAAACTTCCCAATTTGATTCAAAGGAGAGGTTACTCGATGTGCGGATACAAAATATTGTTAGGGTAAGCAATATTTCTTATTCAAAAATACTAAGCAAAGACTACATGATAGACATGAGAAATTTTCAGCCGTCAAAGTTGGCCAATATTCCCACTACCATACGAGAGTTGCAAGAAGTCAGAATCGCTGGAATAATGGACGAGTTCACATATAATTCGTACTTAGATACTTGTGAATTGATAAATTTATCATTCAAAAATTGGGAGAGCGAATTATCACAATTCAAGCCGGATATTGTGTTCATTGAGTCTGCTTGGAAAGGGAAAAACAGTGAATGGCAACACAAAATCAATCGTACTGATGTAGAATTGTTCATTCTGTCGATTTGGTGTAGAAAAAGAAAAATCCCAACGATATTTTGGAACAAAGAAGACCCGGTACACTATGGCACTTTTCTATCTACTGCCGGATTATTTGATTACGTATTTACCTCAGACATTGATTGTATCCAAAATTACAAGTCTGCTTTAGGCCACAGTAGGGTCTATGGTTTGCCATTTGCCTGCAATCCGAAATTGACAAACCCAATAGAAAAGTACAGCAGAAAACAAGGAGCGAGTTTTGCGGGTGCATATTACACTAGATATCCGGAAAGAGCAGAAAACCTTGTCACAATGATTTCAGCGCTATCTGAAATAATGTCCGTGGACATCTATGATAGAAACTTAGGGACTAATGACAAGAGATATCAGTTTCCTCCGGATTTTGAACATTTGATTGTTGGTACTTTGGAATATGATGAAATAGATAAGTCATACAAAGGATATAAATTTGGAATAAATATGAATTCAGTAAAACTTTCACAAAGTATGTTTGCAAGGAGGGCATTTGAGTTAATGGCTTCAAATACAATCGTTTTGAGCAATTATTCTCGAGCAATGAGGATACTATTTGGAGACTTGATTATTTGTTCCGACGGGAAAGACGAAATAATAAGCAGAATAAAGAACAATTTCTTAGACGATGAGAGTTATCGAAAAATCAGATTGGCTGGCTTGAGAAAGACACTGAAGCACAACACCTATCTCGAAAGGCTTCATTACTTAGTTACGAAAGTATCTGGTAAGGAATCGATTATTGAGCAACCCACAGTCCAAATCATCTCAAAAGCGGAAAATATTGAACAATATGAGTTGGCTGTGCAAAACTACGTGCGTCAAGGATACCCAAACAGATCCCTCTTGATAATTACATCATTTGAGAAAGATGATTTTGTAAAGTCGAAGGTTATTGAGCATGACATCATAACCGTTACTGATTTTGATATTACTGATATCGAAGCAACCATTTTGAAACCAGATTTTGTAGCATTCTTGTCACCATTGGATTATTACGGGAGGAATTATCTCACGGACCTCCAGTTAGGGTTCAAATATTCTGACACACGAATCGTCACAAAAAGTTCACATTACGTTGCCTTAGATTCTAATAAAATTAAACGTGTCGAACAAGGTTCTGAATACAAGATGTGCATCAAGTCTGGATACAATAATTCCATGATAGAATATAGTCTGTTAAACGAGAAAATACTAGGTAATTATGTGTTAGATCCAGATAGTGATCTACTTGATGAGGAAAATAGACTTTCAATAGACGAGTTCAATTACTGTAAGAATTATAACCTCCATAATTGCGCGGGGCATCTTGAATCAACGATATGCGATATTGAGGATTTAGATGTTGGATATGAGGTTTCAGAAATTTTGGAAATTGGAGAATTGATGAACCCGGAATCAACCGAGAAGCCCGTAGAAAAATACCTTTATGGTGCAGAAGTATTTCATGATTCCTGGAACGGGGCACACAAAGATGTAAAGTTTGAGGTTGAAGGTGAAAATTTGTTAATACACTCGACCCTCGCCGCTAGCGAACATACGTATTTCTATTCAAGCATAATTAGTGATATCGATGATTTGTGTGAAGAAAGAACATTGTTCTTTGAATGTGGTCCAGGATTGAATGTTAGTTTAGTAATTCGATTTCTCAATGAATCGGGGGAAGTATTGTCCACAGAAATAGTACCCTCAAATGTCAATCACACTTGGGAAATAATCGATAATTGCACGCAAGTAAAGTTAGGCTTGAGGATATATTCTTCAGGTTCTTGTGACGTTAAGAGGGTGCTATTTGAGCACAGGGATTTAAGCCCAAAAAAGATTATCACTCAGCACAATAACTTGATATTGGCAAATAATTATCCTAGTTATCATGATTTGTATAAAAATGGGTTTTTACACAGCCGTGCATCTTCATACAGAGAAATGGGTGTAAATGTAGATATTTTTACACTTAATAATAAAATGTTAAATTATTATGAATTTCACAACATTGATGTAATTAGTGGAACTAATGTTTCTTTAGGTAAAGTTATTGAAGATGGAAAATACAAGAACATCATGGTTCATTTTCTCGATGAAGAGATGTGGGAGGTAATAAAAGATATTGCTCCCGATACGAACATATTCATCTGGGCGCACGGGGTAGAAATACAACCCTGGTACAGAAGGATGTTTAACTACCCCGATGACGTAAGTCTAGAGATTGCAAAGATAAAAAGCGAGGAGAGGATGGAGTTCTGGAGATCCATATTTTCCAATTTTCGCAAAAACATGAAGATGATATTTGTATCAAAATACTTTGCAAACGAAGTGATGGAAGATTTGGGCATCAAATTGAAAAAATCTCAGTTTGAAGTAATTCACAACCCCATAGACACTTCAAGGTTCAAATTTGTCGAGAAAACTCCTGAACAAAGGAAAAAGGTTCTTTCAATTAGAACATTCGCCTCACCAAAATATGGGAATGATATCAGTGTCAATGCAATAATAGAATTATCTAAATATCCATTTTTTGATGACTTAGAATTCATGATTGCGGGTGATGGGGAGTTATTCGATGAGATTACGGCACCCTTGAAAAAATTCACAAACGTTACGATTAGAAAGGGCTTCTTGTCTAATAAGGAATATGAGGAGATATTTTTAGAATACGGCATTTTCCTAACACCTACAAGGTGGGATTCTCATGGTGTCTCTCGTGATGAGGCAATGTCAGCGGGATTGGTTCCAGCTACAAACAATGTCTCTGCAATACCTGAATTTGTTGACGCATCGTGTGCGATATTGGCAAATGCAGAGGATCATGTTGGTTTGGCTGAAGGAATTGCAGAGTTATACCATAATCCCGAACTATTCATCGAGATGTCAAATAATGCTGCTCAGAGAGTTAGGAAACAGACATGTTCAACAATCACGATACCTCAGGAATTAGCATTAATGGAAAGGAAAACCTAGTGTGGTGGAAAGATGAAAAAACCAGTTATTCTCGTTGTTGGTGCGAGGCCAAATTTTATGAAAATCGCGCCCATCCATGCCGAATTGGCCAAGCGTGACATCCCGCAGATTCTCCTCCACACCGGGCAACACTATGACGAGAACATGTCCAAGGTATTCTTCGATGATCTCGGTATGCCCCAGCCCGATATATACCTGGGAATCGGCAGCGGCTCGCACGCTGAACAGACGGCAAAGGTGATGGTCGAATTCGAGAAGGTATGCATAGAACACGAGCCGGCAATGGTCATTGTCGTCGGTGATGTGAATTCTACCCTAGCCTGCTCAATCGTCTGCGCCAAGATGTGGATCCCCGTCGCCCATGTCGAGGCCGGACTGCGCTCGTTCGACCGGACTATGCCCGAAGAAATCAACCGGTTATTGACCGATTGTATCTGTGACCTATTGTTGACCCCCTCGGTCGATGGAGATGAGAATCTGCGCAATGAGGGGGTGGCTGAGGAGAGAATAGTACGGGTTGGCAATATCATGATTGATAGTCTGTTCAGTAATTTGGAGAAGGCAAAACAGTCGACGATTCACCAAGATCTGCAACTCGTGGGACGAGAGTATGGGGTGCTCACCCTACATCGGCCGTCAAATGTTGATGATGAAGATTCATTCAAATCAATTATCTCAGCCCTTGTGCACATCGGAGAAAAAATCCCCCTGGTCTTCCCGATGCACCCCCGGACATCCAAGCAGGTAGAGAATTTCGGGTTGAAAGAAAGGTTGGAGGCGATTCCCAATATCGTCATCACCGAACCAATCGGCTACCTCGATTTCGTTGCCCTTACGGCCGGTGCGAAGATGGTATTATCGGACTCGGGTGGAATTCAGGAGGAGACCACTGCTTTGGGTATCCCGTGCATAACCCTGCGAGAAAATACCGAACGCCCGATAACGGTTACTGAGGGCACCAATGTTGTGGTCGGCAATGATACCGCGGCAATCATCGCCGCAGCTGACGAGATTTTCACCAATGGTGGCAAGTCGGGTCGGATTCCTGATTTATGGGATGGCAGGACAGCGGCTAGAATCGTAGATTTGATTGAGAAATATATCTGAAGATGAACTGGAGATGGTCGGATTCGGATTCTCCACGTGTTGGCCAACAGCCCTCCTGATACCAACGGCTACGCGGTTCGCTCGCAGTCATTGATGTCGGCACAATATCGTAATGGGAAAGTCATCCCAATCGCCCTCACATCACCTTGGTATCCTGAGAGAGAGTCGATGGTAACAGAGTATTCGGCCGACAATATTCAGTATCTGAGGACCATTCATCCGGCGTATATCGACAATAACAAAGGATTACTGAAACGTTGGGTAGCGCGTCGCGGCCGAGCCAAAATCAGGCGTCTAGAGAGACAAAAAAAGGAATTGACAGACCGAGAGGAGGATGAGGGTAGTTTTTTCCATAACATGCTTATCTTCACAAAATACCGGATTATCCATGGTTTTCGATTCATCTTCAAATATGTCAGCCCGGCATTTACCTGGGTCGAGGAAAAAGTCCTTTTCAAGTTATTCCGCACTAGGATAATTGCAGTAGCCAAGGCCCAGAACAGCGAAATAATCCACGCTCACACCCCTTATCGAGTGGGAATCCCAGCCCTTTATGCGGCGCGAAAGTTGGGGCTACCCTTCGTCTATGAGATGCGCGGCATGTGGGAGGAGACCGCGGTCGGAAGTGGTCGGTGGAAATCATGGGGGCCTTCCTATCGCCGCTTCAGGAGAATCGAGACCAAGTTGCTCAAGCGTGCCGATGCGGTCATCTGTATCTGCGAGACCTTGCGCACCGAGGCGATTTCCAGGGGTGTTGATGCGGCTAAGATCACCGTGGTTCATAATGCAGTCAACCCTTCTCAAGGTGTTGTTGCGGTCGACAGAGTAGGTAGTGCTGGTGGGGAAGGCAGCGGTGGTGTCGACCGGGGTGGCGAGGACAGCGTGGATGTAGGGGACGGCGGTGCCGGCCGGGATGGCGGTTCTGGGTTATTAGCTCAAGTCCGAGGCGAGTTGGCACTCTCCGAAGGTACGGTAGTGGTCGGTTATATCGGTAGCCTTAGGGCGATTGAAGGGGTTGAGCAAACAGTGTCTGCGGTGGCTAAACTTGCTGACCAAGGACTAGATGTGCGCTTTTTCGCCCTGACCTCTACCAGCGGCCAAGCTGAACTTCGTCGCCACTGCTCCGAACAAGGAATAGCCGACAAGTCGGTAATCACCGGGCCGGTTCCTCACCTTGAGGTCGAAGCGTTCTACCAACTCATCGATATCTTCGTGGTCAGCCGGCCAAAAACCCGAGTCACCTCCTTGGTGACTCCATTGAAGCCGTTTGAGGCGATGATGGCCGGGAGCGCAGTTATCTGCAGTGACTTGCCGGCGTTAGCCGAAATCGTCGACGATGGCAAGACTGGATTGTTGTATTCGGTCGATGATACTGACGACTTGGCGAGTACAATCAGCCGGTTGGCAGGTGACTCCGATTTACGCCAACGATTGGGCACTGCGGCTAAGAATTGGGTAGAGAGTGAGCGCACATGGGAAGTCGTGGTCGAGCGAGGACTGGCCGCTTATGTTATTGCTCAGGCAGGGAATCCACTGCGTTGATGTCGTGGTAAGCACAAAGAGTGAGTTCCACTTCGCTAGGCCGATGCACCTGCTGTGGATAACCGGTCGTACCTTTGGTCGTGACCTTTGTCAAACCACCCAGATACAGGTTGCCAATGCTTTGGCAAGGCGAGGTTGGAAGGTCACTTTCGTTGCCCCTGAAACGGCCGATACAGCGGCATTCGTCAAATCCGAAGGGCATGGTTTTACCTCCGGTATTGTCATTTCCAATATCCCCGGGCTGAAGAGCCTGTCATTTGAGAGAGTATTGCGCAAGCAATTGCCGAGAATCCTACAGGATACGATGCCCGATGTTGCAGTATGTGATTGGCGTGGTGCCAGAGGTGCATGGCAGGGATTGGAAAGGTACGGCATCGGCTGGGCGATGGTAGACCGCGGTCCGCCTGCCTATCGCAGTATTCTCGGTCG
>Ga0066376_10004204_pt1 | contig 12584 bp, 15 predicted proteins | sample Knorr_S15_td_Bot_FD_77009 | JGI IMG/M metagenome (GOLD analysis project Ga0066376, IMG submission 77009) | Marine microbial communities from Southern Atlantic Ocean transect - Knorr_S15_td_Bottom_ad_5009_LV_A | ecosystem: Environmental > Aquatic > Marine > Oceanic | place: Southern Atlantic... | reverse complement strand
CACCTGTGTCGTACGTAAGGATTGGTGACCGAGAAGTTCTTGAACACTTCGTAAATCTGCGCCATTATCAAGCAAGTGCGTTGCGAAACTATGACGAAGGGTGTGAGGGCTAATCGATGGGTCAAGTCCAACTTGTTCCAAATATTTCGAAACTTTCCGTCTCACCGAACGCGTTGATAATCTTGTTGAATGTTTGTTAATGAAAAGTGGATCTTCACTTTCAGTGGAAATGTTATTCGCATGCATAATCTTCAGGTATGTTGAAATAGCAGCCATGGCGTGTGAACCCAGAGGAACGATTCGTTCTTTACGACCCTTACCACGGATAATAATCGCTTGACCAGTTTCATCGATGTCGCAAAAGTTAATACCGACGAGTTCACTTACTCGAATTCCTGTGGAATAAAGTGTTTCCATAATGGCTCTGTCACGAGCACCGAGCAATGTTTTATCATTTGGAGCTGAAAGAAGTTTTTCAACTTGCTCCACATCGATTGCTTTTGGAAGCCGTTTCTTTTGACGGGGTGTACGAATCAGCGTCATCGGATTCGTTTCAACGCAACTATTTTTCTCTAACCATCGATAGAAACTTCGTAGCGTTGCGATTTTTCTCGCCATCGTGGCGGGGGAGTAGTTTGACTCAGCCAGACATGCCAAGAAACTTCGCAGGTATTCCGTGTCAGCGCTGATAATGTGCTCGCTAATTGTTTCTGGCCCAACATGACCAGCAACATCTTTTTCACCACTTGAATACCGTTGCCACGCAGAAGTTTCGGCTGGAATATCGAGCGTAAGATTTTGTTCTTCAGTAATCCATACGAGGTATTGACGAAGATCAACGCCGTAACAACGACCGGTGTATACACTAAACGCACGTTCTTCAATGAGATAGGAAAGGAACGCGGTGACGATTGGTACGCTATGTTCAATATTTTTATTCATTGTGTATTCCAGTTCTTGTTATGCAGCCTTCGCTGTAATCTTTGACATTTCATGGCAGACCATGGCTGCATCAAACCAATCAAAATCGGTATCGGGAGATTTTGCAATTTCTGTTATTGCTTCGACCGTTTCTAATTCTTTTCCAACCTCCCATTCAAAACGCCACTGATCATCGCCTTTCACGAGTACAACGCGATGTGATGTCTTTTCTTTATTCATTGGCATATTTGAGTTCTCGGTCATTGATGTTGTACAATCCAGTGATTTTAGTTTATTTCCGCTTAATATCGGTCTTTCGTGTTTGCGGTGGTCGCGTTGACGTATTCGATCCATAGTTATATAACTCGCGGCATATAGCCGTTTCCACATTGTTCGCTCAACTCGTCATCCACTGAGTCGACCGCATTCAGTTGTCAGGAGTGCTTCGGGTTCCACCAGAAGCGGTATGTAAGTTCTCCTCTTATCGGACGAGTTCGTGGCATGTCTTGAGTGTTCAGTATGTCTCGATGATAATTGGTCCCGTGGGGGTTTCTTTTCATCTTTTGCACCCGATAACATAAAAATCTACAACCTACCCCTCGCAAAGGTGTCTTGTTGCATGTAAAATGTTCGATTCTCGGTCGCGTAGCTCAGTTGGTAGAGCACCTGACTTTTAATCAGGCGGTCTTGGGTTCGAGCCCCAACGCGATCATTCATGCACGGAGGATCAATGCTTGTTATTCATGCTAACTGGACGGCTAACCATCTACATTTGTGGGCTGAGTCCCTAGACAAATTCAGTCCCAATACGTACAGAAATTCACAACCAACGGAAACCTCTTCCAACGGGCACGCTGTAGCAGTTTCGGAAGAATGCACAACACATCCGTATGCTGTTTCGTCAAAAGAACTATTCACCTGTCTTCAGAATGCCCAACTTGACATTGGAACGGGCGAAGAAACCTCTTTAATTCTGAAATTACCTCACGATTTACTTGATCCCTGGCCAAGTGACCGCCTCATTAGCATTATTGGTGATTATGAACACGCAAGCGACCCCATGCTTGGTGAGTTTGAGGTGCCGAGCCTTGCAATCGAGCCAGCCCAAGCCATTCGTTTACTAAACGTGTTGGAGAGTCACTCGCACAACGTTACATTTGAAGTTGGGCAATCGGTTCATTTTTGGGCAAGTGCTGCGAGGTTTTCTCTTGATTTGCTTGTAGATCAACGATTTATTCCAACGTTATTACAAGTTGATCGTAAACATTTAACAGCAACATGGACGCCTTGGCTCCATGACGAGGAAATTGTCAATCGTTTTGGTCTTCTTCTTCGTGCGATGCCACCTGTTGCAAGGTCAACAACAACAGATGGCAGAGTTCTTCTTGAATCAGCACTTGCGGATATGACAAATGACGTCATTCGATCCATTCTTATCGATGATGATTTTGAAAACGCAGTTGATGGGTGGAATCCTGCAGAAGACGCCCACGTTTCATGGCTCAAAGCGATTCTTCATCGAAATAACGCAGTTCCCGGTAGTCCAGACAGACTGTTAAACATTTTTACAGACGCTCGTAGGTGGCTTGGTCGGTTGTGTGATGTTGGCGACGATCTTTCATGGCGATTCCTTCTAGAGTTACACGAACCGTTTGAAGGGTCAGAATCGTGGATGCTGACATTTGCCCTGCAGTCCGCAGAAGATACTTCAAGAGAAGTCTCAGCAGAAGATGTGTGGGGCGCACACGGAAGTGATAGCGGTAGTGATGATCGACTTCCTGAATTATTCCTTGCGGAACTTGATCGAGCAGCATCACTGTATCCAAAACTTGAAGCATCGCTTGAAGAATCAACGCCTTGCAACATTGAACTCAATACGATTGAAGCGCATCGTTTCCTAGTGGAATTCCTTCCGCTCCTTGAGGAATCAGGTTTTAGGACCGCTGTACCGGTTTGGTGGGGTAATGAGAAAAGCACATTAAGCGCAAGTTTGCACATCGATTCACCCTCACTCGAAGCAGCATTATCCGAACGTGCTGAAGGGTCGTATGGTTCGTCGTCAATATTAGGCTTGAATGCAATCGTCGAGTGCCAATGGCAGGTTGCTGTTGGTGACCACTTGTTGTCTCGCGAAGAATTTGAACAATTGCTAAGGCAAAATCAACCGCTTGTTCAAGTACAAGGCAAATGGGTGCATTTACAACAAGGTGCAATTGAAGAAGCAAAACGATTATTCGGGCAGGGAGTCACAACATCAATGCCACTCGTCGAAGCGCTTCGGCTTGTGCAGGGCGATGGTGAAAGCACTCACACTCTCTCCATCGGTGGGTTGACAGCAAACGGATGGGTGAAAGAATTACTAGAATCAACAACAGATAGCGAATATTTACCTGAAATTACACAACCCCCTAAGTTTGAAGGTCAACTGCGCCCTTACCAATTGACAGGCTTACGGTGGTTGGCATTTTTGTCAAAATTTGGTATAGGCTCCTGTTTGGCAGACGACATGGGTCTTGGGAAAACCATCCAACTGATTGCGTTGTTACAACACGAACGAATTGAACCTGACGCAATCGTAGGACCAACACTTTTAGTCGTTCCAACATCTGTAGTTGGGAATTGGGAACGAGAACTAGACAAGTTTGCTCCAGAAATAACAGTGCACATTCATCATGGACCAGACCGGCCACTTGGAGATGAATTTGCAGACATTGTTGCCGAGCATGATGTCATCATCACAACATACGGGCTTGTTCATCGAGATCGCGAGACACTCAATAGAATTTCATGGCACAGAGTAACCCTAGATGAAGCGCAGTACATTAAGAACCCCCCAACGAAACAGGCGCAGTCGATTCGTGCACTGAATGCGTGGCATAGGGTTGCATTGACTGGAACGCCAGTTGAGAATCGTTTAATTGAGTTGTGGTCAATTATGGAATTCCTAAACCCCGGTTATCTTGGACCAGCAACCACCTTTAGAAGAACAATCGCAAGACCGATTGAACAGCGAAGAGATCCAAAACGTTCTGAGCAACTTCGTAGGATGATTCAACCATTTGTACTACGACGCTTGAAAACGGACGCTACTGTTATTGATGATTTACCAGAATGCGTACAAACCAAGGAATATGCAAATCTCACAAAAGAGCAGGCTAGTATTTACGAGCAAGTTGTGAATAAAATGATGAACGAAGTAGAACAGTCTGATGGCATACAACGAAGAGGGCTTGTGCTTTCAACACTCGTCAAACTGAAACAAGTCTGCAATCATCCTGGACACTATGCGCAGGCAGGGCACCGCGACGGTGTTGAAGTGATGGAATCGAGTACTCCCGGACTGCAGTCTGCGCGTTCGGGTAAAGCATCAAGGTTGATGACACTCCTCGAAGAAGTGCTCGCAACAGGTGAAAAAGCACTTGTATTTACACAATTCAGAGAAATGGGTCGTTTACTTACAGCGATGATTCAGCACGACCTTGATTGTGATACCCTCTTTTTACACGGTGGAACTCCAACGAAACGACGTCAACAATTCATTGATCGTTTTCAGTCAGATGAAGGGAATGTACCAGTCTTTATTTTGTCTTTAAAGGCGGGTGGTGTTGGATTGAACTTAACGGCTGCGAACCATGTGTTCCATTACGATCGCTGGTGGAATCCTGCGGTTGAAAACCAAGCCACAGACCGCGCATTTCGAATTGGACAACAAAAGACAGTGCACGTTCATAAATTTGTTTGTACCGGAACGCTTGAAGAACGAATTGACCAAATGATTGAACAGAAGATGGAATTGGCAGAAAATATTGTTGGTTCAGGCGAACACTGGATTTCTGAATTGTCAGCAGGTCAATTGCGAGACATGCTTATACTCCGTGAATCAGCAGTAGAGAATGATCTATAAGAGCATACCAATGGCAAAAAAAGGTAAACCGAGTTTAAAACTGAAAACAGCGACGGAAGATTTACGTTTACATACACCGTCTGCTTGGGTGATCGATACAATCCAAAAGAATTTCTCAATGGATAGGCTCGTGGCTGGTCAAACATACGCAATGGATGGACAGATTCGTTCTTTGCAAATGTCAGAGGGATTGATTAAGTCAAGTGTGATGTGTATCGAGGAAAAACCGTTTCGCTTAGAAATAGAAATCCCAGTGCTTTCATCTGACCAGTGGACGAAAGTTGCAAAGCGAATGGCTGGAGAAGCCAGAATTGCAGCGCGTCTTTCTGCGGGAAAAGTACCCTCAAACTTGGCAGCGATGTTAGAAGACTGTGGCCTTGCACCGTTTGCCGATGATTTGACGGTTCGTTGCTCATGCAAGGATAAAAAGTTATGTAAGCACGCTGCTGCAGCGTTGTTTTTAACAGCGCAGAGATTACTTGCAACACCACTGAATTACTTTGAGTTAAAGGGCACAGACAAAGACGATCTGTTGATTAAACTGCGTCAGGCGAGAACTCTTGATGCAAAAGGGGAGGCTCGTGCACATGCAAGTATTCGTGAGGACGATGTTCCAGAATTGCCTGCATTAGAGGATTGTCTTGAGGATTTTTGGCGTTCGTCGCATCCACTGAAAGAGGCTGACCAAGCACCAATGCCAGCCCACTTACCACACACGTTACTGCGTCGTCTTGGCATTTCACCAATGGAAGGGAAGTTTCCAATGGTGGGATTACTTGAAACGATTTACGATGATGTTTCAACAGTTGCCAAGAAACAACGAAGAGACTCCTGACCCTAGCCGTAAAAAACAGATTCCTGAAAGATATACACGTGGGGGGTGTTATCTCTCCGTGCCCAATTACATTCAAGTTATTGGACGTTCTTTTTTACCAAAACTGACAAAAGTCGCGTTTTTTTCTTGCCGATAGATAAGCACCCCGAATGCTGGGGAACAACGGAGTTTTCCATCATGAATAAAAGTAATCACTCATCAGAACATGTACGGCCAATGCTTGAAGCAATGGCGAGATCTATTGATGCTGCACGTGCAAAGCGAACAGCACCAACAACAACTGAATGGTCTGGGTCGTCGGAGGGGGCGACCTCGTCCAATGCTAATTTCACTATTGGTAACCCAGTTGCTGAAAATGGCAAAACGAAAGCACAGCCAAGATCACCTGCGAGTTCATTCTTTCGTGATCGTGAAGAGTACCGCAAGGCGGGCTAACTTTAGACCCATCCCTGACAAAACAAAGGGCTCTCCACATGTTACAACAAGTTGGAGAGCCTTTTCGCTTTAAACAAGGGGTGCGCTAGGGTCAGACCCTAGCGTATTACTTCGCAATACTTTTGGGGGTCAGACCCGTCGCAAGCTACGCCTTTGATCACGAATACGTCTTGATTTTCCGACTCGATCTCGTAGGTAATACAACTTCGCTCGACGGGCATCGCCACGACGAACGAGTTCGATTTTTGCAATTCGTGGAGAATGCAATGGGAAGATTCGTTCAACACCTTCGTTTGCAACGATTCGACGAACGGTGATTGTTTCATTGATACCACTGCTTTTGCGGCCGATGAGCACGCCTTGGAATATTTGAACTCGTTCCTTATCACCTTCAACAATGGTGTAGTGCACGTTTATCGTGTCACCGACACTAAAGTCAGGGAAGAAGTCATCTGCTCTAAGTTGGTCAGTTGTGACTGATGCTACTGTTTCTTGTTGGCCCATGGTTGGACATCCTTTCGTTTGTTCCGGCTTGGAAATACTTCCGTGAGCCGGGGGTGACTTGAGATAAAACTCAGGGGTCAACTTCCTCGTTGCCTTGCAGGTCTGGGCGACGCGTTCTTGTGCGCTGTTCCATCTGCTCTTCTCGCCACCTATCGACCGCTGGATGGTCGCCACTAAGCAGCACTTCTGGCACCTCCTTTTCCATCCACACACGGGGACGCGTGTAGTGGGGGCAATCAAGAAGGCGAGTGCCTTTGTCATCCCTTACCGAGAAGGAGTCTTGATCTGCAGAATCAGCGTGACCAAGAACGCCTGGAAGAAGCCTGACAACTGCATCAACAAGAAGCAGGGCTGGCAGTTCTCCACCACTAAGCACATAATCTCCAGTGCTCAGTTCGAGGGGATCGAGGGTTTCGATGACTCGTTCGTCAATCCCTTCGTAGTGACCAGCGATGAGAAGCAAGTTCTGTTCGGTGGCCAACTGTTCGACTCGTTCTTGTTTCAAGACTTCGCCTTGTGGCGTGAAGTGAATTCGAACTGGCGAACGTTTAAGTTGTCGCTCAACCTCTTGCACTGCATCGTGCAACGGCTGGCACATCATCACCATTCCAGGTCCACCGCCATACGGGCGATCATCGACCTTTCGGTGTTTATTGTCGGCCCATTTCCTAATGTCGTGAACGTGTATCTCGACATGACCGAAATCCTGTGCTCGCTTGACGATACTCGTTGCAAGGGTTGCTTCAAGCATCTCGGGAAAGAGTGTAAGGATGTCGATCCGCATAAAAAGGACCTATGTCGTTAACTCAACTTCTTTCCAGGGGTCGGATCGATGTCTGCTCGTTTGAGCAAAGTTTTGACAGTACGAGATGGTTGAGCACCTACGCTAAGCCAGTAATCGATACGATCTGGTTTTAGACTGAGTTGTTTATCTTCAGGTGCAAGTGGATCGAACCAACCGAGTTCTTCAATCACTCGACCGTCGCGGGGTGCGCGTTTATCCATTGCGTTGAGTCGGTAGAACGGACGATGTCGTCGTCCGAGACGTTTGAGTCGTAATACCACCATAGGGCATTATCTCCTTCTTGTTGGCTTCGTTCGTTCATTGAACTGTGGACCGTGGAGCCTCAATTGGACCACCCAATTTCAGCTGTGCGAACCACTTCACGAAGCGATTGGTCGAGCCACACATTGTAGCAATAAACTACCCCGCGGATTGTTCTTCAAAAAACAATCCGCGGGGAGGGTTTATTGCAGAATCTGCGAGATGAGCAGGGCATATTTAGCGGAAATATATTGTAGATTGGCAAAAACTACGCTAAACATGTTTGACCATATAAGGGCAAAAAAGAGCAACAATCCCGCAAACTGTGCTTGTGGGTGTCGGTACCAACTCGCAACCGTCTTTGAAAGATTCGCCAAAATGTTTGACCCGTCAAGTGGCGGGACTGGAAGCAAGTTCAACGCAAATAAAATCACGTTGAGGAACCCTCCAGTGAACAGGAACGTTTCAAGATTGTTTTGTTCCTGAAATGGATGAGTAAAACCAAGAATCGTTAGCAGAACAAATGCAATGACGAGATTCATCGCTGGACCAGCAAATGAAACAAGAATACGTCCCCACTTTCCATGGCGAAATCGGTATGGGTTGACCGGCATCAGTCCCCATGCAATTCCAATAATTAAAAACGCAATAATCGATGGTACACCCATGTGTACCACGGGGTTTGCTGTCATGTGCCCCGTAACGCGGGGAGTGTCATCACCCTCCCAAATGGCTGCCCACCCGTGTGCAAGTTCGTGCAATGTAATCGAAGCAATGACCCAAAAAATCCAACAGATGAGTTCAAAACCCCGACCCGACATCCACAAATCATGCACCCACCACGTCATTTGTTATTTTCGAGCCTCAAGCGCTGTTCTAATTTCAGTAGTAGAAGGCAACCCGTCTCCCCAGTTTCGACAACTTACACTTCCTTGTTCACTTGCTGGTAACCCAAACAAATCCTCTCCATTGACAAGAATCGTCGGGGCTCCCCAGCCTAGACGAGGGTCGCCATCGGTAAGCGTCATCAAATTGACATCGATAATTTCAATGCTCGAATCCGCTTCAACGAGCCGACTGTGAAGTTCGGGAGTGTTTGGACACCCATCAAATCCGAGGAATTCAACGCTGTTCTGGGATGTACAAGAAGTGACCATAAGGAAAAGGGTGGGTATCGTAGAGAATGCAGTTTGCAGTGACATCCTATATAGCGTACGCTGTCTGTTCCATGTCTGCTGAAACTGACAGCCGAACCGATGAAGAACTCCTTTCGGCTCATATTGACGGAGATTCTGACGCATTTCCAGAATTAATGGGCCGATATAAAAATGATTTACTTCACTTCCTCATCCGCTTTGTAGGCTCTAGAGCGACCGCAGAGGATGTATTTCAGGAAACTTTTCTCCAAATTCACATTTCAGCGGAGACTTTTGACACCTCAAGGCGATTTAAACCGTGGCTTTTTACAATTGCAGCGAACAAAGGTAGGGATTGGCACCGTAAACACTCAAAGCGAACAGTGATGTCACTGTCGCAGGAAGTTGGAGGCGAAGGTGAGGGCACCCGATTCGTCGATCTTATGGAGAGTGAACAGGATTTGCCAGATGCACAATTACTTGATAGTGAACAGACCGCTTGCATCCGAGCAGCAGTTGATGAACTTCCAAGCCATTTACGGGAGATTATTTTGTTGAGCTACTTCCAGCAAATGAGTTATCTGCAAATTGCAGAATCCCTCCAAATACCACTGGGAACCGTAAAGAGTCGGCTTCACGCAGCAGTTGCGACATTCAGTGATGCTTGGCAAACAGCAAACAACGAGGAAGCAGCATGACCCCCGAAACCCCATCATTTGACCATCTTAAACTCAGCAAAGCAGATGCAGAAATGCTCGACCGCCTTGTCGATGTTGGGTTTGAAATCGATCAACTTGAGTACCTTTCTTCTGAAGAACAACAGCGTGCTAGAAGCATCCTTGCAATGCTCCGTCTGCTTGAAGCATATCCAGTTGAAGATGCTTCAGAGACGCTCATCGATGCAACACTTGCACGAATCGATCAGTACGAATCACAACGCGTAGCCCGTATGCATATTTCGACGGCAGAAATTGAACCATCTTCTAAAGGTTTTAGAATTCGAATGCCCGATTTCGTATCTGTTGCATGCATGGTACTCATTGCAGTTTCAGTATTTTTTATGATAAGCAAGAGCGCAAGGGAACAATCATTCCAAACAGAGTGTGCAAGTAACATGGCAATGGTTGGGCATGGTCTCGTGAATTACGCCCTTGATCACAACAGCGAAATGCCCACAACTTCGGTAGCCTCACTGGGTTCATTGTTTGGTGGAACCACCCCCGAAAGAACAGATGTCGAACTTCTTGCAAATGAAGGATATTGCGAACACAATCATTTAAATTGCCCTGGTCACGGTGGTGAAAGTGGTGGTTTCAGTTACCAAACACAATCCGCTCAAATGTGGGAGAACATTCGCCTACAGGGTCGACTCTTCATTATCATTGCCGACCTCAATCCAATTCTCGATGACTTACTTGCTGGTGGGAGCCCCGACCCACTGACACCATCTGCAAACCACGGTTCGCTTGGACAAAACCATCTCCGCGACGATGGTTCAACCCCAATTTCTGCCGCTGCACCTGTGATTGGTGGGGATATGATTTGGATTCTTGACCGCAAAAACAACGGCATAGATATCTTTTTGACGCATTAGGTCTCGGGGTTCGAAAGGGGCAATTCGGGGTTATTTCTGATACACTACTTGGCTCGATTGGAGTTATTAGTAATGTCAAAGTTAAAGTCACATAAAGGTCTCTTGAAACGAATTCGCGTTACTGCGAAGGGCAAGGTCAAGGTTCGTCGAGCATTCGGCGGTCACCTTCGTAGCCACAAATCAGGAAAACTGATGCGTTCGTACAGTGAACCAAACTTTGTGGGTAGGGCAGACATTAAACGTATTGCAGCAATGCTAAACTTGCGTGTGCAGCCAGGCAGTAAATAAGTAGCAATAAAGCAATCGAGAATTGACGTAACTGTTTGGCGGGACGAAGTGTGTAGCACGAAGCGACACCTCCGACCAGACGAAAAAAAGGAGGCAACACATGCCACGCGTACGAAAAGGTGCCGCAAGGAACAAGGCACGAAAAAAATTACTCAAAGCCGCTCGCGGCTATTGGGGAACAAAAAGCCGTCATAAACAACAAGCAAAAGTAGCATTGACCCGTGCTGGTCAGTTTGCATATCGCGACCGTCGCGCACGCCGTCGTGACTTCCGCCGAATTTGGATTACCAGAATTACTGCAGCATGTCGTATGCGTGGTACACGCTACAGCCGTTTCATCAACGGTTTGTCAAACTCGGGTATCTTGCTCAACCGCAAAATGCTCAGCCAAATGGCGATTGAAGATCCAAAAGCTTTTGACCAACTCGTCAAAATGGCTGAAGAAAAGACGACTGCTCAAGCGAGCGCGTAATTCGTTTTTTAACGCATGCAATTAAAAGCCTTCGTTCTACCGGAGCGATTGCCCCATCGTCTCGCTTTCTTGCGAGATCGATTGTGAAATCAATTCCAGATGTATCAAATAAGCGGATTTTGGAAGTGGGTTGTGGAACGGGTGCGTTTACGAAAGAAATTTTAAAAACACTCAGAGATGGCGACGAGTTCCACATTGTTGAACTCAATAAAAAATTCTGCGACGCGATTGAAGATTCATTATTGAAACAATTTAGTAAAGAAAATCCAGAGATTGAAGTGGTTCTTCATAACACTCCAATTGAAGAAGCGGGTCTTCAAGGAAAGTTTGATGCCATCATCTGCGGTCTGCCATTTAACAATTTTCCAATCAAATTTGTGCGACACTTGTTCGATGTGATGTTCGGTTTCCTCAAACCAGGTTGCGAACTGGCTTATTTTGAATACCTTGGGATGCTAAAACTGAAACGGTTGTTTGGACCTTCGGGGGTTCGAAAAGAAACAAAAGTCCGTACGAAAGATTTTGAATCTCGGTACAAGAAACAGCACGGTTCGCAAACGAAAGTGTGGAGAAACATCCCCTCCTGTCGTGTTGTACGATTACGAGCATGCTAATAGAGCGAGTCAGTGCTAGCGATTGTTACGGGTTGCGAGAATCTATTCTAAGACCAGGTCAACCGAAAGAAAACTGGACGTTTGAAGCGGATGACGACCCACGGACAATTCATCTTGCGATGAAACAAGGCAGTGAGATTATTGCAATTATATCTTTGTTGCCGGAGACCAATCCAGATTGCCCTAACCATCCTTGGCGATTGCGAGGCATGGCAGTCAGCGAAGAATTCCGGGGGCAGGGTGTTGGAAAACAATTACTCGACGCTCTTCTTGAAATGGTCGACGATGGAATTTGGTGTACCGCCCGCAAACACATCCAAGATTTTTATCTCAAAAACAGTTTCGAAATTTTCGGTGAAGAATTCACGATGAATGAGATGCCACATGTGTGTATGCGACGGGTCTGACCCACCAAAGCAAACGAAGTTTGCGCAAGGACCTGACCCTAGCTCGTAAAAAATGGAGTTGATCCACAAAAGCTAGGGTCAGACCCTCGCGTATTGCTTCGCAATACTTTTGGGGGTCAGACCCGTCGCTAACCCTTAGCGGTCCGTCGCCGTTTCAATTCTGCATCGACAAAGCCTTCAAGCGCGCCATCCAAAACAGTTTGTGGGTTACCGACTTCAAAGTTTGTGCGGTGGTCTTTGACGCGGTTGTCGTAAAAAACGTAACTGCGAATCTGCGTACCCCACCCTTGATCAACCTTACCACCTGTTGCTTGGTCAAGTTCTGCCTGACGTCGCTCTTCTTCAAGTTGTTCTAACTTTGCTTGCAAGATGCGTAACGCTTGCTTTCGGTTTTGCAACGCTGCCTTGTGTGTTGAACTCACAACCATT
>Ga0066376_10004202_pt1 | contig 12587 bp, 12 predicted proteins | sample Knorr_S15_td_Bot_FD_77009 | JGI IMG/M metagenome (GOLD analysis project Ga0066376, IMG submission 77009) | Marine microbial communities from Southern Atlantic Ocean transect - Knorr_S15_td_Bottom_ad_5009_LV_A | ecosystem: Environmental > Aquatic > Marine > Oceanic | place: Southern Atlantic... | reverse complement strand
AGGCTTTAGGCTACCGGACACCCCGGGAAACATACCAAGGAGAACAGCCAACGAAAGGACTAGAAGAACCAGAAGTGGTTTTGCTACCCGGCGTTCAGACAACGCCTCCGGCAGCGGGAGACTCTCTTAATCTAGCTCCATTGTTGTTCAAATAACCGAGACCACCTCACATGACGTATTGTTTTCGCGCTTCACGCCGGAGCACTCCAGTAAGCCAAAGGAATTTCTCCAGTTCTAAGATTGCGGCCAGACCGACGACGTCTGGTGAGAATTCCGGGAGCGCATGCTAAAGACCTATGGGATCTGGGACAGCGACCCCAATGTTCCAAACCGGGCTGGTAAGTGGTTGTCGGATGTGGGATTTAGCTCGGTCCGTATCACCATAAATCTGCATTCACCCACGACAATCGGTCAGATTCGCTTCGACCATGTCGTGTTGGCGACCGCCGCCTCGCTGCAATACAATCACCCGGAAGTCTGGGGAGAACCTTTTTTGGAGAAGCTGGACTCCTGGGCGAAATCGCGCCAATCCGACCCCTTTATTTCCATCGCCCACATCATGGGTTATCGGGAACAGGGCTAGCGACCCGTTCCTACTTCACAGCCATAATATGGCGATGCGACGGGAAAATACACACATTGGACAGACGTGGTCATGGGACCCGTCCCCTGGCGGTCAGAGAATGGTAGGGGGACCCAAATCGGTGGATTCATCAACGCGAAAAAGCCCATGCGACTATTCCGCGTGACCGATGCCGTGGGAAATGCGTCCTTCTGGGGAATTCTGATATTCTGTTCGTTGCCAGGCGTCGTAATGGGTTCCCGGTAGGTTTAACTGAGACCATCACCCCTTTGTGCGGCAGGGGTGGTGCCCGCACCGCGGGCGATTAAGCGCAAGATGCGCAGTCTGCAGGAACAATCGGTACGCTTACAAGCGGCCTCCATCATACAAGCCCAAAAAATATGGTTCCATCTTGCGATAGATCTGGATGCGGTTTCGCTCCGAATCCAGTATAAAAAGCCGGTCATCGTCATCGATTTCAACCCCTAGTGGCCCCGATAGGAATTTCTCCCGTTCCAGGCCTTGTGCCACCTCCCGCTCCCGACGCATATCCTGGTTGGCGTCCAGCTTCTGCTCCCCCCATTTTGAGATAGTGGCATCCCCGAGGATCTGGGTAACGAACCTACCCTGTGGGTCGAACACCTGGATCCGGTCATTACGCCAGTCGGCCACATATATGAGCCCTTGGTTGTCCACTGCCACGTCGGTAGGACGGTTGAATTCTCCGTCACCCGAACCAGAGGCACCGAACTTCATCAGAAACCGGCCATCCGGGGTGAATTTCTGGATACGGTCATTGCGCCAATCGGCGATGTAAATAGCACCGCTACTATCGATATCAATGCCCCAAGGCATGTTGAGGTCGCCGTCTCCGCTACCCTGGTTCCCCCACTTGGCAAGAAATCGACCGTCTTTCGTGAATTTCTGGATGCGGTTATTACCGGTGTCCACGACATACAGATTATCTTCGCTGTCGAAGGCGATACCCGAGGGTTGGTCTATCTCACCGTCTGCTTGGCCCCGGGTGCCCCAGGAGCCGACCCAATCTCCATCGCTACTAAAGATACTGATTCGGTTCAGCCACTCATCAGAGACATACAAATTCCCCTGGCTGTCCAAGTCTATTGACACAGGCCAGACCAGCGAACCGGCGGCGGCGGAATCGCCTGTATCCAGCAAATCTTCACCGAGACGGCCAGCATTGCCGATCTCCCCGATGTATTCCTCCCCGACAGTACAGATGGTGATCCGTTTGGAATCGGCCCGGAAGTCGTAGGCGCGGCTAACCACGTACATCAAGTCGCCTTCGCCGAGGGCCAACGCCACCGGGTTTTTGAACCCTGGCCCAGCTTCCTCGCCTCTTCCTATGGTGTGGCTATAGCGAAACATTGCACCTTGAACCCGTGTAGTCATCTTTACCTCACTCGGTTACCAAATAGACAGTCACGATGATGCGCCAACGCGCCGGCGCAGTACCCACTTAGAGGAGCAGCCTCACGGATCGGTTAGTCCCTGGATATAAACCCTAACTTTTCAAAGCCGCCATTTACTATGGGGATAGAATCCAGGCCCAGCCAGTCCTCCAAGAGGGTGGCGTACAATCCGCGGAAATCGTTGTTGAAAGTTAGGTCCCCGTTATCGAGTTTGTCCTCTTCCAAGGAAGGATACTCGCCGTAGAGACCACCTTTCACTGCATCGCCAATCACGAAGGCGGCGCCTCCCGCGCCGTGGTCGGTCCCTGAGCCATTGTCGTGCACCCGCCTGCCAAACTCAGTGAACAACAACAACACCACGTTGTCGCTGGCGTTGTGTTCCTTCAAGTCATCGTAGAAATCGCTAACGGTTTGTGACACATTAGAGCACAATGCCGCGTGGGCCGGCATTTGCGTCGCGTGGGTGTCGAAACTGTTGTAAGGCGCCGTGGTGTACAAGATCCGTGTTCCCAGACCAGCCAAATGTACTTGGGCGATGTTTCTCATGTATTGGGACATGGAGCTGCCTCCGTACTCCACTGTAGAGGAATACTTAGAGACGCCCTCAGCCAGGATGTCGGCGCCGTTCATGGCGTTCATACCCGTTTGAGAGAGGTAGTCCATCACCGGGCCAAGACCAACGACCGGGGAGTACATACGGGCGAATATGTCCAAGGCCCTGTTTCTCTGCTCCTCCTTTTCGATGGAGGTCAGCACCCCATAGCTTTCTAGACTCCCCACCGAAGCCACCGGCACGCCTGCCACGGCCACGGCTCTGGGAAGGCCGCGACCGAAGTTCACTCCGGTGAGCACGTTTTCTTGAAGGGGGTCTAGGTCGCGAATTGCCCGACCCAGCCAGCCTTCGACCGCCATGGTCTCAGGCTCGCAGGTGTGCCAGATATCCATCGAGCGGAAGTGGGAGCGATTGGGGTTGGGATAACCCACCCCTTGGATGATGGCTACCTTGCCTTCGTCGTACAGTGTCTTGAGTGGGGCCATATTCGGATTGAAGCCCAAATGATCGTTGATTGGCAGGACTTGATCTTCGGGAATACGAACATTGGGTCGATTGTCGAAGTACAGTGGGTTAGAATAGGGGACTATCGAATTTAAAAAGTCATTGCCTCCTGATAGTTGCAGAACTACCAGGACCGTGTCCTTGTTAGTGCTCGTCATTCCTTCTCCTATAATTTAGCCGTCAGTTTTCTCCGGCCGGCATTAGTGCCCCGCCGCGAGATATTTTTAGACTGTAGTGAACCGCCGACGGCTAATCACTCACGATTAAGCGAATTGGTATTCCTGGGTCGAGACAATCAACTGAAGCGTTTGCCCCACCAATTGCGCGAATTCCTCGGTGCCGGTTTTAAGTGTGCTGGCCGACTGAGCATCGTCCAGAATGAGGGACCGGCTATTCGCGTTCAGCTCATAGCCTCCCAGCATTTCCAAGCACCCATCCAGCAATCGCTCTGTCGATATGGTGGAATCCTCGGAACCCAGCCGGTCAATGATGGCCTGGATGCCTGGGGTGTTGATAGCTCCCATCTGGCCGGCGGCGAAGTTGATCCGCTCTAACAGGGTACCGCTGTCGATCCATTCTTGGCCGGAATGCCAGCCTTCCACTGTGGGAGGGTTCAGCAGGTCCTGTCCCATATAGAGGATTTCCAGGACCGAGCTATACATGCGGGGCGTGGGCCGGTTGAATGTCCCAGTCAACCGCAGGGTACCCGCTACCATTTCGGCCGGGCTTTTAACTTTGGCGAAGCGGGCGTTCTTGAAAGCTTCCGAATTGAACAACACCCGCAGCATGGAACGGATTTCGAAACCCGACCGGAAGTACTCGTCTTCCAGCATCTTGATCAATTCCGGGTGCTGAGGGGGAGTGTTCTGCCAGAACGACACCTGAGGCTCATCGGTTACGAAGAAATTGCACAAATGCCGCGACACAAACCGGGCCGTGCTGGGCTGCTTGGCAATGATGTCGATGATGTCCTCTCCGTTAAAGTTCCCCGTTTGTCCCAAGAAGGTCTTCTCGTCGTCGTCGTGGTCGTACTGGTTGTAGAGAAACTGGCTGTCGTAGCTACCGTAGGGATACCGGGGAATCGCGTTGGCGATGGTCCAGCCGGTGAAAGCCCGGGCGCAAGCTTGCACATCCTCTTCAGAGTAGTTGGGGCTACCGTCCATGCCCACACCCATGGAAAACAACTCTAAGAGTTCTCGACCCCAGTTCTCGTTGACGGCCTCCTTGTGGCTCAACTGGTTGTCCAGGTAATAAATCATGGCCGGGTCTGTCGCAAGGCCAAGCAGCAGATTAGAGAACTTGCCAAGCCCATTGGCACGGAAATTGTCCAACTGGATCTGTATTTGCTTGGGCTTCATGCACTTGGCGTCCCCAACAGGGAAGATGCAGTGCCAAAGCAGGCATATTTTCTCTTCCAACTGGCGAGGAGAGTTGACCATCCGGTAGGTCCAGTAACCTTGGTTGGCCAAAATACCATGCATATCCCGCCAGCCGTGCATGTATCGGTGCATCACGTCCATTTCGAGATCGGGCTGTTCCTCGGGATGGAGCAACTCTTCCACCGTTGTCTCGTACCCTACAGCTGACCGTCGCTTCAGTTCCTCATACGAGGCACCGAATCCGGCTCGCCGCATCAGGTGGGCCATCAATAGGATGTCGTCGCTTGCCATTGTTGTAACTCCTTCGCTAATTCGATGCCCGGCATCGCTTCGCCGTTGTCTAGGATGTGGGCCGGGTGAGCTTGCCAACCTTAAGACACTCTCCGCTGTTGTGTTTTGTTCAAGTACTGAAAATCGCCCCTCGCTTGAGTCACCGAAAATGTACCGTCACTCCTTAAGGCTTTTGTTGGAGGTGAGGACGGTTGTGTTACGGTCGACGAGGGAATTGACCGGCTGGAAGAAGTTTCGGTATTCGACACCATCACCTGCCACGAAGCTTAGGATCGAGAATGTCTCGAAGTGCGTCTCCAGCGAAGGCAAATCCCATGACCGTGATGCTGATGGCTACACCCGGAAAAATCAGGATCCAGGGCGAGGTGCTCAAATACTGGGCTGCTTGACCGGTGAGCATTCGACCCCACGAGGGCGTAGGCTCGGAGATTCCCAGGCCTAAGAAACTAAGGCCTGCCTCGGTCAGGATAGCAGTGCCGAACATGGAGGACATGATTATTAAAAATGGAGCAACCGTGTTCGGCATCACGTGCCGCTGGATGATTCTTGGGCTCGAGGCTCCAATCGCCTTCGCCGCCGTGACGTAATCCGTCTCCCTGATAGCAATTGTGGACGCCCGGATGATTCTCACCCCTCGGGGCAAGATCGTGGCGGCGATTGCCAGTATCACGTTGGGAATTGAATTCCCGAACACGGCAACGATGGTTAAGGCCAATATCAAGTCCGGGAAGGACATCCACATGTCCACCAGCCTCTGCACAATGGCATCGACCTTTCCCATGAAGTAGCCGGAGATTAACCCAATGATTGCCCCAGCTCCAGTGCCTATGATTACCGCGAAAAAGCCGACCATCATGGAGATTCTGGCGCCGTGAACGACCCGGGAAAAAATGTCACGGCCAAATTGATCGGTGCCAAAGAAGAAAGTCTGGTTTGGCGCCTGTCTCAAGGCCTCATAATTCTGCTCTTGGTAACTGAAGGGGGCGATCACCGGAGCGAAGATCGCCGCAAGGATCATTATTACTACGATCGAGAAACCGAAGGTTCCTAGCGGCTTGTTGCGCAGGTAATATAGGAGATATTTGAACGAGCTGGCCTGGCGGCGAACTACTTCGGCAACAGCATTTTCTTGTATGGGGCCCGAGTTCATTGTCTGCATGTCGCGGCTCTCGCCGGTCAGCGCTGAGTGTAGCAGTCTTGGCTAGCCCTAGAAGCCCAACCAAACTGATTAGTATATATCATACTCCACAAGCCTCGGCGGATCACGGCCTACGAATACCGGATTCTGGGATCAAGATAGGCGTACAGCATATCTACCACCAGGTTGGCCACCAACACGACGCCGGCAATGAACATTACTATGGCCTGGATCACAGGATAGTCGCGTGCCGCCACGGCCTGGATGAACAGCTTTCCGAGTCCGGGCAGGTTGAAGACTTGCTCGGTGATTACCTGGCCGCTCATTAGAAAAACCACCTCGAATCCGGCCAATGTGACCACCGGAATCAGAGCATTGCGCAGCACATGGACACCTAGGATGTGTACTTTACGCAGTCCTTTAGCCTCGGCCGTTCGGACGTAGTCCTCCCGCAGGACTTCCAAGACTGAGGATCGGGTCATGCGTAATATTTCTGCCGAGCTACGCGACCCAACCAGTAGAGCGGGCAAGAAAAGGACCTGAAAATTGCGCACAGGATCCTCCCAGATGTGACGGTAGGATATGGGAGGAATCCACTGGAATAGAGCTATCAGCACCACGATAACGATTAGGGCCATCCAAAATACAGGCATAGCCTGGAATGCCATGCTAACGAAACGGAGGACATAGTCAACCCAGGTGTCCTGCCGGACTGCCGCGATCACACCGCCCACGGTTCCCAACACACAGGCAATGGTCACCGCCAGAATTCCTAGCTCGAGGCTCAACATTATTCGGGGCGCCATCCGATCCAGCACCGGTCTTCGGTTGGTCCAGGAAGTGCCGAAGTCGCCCTTGAAGAAGTCACCCAGCCAGTGAACATACTGGGATGGCAAAGACCCGTTGAGGCCGAGCTGCTCCCGGACCCGCTCGAAGTCTTCCTCGCTGGCGTTAATCTGCGCTTCCGGGCTCCCAATCAGCAAAGCGGTGGCATAGTCGCCGGGGATGGTGTGGAGCATCACAAAAATGAAAATGGAAACGCCGAAGGCGGTGGGAACAAACAGAATTAATCGCCTGGCGAAGTAAGCCCTCATTGGGTGGCTCTACCCGATATTCCTTTTCTTGGCCCTATCTGCATTCGTCCCCACCTTCCAGCAAGCGCCGTGACCGTACCTAAGAAAAGGTCTCAGCTAGCCAATCGCGCGAAATTTGTCCACCGCCAAGTGTACTGAGGTTGGCCGACTCAGCAGCGGTATCGCCGTCATCCGGCCCCAGCTTATTCAGGGCACCACCAGATACGATGCCGCCCAGGTTTACGATGGGAACAGCGGATGGAGCGCTCTGGGACCCCAGCTTGTGCTAGTTGATCCCTCCCGGCACCCCGGTGGTCTGACCGCTGAACCCCTTGTCGTCTTTGTGGGATGGGTCGATCCACATCTGCTCAAAATTAGTGTGTGATCCCGAGGGCTGGGGATGGTGGAAGTAGCCCCTTACTTCGGGCCAGAATGAAACAGCCTCCTGCTCCCAGTAGATGGGGAACTTCCAGTACTGCTCCATGGCGAAGAGCTGCGCTTCATCGGAGATAGCTTTACGCTGTACCGGGTCAACAGTGACTCCCGCCTGCGTCAACAAATCGTCCATCTTGATTTGAATATCGTCGCGGTTCTCACAAGGGCACCAGTGGTTGTTGGTGACGGACGCGGAGTTGAAGTAGTGTCCCATCCCGAGGAATGGGTCGTCCGCCGGCATGGTATCGTTCCTGGGAAGGAAGTCTCCCCAAGTGCCCGTGCTGGTCTGTTGCCGGTAGGCTACCGTCTCCACGAGGTCGAAGTCGGTTTTGACGCCCAGAAGCCGCAACTGCTCCTGCATGAAAGTTGCCCGGGCCACCACCTGGGCGTCGCTCTCAACTGTGAATAGGTAGGTTTTGTCGAAGTCGAAGCCCTCTTCCTCCAGGATCCCCTTCGCCTCGGCCCTCTGTGCATCCATATCGTCAGCGATGCACCAGCCTGGAACCGCGCATCCGAGCGAGCGATCCAGTTCCCAGGCGCTGCCGGGAACCATCATGAATCCTGCGGAACCGAACCCCTCTTGAAGCACGGCAATTCCCGCTGCCCGGTCCATGCCCATGATAATGGCTTGGCGCACCCTCACGTTGTCGAAGGGAGGATTGTTCCGGTTCAACCAGAGGGTGTGGTGGCCCCGGGTGGCCCGGATCACTGTGTTTATCTGATCGTGCTTCACGTAGGCATCGTATTGTCCGAAATTACGCACCCAGTGCCAGTCCGTTTGGTGGGCTAGCATGGCCGCTTGCTGGGCGGACTCGTCCAAGATGCCGAAGATTACCACCTCGTCGAGGTAGGGCAATGCCCCGTCTCCTTTGAAGTAGTTCTCGTTCCTAACGAAGTGTTGTTCATCAATGCCGACGGTCTGGCCGGAATCCCAGACATAGGGACCGGTGCCAACCGACAAGTCCTGGAACATGGCCTCTTCGCCGCCGGCCTCGAACCAGGCTTTATTGAATATGACTGCTCCGCGGGTGGTGAAGGCAAGTAGCGCGGCCGCGTTCGCGCCGGTGAACCCAACTTTCAGGGTATTGTCGTCCAGGCACTCTGTCGTGTCCAAGTCGACGAACCCCAAGGTAGCCTTCATCGCGCTGGCTGTGATCCCCTCTGAGGTTAACCAAGTCTGGATGGTGAATCTGGCGTCCTCGCAAGTGAACGGCTCCCCGTTGTGCCAAGTGATGCCGTCGTGGAAAAAGAACGTGACGCCTGTGGCGTCTGGCTCGGTAGTCCACCCCCGGGCCAAGTTCGGAACAAGTCTGTTAGGGTCATAAGGGCTCTCTGCCAGGATGCGGTTGTGGGTTACCCCGCGCAACCGGACAGTGGCCCCGGTAAAAGCCCCCCATACGTTGGCGTGCTCCAAGGGGTCTTCGTAGTTGACTCGGAGAGTACCGCCGTACACCGGTTCTCCGTAAAAACCGGTGGGGGGATTCCAATATTCGGAGAAACTTGGGGCTACCTTGGGGCTGCCCGTTAGCCCGGCGCCTGGTGGTTGAGTAGCCTGTGGCGCCGCCGTTGGCGCCCCCGGTGCAGTTGTGGATGTGGGTGCCTGTGAGGTTGCGGGAACTGGGGTCGCAGTCGCTGAGGGGCCACAGGCTACCAGTAACAACAAGGCGATTGAGAGCGCAAGTAATACTGACGCCTTCAGGGTCTTGAACCAAGGTTTCATCATTGCCCTCCAACATTTTGACCCACAACCAGGTCACCGTTTCCACGTTTTTCGATGAGCATTAATCTATCGGGAGTAGACTAGTTAGATTGTTTTTGGAAAGGCTACGAATCGACCACGAAATACCAAACGATTTAGGCGCTTTCCAACCCAACGGCTCAGGCAGTGTGACCAGAATATAACGTAGGCGCAAACCGGTGTCAACACAAATTTCAAAATCGCTGATATTTATCATCGAGGTCGTTTTGTTCCCTCGGGAATCGATAACCGGATCTGACCTGTTATATTTGGCTGAGACAATCCGGCCGCCGGGGTCTGAACATGCATGAGCACGCCATATCGGTAGAGGGCACTCAGACCCGTACCTAAAATCCACCATCAGAGGTAGAGGAAACATGAGAGTGCCGGCGATGGGACTCCTGTGGACCGCCATCATGGTTGTTTCCATTGTGGCTATTCCGGTGGCGGCCAAGGTTGGACTATTAATTTTGGAAACGTCGCCCAACCTCAGGCACCCGCCAGCCGATATCATGGGCGAGGCTGTGGGGTGGGCCGTCATCGGAGCGGTGGTTGGAGGTGCGGGCGCAATGATTGGCGACGCCATGGTGATGCGTGACCGGCGTGGGACTTACAGGGCTTACAAAGGGATCCTCGTCGGAAGTTTGGTGGCCGTATTTGCGGCCGGCGCTTTCGGCGCCGGTCTGGCAGTCATTCAGATGGATAGCATCGATGGGCAGGCGATCACGTCGGCTGGCCTGGGAATCGTTGCTGGGGCGACCGTGGGGACTTTGGGCGGGGTGGCAGGTGCGGTAGCCGGAACGATAATCAAGCGTTGTGTCGAAAGATTGATTGCCTGAACCGAAGGGTTTGACGGGCCCTACCCGCCAATTGGCGATTCAATTTGCACCCTAAATGAATTACGCCATTGAGGAGTTCTGGCCGGACCAGCGCATGTTCGAGAGCAACTTCCTTCCGGACAAGGTGGGTCATTCCTGCGATATCGTCTACAACACATTCAAGCGCCTGTCGAAGAGCCATTCAGCCACCGAAAGGGCCGTTATGTTCCAAGGCACCGCCGAGCGGGGGTGCCCCGGGTGGTGGATTAGGGAAAAGGCAAAGGGCGGCCCCGAACATGTCGGAGCGGCCTTCCCCAGCCCGGATGAGACAGGTGCAGACGAGGCGCACCTTCGACTCAGCCGATCCCAGACCAGCCGTTGAAGCTCCCTGCACCCGAAATCTCCGGGCCGGGGAGTCCAAGATCCTGCGGCTGTACCGCATTGCCCTACCGGAAAATAACGTCAAGGAAGAATTGGCGGCCGTTGACGAGGTCGTTGGTAAAGACACCGGAGGCAGTCATGCCTTTCAATTCTCCGGTGCCGCCGTAGAACTCGATGGGTCCCCGGTAACAGCAGAATGTGCCGCTGGGATTGACTGCGTTAACCACCACGTTAAATTTCGCCGTGCCAACTTTCCCGTCGATCGACCTCTCAAACAATCCTGCGGTTAGTTTGAGACTGAAAACCCCGTCTGCGTGGGACCGCCACGGCCGGACCGCTGGCGGTGCCTATCAGTCCACGGTTATTGAAAATCGCTTTGGCGTCGAGGCTCCGTTCCAAGAATATTGGGGGATAAGGTCAAGTACAGCGGGAGGTGAGAAACGCCTGCATCTATCTGTGGGCCAAGGAAAAAATTCGGTCGGGGATTCGTCGCTGCCATGAAGAAGCAAGAAGTTGTAATTCTTGGCTTTCCCATCGCTCTCTGGAAATTTCAGTGAAATTTTAGCAAGCACGGGTCGAGTTCGCCGAAGGTTTGAAAATACCGCTGTCCCAAAAACAGAACAGATGGACCGGACTCTAGTGATTAAAAACGTTAAACTCACGGCTCGCATTCCCTCGAGATTTGATTACGAATCATTTGAAACCCGTTTGTTCGACACTATCTAGTCCTGGAGACCAAGTCCTATCGTTGGCCTTAGTATTACACCTGGACCGGTTAGGGCGCACCTCGATTCGAGCTTATGCAATTTAATTGAAGAGCCAACCGGCCTTATGTACCACTTAAATCCGGTGTTTGGTTGCCAAGGGAGATTTGGTGCCGAAATTTGTTGAACTCTTGGGTTTGTTGACCACATGGCTAAGAGAGAGTCCCACTCCTAGTGTTGCAAAACAAAGGACTAGAACATGAAACAAGCATGCAAGAAGCACGGCCCATCCTTCAAATCCGAGGTCGGCTTGGTCGGATTCATCGACAACGCTGCGCTGGAAATTTCGCTTGCCCGTGGGTGGGGGATCCAAGCCGAGACGAGTAGATGAATGGCGCTCGCCATCACTATTCGCGCATAGTGTCGGCCCAGGTGACGAGGAGTCGATGTCCGACGGCCAATTAGTGGAGGCGGATACCGGGGCGGCGTAAGTCGCCTATATCCATGATTGCCTACACCTCGATCCCGAGGAGTTTCGCCGCCGTTCCACCGAGAATCTTGATTCGGTCCTCGTCGCTTAGCCCGGGAATCGACATGACGTGGTCGACCGGAGCGGTGTTCCATGGGAACGGGTAATCGGTCCCGAGAACCACGTGATCGATCCCCGCCTCGGCAATCAGGTGCCGCATGCCCTCGCCAGTGAACATAATCGAATCGAAATACAGTTGGCCGCCTCGGATATATTCGGTCGGCTTCTTCTTCGGCAAGGGCCCGACCCCGTCCGGGAAGGTCGTGATCACCGCGTCTGAGCGGTTTGCATAGGACGGCAGGAATCCACCGCCGTGCGATGCGCAGATCTTGAGACCTGGAAAGCGGTCAAGCGTTCCTTCGAAGATTAGATGCGACAAGGCTATCGTGGTCTCGAGCGGGTTGCCAATCGTATTCGTCAGGAGACCATTCCCGGCCAGCCGGCCGCTAGGTTCCAATTCGCGGGTGCCGAGCGGGTGCATGAAGACGAGCACACCCAACTCTTCGCATTTGGACCAGAACGGGTGGAATTTTGGGTTGGCGAGATCCTCGCCGGCCACGCTACCGCCAACGCCAATGCCACGAAAGCCGAGTGTTTTTACTGCCTGCTCGACCTGTTCAGCTGCGAGGTCAGGATATTGCAATGCCGCGGTCGCAAAGGCGATGAACCGATCCTGCTGCGACGCGCAGAACTCGGCCAGTGCCTCGTTCTGCAGCCGAATCAAATCGGTGACGGCATCGCGCTCAGCCCGGTACCAGTAAGGATTGATGCTGAGCGCCTGGATATCGACGCCCGTTTGATCCATCTGCGCCAGACGGTCGCCGATATTGGACCACAGAAGGCCCGGCGCCTCCAGTGAGTGATCAATCAGCTGCGCAGCCTCCGGGACGATGCAATGCGCATGGACATCCACGGTCTTGACTCGCTTGCCACTAATGACGACCTCGCGGCGGCCTTGCGCATGCACATGCCCCGAACCGCGGCCCGCACCGGCGCTGGCGTCAATCTCACAGTCGACAAAGGCCCAAATAGGGCCGGTATTCATGCTT
>Ga0066376_10004201_pt1 | contig 12587 bp, 8 predicted proteins | sample Knorr_S15_td_Bot_FD_77009 | JGI IMG/M metagenome (GOLD analysis project Ga0066376, IMG submission 77009) | Marine microbial communities from Southern Atlantic Ocean transect - Knorr_S15_td_Bottom_ad_5009_LV_A | ecosystem: Environmental > Aquatic > Marine > Oceanic | place: Southern Atlantic... | reverse complement strand
GCCGGGCTCATCATTGAGGAAGATTCTGAACTCCTTCATGAATCCCCAATCCCGGTCGGTGGCCTTGAATCTGCCGTCGCCGCTCAAAGCCACCTGCCTCGAACCAATGGAACGAAGCGAACAGGCTCCATCGTTCTCTTCTGCAACTTGTCATCAGCCATCAGACGCCACTCGCACAACGTCTGGTTGCCCTTTCTTCCCAGAGGGGCGACGATGATGCCTTCAGGTGCGAGTTGGCTCACCCAGGATTTCGGTAGGCGTTTGATGAAGGCCGCAGCGATCACGCCGTCATAGGGCGCGTGTTCGGCAAGGCCTCGCCGGCCATCAGCGATCGTCAGCGAAGCCGGCGACAGCCCGAGTTCCGCAAGTCGCTTGCGCGCCTGTTCACCGAGTTCGGCCACGATCTCGACCGCGTGCACCTCGAATCCCATGTGGACCAGAATCGCCGTTTGGTAGCCCGAACCCGCGCCGATCTCAAGCACCTTTGAGCCCTCTGGAAGCGTGGCGATCAATTCGCTCATCCGAGCGACGATGAACGGTTGGCTGATCGTCTGCCCGGCAGCGATGCCGACCGCCTGATCGCAATGCGCTCGCTCGCTTGATTCAGTTGGGACGAAGCGCTCGCGCGGAACTTCGCGCATCGCGTCGAGCACAGCCTCCACACGAATGCCTCGCGCCACCAATTGGCGCTCAACCATGTCCTCGCGCGCCTTGCGCATGAGCGCCCCATTCACAGGGCCCGGACTTGAGCCTGACGATGGACTCAGGCGAGTGCGCTGTAGTCGACATCGGCCTCTTCGATGTCGATCTCGTCGACATCCATCTGGGCCAGTTGGAGCTTGCCGCTGAGCTCGTCGTTGACCGCGTGCCAGTAGGAATAGGCCTCGATCACCCAGATGCCGGACTCGCGGGTGCCGTTGCCGGAGCCTTTGACCCCGCCGAAGGGCAGGTGGGCTTCCGCGCCCGTGGTCGAGTTGTTGATGCCCGTCATGCCGGCCTTGATGCCGGTCTTGAAGCGGTAGGCCTCGAGTCGGTCGTTGGTGTAAATCGCGCTGGACAGACCGTAGGGGCTCGCGTTGGCGAGGTGGAGCGCGTGGTCGAAATCGGTCGCCTTGACCACAGTGATGGCCGGGCCGAAGATCTCCTCGTGGAAGCACTCCATGTCCTCGGTGACATCCGCATAGACGTGCGGCCACATGTAGACGCCTTCGGATGCGTCGCCGACGAAGCCCGCGGGCTTGTTGTCGTTGGTGATGCGACCCTTGCCGAACAGCTTGGTCGCGCCACTGCGCTCGCACATCTCGACATCCTTGAGGAAGTCACCGGAGTACTTCTCCGACAGCATCGGTCCGTAGAGCACGTCCTCGTTGCGCATCGAATCACCGATGATGGTGGACTCGACCTTGGCCATGAGTTTGGTCATGAACTCGTCGTAGATGTCCTCGTGGATGATCAGATTGCCAAGGCTGGTGCAGCGCTGGCCCGCGGTTCCGAATCCGGACCAGTAGGCACCTTCCACAGCATTTTCCATGTTGGCGGACGGCATGATGACGAGTGGGTTCTTCCCACCCAATTCCAGACTCACTGAGACGAGGTTGCGTCCGCAGATCTCGCCGATCATCTTGCCGACAGCGGTGCTTCCGGTGAAGGAGATCTTGTTGATCATGCCCTTGTCGACGGCATCGACCAGGTCCTGACCGGCTCCGCTACCCTTTCCGTGAATCAGGTTGATGACGCCATCGGGCAGACCGGCTTCGTGCATGATGCGCGCGAGGGCGAAGGAGAGGAGAGGTGCGTCCTGAGGGGACTTCCACACGCAGGTGTTGCCGCAAATGATCGCGGGAATCATCTTCCAGAAGGGCACCGCCGCGGGGAAGTTGCAGGCGTTGATGATGCCACAGACTCCGAGCGGGCGTCGGTAGGTGAACAGCTCCTTGTCGGGCAGTTCACTGTTGACGGTCTGGCCGTAGAGTCGACGACCTTCGGACTGGAAGAACAGGCAGGTGTCGATTGCCTCCTGAACGCTGCCCGCGCTCTCTTTGAGCGTCTTGCCGATCTCGCGCGTCTCCAGCGCGACGATCGCATCCTTGTGCTCCATCAGCAGGCGGCCCATGTTGCCGATGATCTGGCCGCGCGTGGGCGCGGGCGTGGCCGCCCAGCCCTCGAAGGCCGCACGAGCGGCAGCGAGTGCCTCGTGGACATCGGATTCAGTGGACAAGGGGAACTCGCCCAGGCAATCATCCAGCCATGCGGGATTGTGCGATTGGAAGGTCTGACCATCGCTCGCGAGTTTGAGTTCGCCGTTGATGATGTTGTATCCGCGCACGCAGGGTGAGCCGTTGGGATTGCTGTTGTCGAGGAACTCAAGACCGGTCGAGAGCACGTGCGCCATGGCCCGTCGTCCCACCTTCTCGCTTTCAATGCTCCCGTTTTGGCGTTGTTGACCCCCCGTCCGGACCGGTCTCGGGAGGAGAGGTTGAACTGAAGGGGTTTTAGGGGGATGTGCGAATCCATCCGACTGTCTGGAGGACCAACCATGGCGGACGATGAAGACAAGACGCTCTCCCTTCGCGTCGCGAAGGCCATTCCCAGTGATGTCGGACACGGCCGCGCGCGCGTGCCGTTTGACAATGATTTGAATCTCAAACCCGGTGATGTCATCGAGATCAAGGGCGAGCGCAGCACCGCTGCAATCGTCTGGCGTTGCCGACCGGAGGATGCCAACCTCGGTGTGATCCGCATCGACGGCATCATCCGCAAGAATGCTGGTGTCAGCCTCGGCGACCGGGTGACGATCAAGAAGGTCGAGACCAAGCCCTGCACCCGTCTGGTGCTGAGTCCGGTGATGGCCAAGCAGCAGAAGGTCCGCTTCGGACCGGGCATCGAAGGATTCGCGCGTCGTGGTCTCAACAAGCGACCGGTGGTGGCTGGAGATCGCATCTTCATCCCCGGAATGACCCTGTTCGCCGAAGCGCTTCCCTTCGCCATCGTCTCCACGGTTCCGAAAGGCATCGTCCAGGTGCTGCCCGATTCTGAGATCGTCATCAAGGAGGAGATCATGGATGAGGAGGAAGGTGGCTCGGTTTCCTCGATCATGTACGAGGACATCGGTGGGCTCGGCAATCAGTTGCAGAAGATTCGAGAGATGATTGAACTTCCACTGAAACACCCGATCCTGTTCCGCCGTCTGGGCATCGACCCACCCAAGGGTGTGCTGTTGCACGGACCGCCGGGCACGGGCAAGACGATGATCGCGAAGGCGGTCGCGAGCGAGACCAATGCTCACTTCACCAGTATCAATGGTCCGGAGATCATCTCGAAGTATTACGGAGAATCCGAGAAGCAGTTGCGCGAGATCTTCGAAGAGGCGGGCAAAAACGCACCGGCGATCATCTTCATCGACGAACTCGATTCGATCGCGCCCAAGCGCGAGGACGTCTCCGGTGAGGTCGAGCGCCGTGTGGTCGCTCAACTTCTCACCTTGATGGACGGCATGCAGGGTCGCGACAATGTGGTCGTGATCGGTGCGACCAATCGACGCGATGCGATCGATCAGGCGCTGCGACGTCCCGGTCGATTCGACCGCGAACTCGAGATCGGTGTCCCGGACAAGAATGGACGGCGCGAGATCGTCAACATCCATACGCGCGGCATGCCGATCGCGGATGATTTCGACATGGATTGGATCCTTGAGAATTCCTACGGCTTCGTCGGTGCCGACATCTCTGCACTCACCCGTGAGGCGGCGATGAAGGCGCTGCGCCGTTACCTCCCGGATATCGACCTCGATCAGGATGAGATTGCGCCCGAGATTCTGGAGAAGATGGAGGTTCAGATGAACGATTTCCGTCTGGCCATGCGAGATATCGAACCCTCCGCATTGCGCGAGATCTATGTCGAGATCCCCGAGGTGTCCTGGGATGACGTGGGCGGTCTCGATGAGATCAAGGAGCGGCTCAAGGAATCGGTCGAATGGCCGCTCACGATGCCGGAACGATTCGAGCACTTCGGCATCAAGCCGCCGCGTGGAATCGTGCTGTTCGGCGCGCCGGGCACCGGCAAGACGTTGCTCGCCCAGGCGATCGCCCACGAAGCCAAGGCGAATTTCATCACCATCAAGGGTCCCGAACTGATTTCGAAGTGGGTCGGCGAGTCCGAGAAAGCGATACGCGAGGTCTTCAAGAAGGCCCAGCAAGCAAGCCCAAGCATCATCTTCTTCGATGAATTCGAGAGCATCGCAGGCATGCGAACCCCGAACAGCGGAGAGGGTTCCGACGTGTCGAATCGCGTCGTCAATCAGCTGCTCTCGAGCATGGATGGCATCGAGACGATGGAAGGCATCATCGTCATCGCGGCGACCAACCGGCCCGAGATGATCGACCCCGCCCTGCTACGAAGCGGACGATTCGAGCGGGTCATGCACATCCCACCCCCCGACATCGGCAGTCTGCGAAAGATCCTCAAGATCCACACTCGCGACATGCCGCTCGGCAAATTCGATCTCAACAGTCTGGTCGACCGTATGGATGGATTCACCGGCGCCGATGTCGAATCCGTCTGTCGAGAAGCCGCCCTCATCGCCATGAGGGAAGACCGGAAATCGGTCGCCAAGAAGCACTTCGAGGACGCCATCGGCCGCGTCCGTCCGACGATCACCCCGGCGATGCTGGAATACTATACCAAACTCGAAGGCGAGCTAACGAGCGGCCTCAAGAGTATTCGCAGCACCTCGGACACCCTGATGGGCATCGAAAGCGTCTGATCCCGGGGCAGAGGATTGATGGGACTCGGTCGGGCTGAGTCCTTCCATGCCCGCGACCTTCTCGATGGAGTTGTGCGGTCGTCGCGTGGTCGACAGCCGCGGAGATCTGCTCGGCACGATCGCCGATCTCATCCTCGACGAGGCCAGTGGAAACGTGCTCGGGCTACTGCTCGAACTCGATTCTGGCTTGGATCCTTCTCTGCTGCCCTGGCCGACCCACGGCGAGCATCTTGTGGTGCCGACCGATGAGGTTGAACGCATCGATGAGGACATTCATTTGACCCGTTGAATCGCTGCATGGCGGTGATGTGGAGGCCTCCCATCATCACAAAACCGTCTTAAGGCTGTGTTCCGCGTCTCGCGGCTGCACATCCGTAGGGATGTGAGGGGTCCTGTGAATGAACCTACCCAAGGTCGATGTCAAGACGCTCCTGCGCTCTCAAAAAGCGCGCCGGACCGGCTTGATGATCTCGTTCTATCTGGTGCTCGCGTTGCTGCTGTACAGCATCGTCGGCACCTACCTGGTGGAGAGCGATCCACATCTGTCCGCTTACGATGATGATTGGGACGACCTGTCGGCTTTCCGCAGTGATCTGAATGACATGGGCGTCGAGACGCTCAGTCTGGTCTCGAGTCCGGTTCTGCTGCAGGAGATCGACAATCCCGAGGACACGGTCTTCATCGTCACGGGCATCGAGCAGGACACGATCTCGCTGCCACGGTTCACCGGTGATATCGACGTCGTTCAATTCAGCGAATCCGATGGTTATACGACCACTGAGATCGAGGCAATCCAGCAGTATGTCGCTGCGGGTGGCACGCTGATCGTCATGGATGACTTCGGTTGGGCCAGTGGCCTCGCCACTGCCTTCGACCTCGAATATTCCGGGCATCGGCTGTATGATGCCGAGGCCTGGGCGCGCGAACTGGATCACAATTACATCTGGATGAATGAGTCCAACCCCTACGATTACACCGGGCGAGACATGTCCCTCTCCCACCCCTGCTTCGCCGATTCGGATGGGGATGGCATCATCGATCGACTCGACTCACTGCCGGACAGTCCGGTCAACTCCCACGAGACCCCGACCGCTGAACAGGCGGGTCTCTGTGTCCAGCACCTTGAGGAAAATGGGTCGTGGAACTTCAGCACCCAGTACGATGTGCTGCTGAACTCGCCCTCGGCCTTCGACAAGAACGCGGGAGAGTTGAAGGCGAAGAATCGCTACGCGCTCGGCCGTTCGACTCAAGATTCCTACCTCGATACCAATGATGACGGCAATCTGACCGTGGGTTTCGAGGGTGGCGGCATCGAGAGCGATGAGCAGGGCCCGTTCACGATGGTCGTCAAGGTGTGCGAGCGCCGGGATTGTGATGAGCAGCCCGGCGATCCGATGGGTCGCGCGATCTTCGTCACCGATGGCTCGATTCTGATCAACGCGATCTACGACCATGAAACGGCTAATTCAGGGGGTTATGGCGATTTTGATGGCAAGGTGATTCCTGTCAATGACAATCGGCGGTGGATCCTCGACATCGTCGCCGAATCGCTGTTGATGCATACCGGGGATGACAACGGGACCTCGGCTGCGGGCAAGCAGGTGATCTTCGATGAGAGCCGCCACCAGCAGCCGAGCGCGATGGGCGACACCTACAATCTGGTCTACTACATCCTGGTCTACTTCACCAACGACTGGATGGCGATGCTGTTCCTCTTCCTCGCCCTATTCGTCGCCTTTGAGGCGGTCATCATCAAGAAGGTCGACCCCGAGCCTTGGCGACACGTGTTCAGCATCATCTACTACGGATTCGGAGACGCCAGACGATACGGTTACTATGGCCGCGCGAACAAGGTCAAGCAGGTCCTGCTGAGCCGCGTGAGGAATCTCAATTCGTTGACCCGCGACGAGTTCGATGCCTTACCGGCGCGTGAACTCCAACGCATGATCGGCGACCCGGTGCTGGTCAAATTCGTCTTCGAGGATCGCAAGTACAGCCTCGAGCAACTGGTCGCCGTGGTCAAACGGGTGAAGATGTGGGGACGCAAGTGAGGGGGGTGAGAATGGATGTGGACACGTAAGGCTGCGCTGTTGCTGACCTCGGGCATCTCGCTGGTGCTGATCGGCATGATGATCGCCAACTTCCAGTTGATGATTCTCGGCCTGATGTTCGTCGCCTTCCTGGCCATCAATTCCTGGGTGTCCGGTCATGGTGAACTCGAGGTCGTGCGCACGCTCTCCGCGGACAATCTGTACAAGGGGGATGACCTCTATGTCGAGTTGGCGATCACAAATTCCGCCTTCCGCCGCACCCAGCAGTTGGAGATCTTTGACAATGTGCCTCACGAGATGAAGCTGCGCAGTGGCCTGAATTACATGCGGGTGAATCTCGGTCCGGGAGAGACGACGCGCATCCGCTACGTGCTGCGCTGCCCGTTGCGCGGCCACTTCTCCTTCGGTCCGGTCTCGATTCGCTTCCGCAACACGTTCAACCTGTACAGCCAGGAGATGTACATCGACCATCGCTCGGGCCTGATCGTCTTCCCGCAGGTCAAGGAGATCGAGGAGGCGATGATTCGTTCCCGCACGCCGAAGATGTACACCGGCGCGACCACGCTGCGCACACCGGGTCCGGGGACCGAGTTCTTCTCGCTGCGCGAGTATGTCCCAGGCGATCCGTTCAAGATCATCAATTGGAAGGCCTATGCTCGTACGGGCATCATGATGGTCAACGAGAAGTGTCGAGATGCCGTCACAGACGTGTTCATCCTGCTGGATTCACGAGACATCTCTCGCATCGGCACCGTGCTGAAGAATCCGCTCGAGATGGGTACCGTGGCCGCAGCAAGCCTTGCCTCCTACTTCATCCAGCGGCGCGATTCGATCGCCTTGGCCGTCTATGATGACAAGTTGTCCTATCTACCCGCAGACGGCGGCGACAAGCAGTATTTCAAGGTCCTCAGCAGCCTTGCGGGCGTCGCACCCAAGGGTGACATGCCGCTGCAGGCTGTCACCAATGCGCTGGCACCGCGCTTCAGTCGTGGCAGTCCGGTGTTCATCATCAGCAGCCTCGAAGGCGATGGCACGGTGCCGCACGCGGTGCGTGACCTCGCGGGTCGCGGCCACGAGGTCGTCATCCTCTCGCCCTCGAGCATCGATTATGAGCGGCTGGTCAGCCGCATCCCGCGCATGTCGTACGAGGTCATGAAACTCGAACGGCAGAATCGGTTGTCGGCGGTCTCGGGTTATGGCGCGCGAGTAATCGACTGGATGCCTGATGTCGAGTTGAGCCAAGCGTTGCTTCAGGTGAAATTGTGAGGAGGTGAATGGATGGCAGAAGAGGTCGAGGCACAGGCGGAAGGGCTGACCACCCTGCATCTTCGCACCCTGCGCAAGGAGTGGCGCGTGGTCGGACTGCAGGTCGCAGCGAGCATCGCGCTGATCTGGCTCTTCCTCACGATGACCCGTGTCTTCGGCCATTGCCACCCGGTCTACGAGGCCGAGGGGGCGTGGTGTCCGGCGCTGGACCACACCCTCACCCTCGATGCGATCGACGAATACTTCGTCGACAGTGGAAGCGGGTTCGATGGCTTGCCGTTGCCCGAATGGATCACCGGCCAGGGCAATGAGGGCGACGGCCGCTTCTTCGTGCCGATCTTGTTGATGATGGGTATCACAGGGGCCTGGGTCGCGCTCAATTTCCAACCGCAGCGACTGCGTCGCAAGGTCATGCTCGGCTTGCTCGGGGCGATGATTCTGTTCCTCGCTGGCATGTTCCTGCTCACTTGGACCTTCGGCATGCTGACCTCGTTCGATCTCTACCTGCCGTTCGGTCATGCCGACGAATCGATGAATCATGCCAATCATCTCGTGTGGCCTTTATCGGTCTACATCCAGGTGCTCGTCGTCACGGTGGTGCTCGCACCCGTGTTGTTCGGGCTGATGGGTATCTGGGGTTTGTCCAAACGGATGGTCAATTGGTCGGTCGCATTCATGCTGGTCTTCCTCGGGCTCTATGCGCTGCTCTCCTACGAGGGTGTCGTGAGTCAGTTGGCGAGCAGTGCGGATCCCTATTCTCCGGGGCTCAATCCGCTGCCGACGCAGATCGGTGAAGCGGATACGATCGGGGGCTTGATCTCGGGTCAGGTCTGGGAGTTGTTGCTGGTGGCCCTGCTGCTGATGGTCTTCTCCGAAACTTCGCATGCGACGATCCGATTCCTCGAGTATGCCTTCCGCCTGCCAGAGTCGTGCAAGAAGGACCCCGAATACGTTCGCCAGTTCCAGAATCTGCTCAACAGCCACATGCAGCATACGGTGGTGATTCTCTCTGCGATGGCGCTGGTGACGATGCTCGCGCTGAAGTTCGACGATCTGATCATCGATGTGGTCGGTTGGGTCGGTTCGGGTCAATGGAGTGGACAGGTTCGCGAATCACTCGAGTTGCGTCTGACCTATGGCAAGGTCATCTCAGCCATGCTGTTCATCTCTTTCGTCGCCGCCATGCGCTATGTCGTACCGTGGCAGCGGGTCGCGGGGATGATCGAGGCGGCGATTCAGAATGGCAAGGGACGCACCGATCCCTGAACTCAGTCCGACTGGCTATGGACGGTTTGCACGATTCTGGCGAAGCCCTCGGCGATGATCAGGGTGAGGATCGGCAGGACACAGAGTGTGGCGAACCAGAGCAGGGGTTCGGCCCAGTCCATCTCGGCCCACATCCAGCGGGCGGCGAACACCGCGCTGATGATCGTCAGCAGCAGGCAGGCCTTCTCGACAAGATGCGGATAGCGGCGGCCTTCGGTCTCGGTGCGGCCGGCAAGGGTCCCGGCACCTTGTGCGGGGTCGTCCATCGTCGGTGGCCTCCTCAGATGTCGAGATCGGAGAGTTCACGCTCGAGATCATCGAGTGCATCTCGTTGCAGGGGGTCTGCGGGCGGGGTCACGTCATTCTCGGTGCCGTCGCGAAGTTCGGCTGCGGAGTCGACCACGGCGAGCTCGACATCGATGCTCGCCATCAGAGCGGCCTCAGAGACCTGGCCAGGTGTATCCGCAGGAATTAGACCGGCTGAGATGCGGGTCGAGATATCGACCCCATCCTTGTCCGCAGCCTCCTCGATCGGTTCCCAGGTGGAGTTCGAAGCGGGAGCGGCGCTGGCTTCTGCGGTCGGCGCTGCGGCCGGAGCCGAAGGGGCGACGACCGGCGTCGATGTGGGCGCAGGCGCGGGTGTGCTGTCCTCGACCGGGTTCATGTGGCGTACAGCCTCGGTGCTGATCTCCGGGCGTTCGTGACCGGCGAGTCCTGTCGCTTCGAAGGGCAGGCTTCCTGTACGCTGGAAGGTCCACAGCGAACCGCTCGGTTGCTCTCCGGACAGGCCCGCGACATCCAGACGTCGCAGCAGGGATTCGAGCACCTCGACGGTCTCGGCCAATCCGACGGCATCGCCGGCGGTGCGACGGTCCGCATCCAGATAGATCTCATCGAGACTTCGCTGGATCAGACGGTGCACCTCTACTGAGAGGTGGGGCAGGGCTTCGGGCATGTGGCTGAAGCGCTCGAGCGGTTTGATGTCGTCCGCGGGCAGGCCGAGGTCGACCAGACCGCGCAGAACATCCTGCAATTGGTCGAGCATCGTGACCGAACGCTCGTATGATTCGAGCAGGCCCTCAAGGTCCAGCACGACGTGTTGGACCGTCTCGGCGAGTTGGTGCTCGAGTCGGGTCTCGACCGACCAGCGGGTCAGACCGCGCACCGTGGAGGCGGTCTCGGGCGCTTGGCGCTCGAGCAGTTCCATCACCTCGCTCGACAATAGGTGACGCGGGGTGCGAGCGACCTCATCGACACTGTGCTGGATGATGCGCAGACCGCGCTCGACCGCACGGTCGAGCAGAACGATGCTGTAACCGCGGCTGCGAGCATTCGCCATGCGATCGAGCACGGGTTCGAGGCTCGACAGACCAGAATCATCGCCGAGCAGGGCCTGAGCGAGCGGTTCCTCGGACAGGCGTGCGCGGATGCGATCGGCTTCTTCGAGGTCGAGCAGGGCCATCTCATGGGCCTCTTGCAGATCCTCAGCTTGCTCCAGAAGCATTCGCAACTCGGTCTCGGATTGGGCTTTGCGAGCATCCAGATCACCGAGTTCACGTAGCAGGAGTCGGCGTTCCTCCATCATCTCGCGCAATTCGGATTGCAGGATGGTGGACTTTCGATCCGAGTCGAGCATGCGGCCGCGCTCCTCCTCCATCAGACGGCGATGGGCGTGGGCCTCGGCCTCCAGATCTGCCAATTCGGCCCGTTGGGATTCGATGCGGCGCTCGACCTCATCCAATTCACCTTGACCGGTCCGGTGGCGATCGCGCTGGGCGCCGACCTGCTCGGTTAGAACACGCTGTAGGCGCTCGTCGTGATCCAGAGACTTGCGCACCTCATCGAGACGCGTCTCGGCGGCGAGCAGTTCGGATTTGACCCGCGCCTCCTCGTTCGCCTGTTCACGCAGATCGGCCAGCAGCGACTCGCGTGAATCGAATTCACCGAGCGCCTTGGCCAGTTCCTCAGCGCGGTTCTCGACCATGTGTTCGAGTTCGGACACCCGCTTTGCGAGCCGGTCTGAGAGCGCCGAGGCATCGTCAGCCGAACCATCCGCCGCTCGGATGCGGGCGGTCAGGTCATCGACCTCGCGATGCAGCGCGCTGCGCTCATCTCGCGCTTCGCCAAGCGCGCCTTCGAGTTCATGCATGGAATCCTGAGCGCTGTCACGAGCCGCACGGGCATCGCCGACCTCACGCTCGAGTCGTCCCTTCTCCCGCTCGAGAGAGATCTGGGCGTGTTCCAACTGCTCAAAGCGCTGGCGAACCCCGCCTCCAGCGGGTGTGAGTACCTTGGCACTGGAGACCGGCATTAGCTTGGCCGTGGCGGCCCCGCCTTCGAGCATCTTCCAGGTCGAGCGTCCCATCTCCATCGCCTCGATGCCGAGGTCGAATCCGAGCAGGGCGTCCAGACGGCCGACCAACAGACGCTTGCGATCCTCGGAGCGTGTCCGGCAATCCGCGATCGCATCGGTGAGGTGAGCCAGAGAGAACTCCTCCACGGTCGAGCCCTCAAGGGTCAGCCGGGCGCGGCGGTCGAGGCGATGCAGGCGAAGGCGACGGGTCGAGGCCGTCATCGTGTGAACCGCATCCGAAAGCGTCGCACCGCCGGTCTCGCGAATACCGGATGGCACACCCTCGATCAGCACGATTGAGACCGAATCCGCAGACTCGGTCATCGATTCGAGATGGCCCGTGACCCGGTCCTCATGGGCGATGCGCAGGTGGGAGATCAACTGGTCGACCCCAGACTTGGTCTCCTTGACGATGAAACCCTCTGGCAGCTCAGCCCCTTCCACGAGAACATCTTCGGTGGCGGTCGTCACCAGACTGGCCGCATTGGAGAGCACGCTCGCCGCATCGGCGGAATGGCGACACCAGATGCCGAGTCCGGCCTGGCCGGCTTCGGTGAGCGTGAGTTGGCCTTGCGCCAGCCGAAGGGTGGCGGACAGGGATTCACTCTGCTCGAACTTGGTTGACAATCGGGAGAGGTTCTCATGGCCGAGCACGGCGAGATCCTCTGGCGCCGAGGGCAGTTCCCCTGCCGAATGGATTAGCACGCCTTCCTCGAAGGCGATTGCACCCATGACCTCCTCGGATTCGACCAAGTGGTCGACCAGGAGGGCGAGATCTTTGGTTTCGATGGGCAACGCCGCCGCACCCTGAGCGAGCAGGGCCGCGACGTCCTCAGGGTCTGGAAAGGCCTCGGGAATGCGCCGCGCGACCTCGGTGAAGTGAGGGATC
>Ga0066376_10004199_pt1 | contig 12589 bp, 1 predicted proteins | sample Knorr_S15_td_Bot_FD_77009 | JGI IMG/M metagenome (GOLD analysis project Ga0066376, IMG submission 77009) | Marine microbial communities from Southern Atlantic Ocean transect - Knorr_S15_td_Bottom_ad_5009_LV_A | ecosystem: Environmental > Aquatic > Marine > Oceanic | place: Southern Atlantic... | reverse complement strand
TGAATCTCGACGGGCCCAGTCTGAATGTGCAGTCCGCCTGTTCGACATCGCTGGTTGCCGTAGCAATCGCCTGCCAATCGATAAGAGAAGGCCGCTGCGACATGGCTCTGGCCGGAGGAGTGACCCTCAGCTTCCCGCAAGTCAGAGGGTATCTCCACAAGGAAGGCATGGTCTTGTCTTCCGACGGGCACTGTCGAGCCTTCGATGCAGACGCTGATGGAATGGTGGGCGGGAGCGGCGCGGGTGCCGTCTTGCTGAAGTCGCTCGATGACGCTGTCGCCGAAGGCGACACGATTCTCGCGGTGGTCAAGGGCAGTGCAATCAACAACGATGGCGGCGACAAGGTCGGGTATACGGCGCCGAGCGAGAAAGGCCAAGCGCGCGCCATTGAGGCAGCACTGACGGCCGCCGGTGTGGAGCCGGAATCTATCGGCTACATCGAGACCCACGGTACCGGGACGTCATTGGGAGATCCGATAGAAGTCGCCGCGCTCACCCGAGTCCATGCAGGACGGCCAGCGGGATCCTGCGCGATCGGATCGGTGAAGACCAACGTCGGACACCTGGACGCGGCAGCGGGAATTGCGGGATTCCTGAAGACGGTCCTCTGCCTGCGACACGGACAGATCCCGCCCAGCCTTCATTTCAGTCGCCCCAACCCCAGGATCGACTTTGAGAAGGGCCCCTTCCACGTCGCGACCGAACTCACAGATTGGCCGCGCCCCGACCGTTTTCCACGCCGGGCAGGCGTCAGCTCCTTCGGGATTGGCGGTACCAACGCGCATGTGATCGTGGAAGAGGCGCCGGAGTACGGGAGTACGTCAGATACCCGTCCGTGTCTTCCCTTTGTCATCTCCGCGCGTTCTCCGGAGGCACTGCGTGAGGTCCGAGCTCGGCTGTCTCAGTACCTCGTGGAGAACCCGACAGTGCATCCCGGCGATCTCGCTTTCACCCTGGCCCTGGGAAGACACGCCTTCGTCGAGCGTTCTTTCACCACTGCCCGCACGACGGGCGAGTTGCTGGCACGCCTCGAGGATCCATCCACGGAAATGATGCAGTCCGGTGAATGTCCATCCTCCGACCGACCGGTCGTTTTCATGTTCCCCGGACAGGGCTCGCAGTACGCGGGCATGGGGCGCGACCTGTACAAAACCGAACCGGTGTTTCGTGAGCAGCTCGATCTCTGCGCGGAGATTCTTGAGCCATTGATCGAGCAGGACCTTCGGGATGCCCTCTTCCCCAGCGGTCACAATGACGACCACGCCGATGAGGCACTTCGGCAAACGCGTCTGACGCAACCCGCGCTCTTCGCCGTCGAGTACAGCCTGGCCCAATTGTGGATAAGTTGGGGCGTTCGGCCTGCCGCGATGATCGGCCACAGCATCGGTGAATACGTCGCCGCGTGCCTGGCCGGTGTCTTCAGGCTGGAGCAGGCACTCCAGATCGTCAGTGCGCGGGCACGCCTGATGCAACAGCTCCCCGGGGGCTCCATGCTCGCCGTGCCCATGACAGAAGAGGAATTGGCCCCTTACCTCGGCAGCGAGTTGGATCTGGCCCTGCACAATGCCCCCAAGGCGCTGACCGTTTCGGGGAGCGACATTGCCATCCAGGCGCTCCAGAGCAGGCTGGCGGCGGACCAGATCCCGAGCCGTCCACTCCGCACGTCTCACGCATTCCATTCGCGCATGATGGAGCCCATCCTGGAACCGTTCATCCAGACCCTTTCCAGGATGGACCTTCAGCCCGCCAACATCCCCTTCGTCTCGAACCTCACGGGAGACTGGATCACCGCGGCGCAGGCCGCTGATCCCTCCTACTGGGGCAGACACCTGCGAGAGCCCGTCCGCTTCTGTGACGGACTTTCCCTCCTGCTCAAGGGGGCTGACCACGCCTTACTTGAAGTCGGGCCGGGCAAAAGCCTCAACGCCTTTGCCCTGGCCAACCCGGCTCGCAAAGCGGAGCAGCCAATCTTGCTATCGCTGATCCGCGCCGAGCGGCAACAGGCGGACCAGGAGTTCCTGCTGAACACGCTCGGCCGCCTGTGGCTCACGGGTGTCCCAATCGATTGGGCCGGATTCTTTGCGCGGGAACGCAGATGTCGGATCCCCCTGACCACCTATCCCTTCCAGAGAAACCGGTACTGGATCGATCCGCCCCCCTCGCCGGCAGGTAGCCGACGGGCGCTCGTGCGAGATCCTCTGAACCAGTGGTTCTGGTGCCCTACCTGGAAGCAGCTGCGACACAGCGGCGCGTCTCGCGACCTATCGCAAACTTTCTGGCTTCTGTTCCTGGACGAACTGGGACTGGGTGAACGCATCGCCGGGAGACTCCGGTCGGTTGGCGCCCATGTCGCCACAGTTACCGTCGGTGACCGTTTTCAGCAACTCGACGCGACCCGCTTCGCAATGAAGCCGGGCGAACCGGTCGGTTATGGGAACCTGGTCGTTGCGCTTCGGGAGCAGGACTTTTCGCCCTCGGATATTCTGCACATGTGGCCTCTCGATGCCTGCGACCCGCAGTCCTCCCCGCCTGATCCTGGACCGGTACTGAGCCGGGGGTTCTACAGCCTCCTTTCCCTGGCGCGGGCTCTGGGTGCTGAAACGCCGGGCAACCGACCCCGAATCCACAATGCCACCTCAAACATATTCAGCGTTCTCGGTGAGCCTTTCGGCTCAGCCGTCTCCGCCACGGTTCTCGGCCCGGTGGAAGTCATTCCCAAGGAATATGCCGGATTCATGTGCAGAAATATCGACTTGGACCTACCACGAGGAGAGCGACTGAGGGAGGGAACCTCGATCGAGGCGCTGTGGAACGAGTGTATCTGCGACACCGACTCGTCGGTCGCGCTCCGCCATGGGTACCGGTGGGTCCGCGTCTTTGATCGGGTCGACCTCCGAGCGGCCACCGGCACCCCCGTGAAAATCCGGCAAGGTGCAACCTATCTGGTAACCGGCGGACTAGGGGGCATCGGGTTTGTCCTGTCCCGCTATCTCGCCCAGACGGCCCAAGCCAACCTGGTCCTCGTCGGCAGAACCCGCCTGTCCCATATCGACGGGGCCGGTCCGGCAACTGACTCTCACCGACAGAAACTTGAGCGTCTCCAACAACTGCGGTCATGTGGAACACGCGTCGACTACTACGCGGCGAATATCGCCGATCTGGAGCAGATGGAGAACGTGATCCGCAAGGCGGAAGAGGACCACGGAACCATCCGGGGCGTGGTTCACGCCGCAGGAGTTGCGGGCGGCGGCGTCATCCAGAACAAGGCCCACAATGAATGCGACCGCGTCCTGGAACCCAAGGTGAAAGGCACTCTCGTCCTCGAGAAGATCTTCCGAGCGCGCACGATCGATTTTCTGCTCCTCTGCTCCTCCACCAGCGCGCTACTGGGGGAGTTCGGCCAGGCAGACTACGCGGCGGCGAATATCTTCCTGGATTCGTTCGCCAGCCGCGCCGCGACGACCGAGCCGTGGATCTGTTCTGTCAACTGGGATACGTGGAAGGAAATCGGCATGGCCGCTGAGACCGAGGTACCTGCAACGCTGCAGGCGGCCAGAAGCGAGATCCTCGCTGCCGGTATCACCAGCGCGGAGGGAATCGAGGTCTTTGAACAGATTCTGTCTTCGAACCTTTCTCAGGTCGTCGTATCGACCCGCGATTTTCAATCGCGTCTGGATCGCGAGCGAGAGTTCTCACCCGATGCCATCTCTATCGACGGCGAAGCCGGCCCCCACCACGAGCGCCCGGCGCTCGCCAACGAGTTCAAGGCGCCCGAGACTCCGACAGAGAAGGCGGTTGCCAGGATCTGGGGGAACTCCCTCGGCATCCATGGCGTCGGCTCCGACGACGACTTCTTTCAGTTGGGCGGCCACTCGCTGCTGGCCACGCAGGTCATCTCCCGAATCCGCGAGGAATTGGGTGTCGAGCTGCCGTTGCCGAGTTTCTTCAATCACCCGACCCTCAGCAATATGGCCGACACCATCGACACGATCCGCTGGGCCTCTCAGCAGGAATCGGCCTCATCACCGAACACGGATGGACAACGAGAGAAGTTTGAGATTTGAACAGAGAGAGAAAGAGCAGACCCATCGAAGAGTTCCTGTCCAGCCTCCGCCGGAACGACGTGGCGATCGCCATCCGCGGAGACCTTCTCGTCGTCGACGCGCCCGAGGGGATAGTGACAGCCGAGCTGCGCGACCAGATCGCGGGCCGCAAAGCGGAGATCCTCGAATTCCTCCGCGAGGCGGGCGCCGGTGCCGTCGAACCAATCACGGCGACGCCTGGCGACGGACCACCGCCCCTCTCCTTCGCTCAGCAGCGCATGTGGTTCCTCGATCAGCTGGAGAGCCAGTCCACGGCATTCAATTCTCCCGTACAGATGCGCTTCCGCGGGCCGCTGAACGTCGAGGCCCTTGACAAGAGCATCGCGGAGATCCTCAGGCGTCACGAAGTGCTGCGCACGAACTTTCCCGTTCGCGACGGGAGGCCCGTCCCGGTAGTGCGCCCCCCCGGCCCCTCCGGCCTCGAACTGATCGACTGCTCTTCCAGTGGAGAGACCAAAAAAGAGCGGATCGTCCGTGACCGGATGCAGGTGGAGGCGACGACACCCTTTGACCTCGCCTCCGATCCCCTGGTGCGCACCGTGCTCCTGCGCCGCGATAGGGAAGACCACGTTCTGCTGCTGACCACTCACCACATCGTGGCTGACGGCTGGTCCATCGGCATCTTTCTCCACGAACTGTCCAGCCTTCATAGGGCCTTTGACCAGGGCGCGCCCCATCTCCTGCCCGAGCCCGAATTTCAGTATGCGGACTTTGCCCGCTGGCAGCACAGAACGATTGCGGGCCAGAAGCTCGAACGCGACCTCGCGTATTGGAAGAGTGTCCTTGAAGCGGCTCCGGACCTGGTCGCCCTGCCGACCGACAGACCCAGACCAGCATTCTACCGTTACCAGGGAGGCAAGGTCCCATTTGCTGTCGGACGGAAACTCACTGAGAACCTGAAGTCGCTCGCGGGACGGGAGAACGCGACCTTGTTCATGGCTCTGCTGGCCGCTTACACCGCCCTGATTTCAAGGATCAACGGTCTCAAGGATATCGTCGTTGGCTATCCGATCGCAGGACGACGACGGAAAGAAATTGAACCTCTCATCGGGTGTTTCGTCAACACCTTAGTGCTGCGCAGCGACCTCTCGGATCATCCGACGTTTCGCCAACTCGTCGCTCAGGTCCGCGCCAGTTCGGCCGAGGCCTACGAGCATCAGGACCTGCCGTTCGAGAAGCTCGTAGATGAACTGCAGCCCGAACGCAACCTCGGCCACAACCCGCTCTTTCAGATCGCATTTCTCTTCCAGAATGTGCCCATGGCGTCCCCGGATTTTCCGGGGATGGAGATCCTGCCGCGGGGTGATTGGCAGTTCACGCCAGGGGCGACCTTCGATATGACCCTGGTGATGGAGGAGACGAAGGAGGGCGGCCTGCGGGGCGATCTGGAGTACAATCGAACCCTTTTCGACCACGAGACTGTGGAGCGGATCGCCGCCATGTATCAGACCTTCCTGGCGGCGGCCGTCAAGGCGCCCTGCACGCCGGTTCCCGACCTGGAGATCCTCGACCCTCCCACCCGCGAGCACCTCCTCTTCGCGCGAAACGAGACGCGCGTCGACTATCCGAGATCGCTTTCCGTGTCGCGCCTCTTCGAGCGCCAGGTTGAAGAGACGCCTGACGACGTCGCCATCGTCTGCGAAGACCTGACGGCGACGTATCGTGAACTCAACGAGCGGGCCAACCGACTGGCCCGGCTGCTGCAATCCCGCGGCATCGGCCGCCGCTCCATCGTAGGCGTAATGCTCGATCGATCCATCGACCTGCTCGCCGGCCTGCTCGGCATCATGAAGTCCGGCGCGGCCTATCTGCCTGTCGACGCCTCCGATCCGGACGGCCGCATCCGTCAGATCCTGGAAAGCAGCGGTATCGACCTGTTGCTGACACGAGACGGTGCGCTGTCGGGCCGCGATGGATTTGCCGATTACGAGGGGCGCATGCTGGATGTCTCCGACCGCGCCGCCCTGGCTTGCGCGAGCGGCAACCTGGAGAATCCGATCGAGAGCTCGGACCCGGCCTACGTGATCTATACTTCCGGCTCCACAGGCGAACCGAAGGGCGTCATCGTCGAACACGGCGGGCTGACGAACTATGTCTGGTGGGCAAGGAAATACGTCGCCGGAGAGAGGATGGACTTCCCTCTCTACACCTCTCTGTCCTTCGACCTGACCGTCACCTCCCTCTACGTTCCGTTGATATCAGGAGGCCGAATCATCGTCTACGGCGGGTCCGCCGAGAGCGGGGTGCCGATCATTCTGCAGGTCTTTCAGGACAAAACCGCCGACATCGTCAAGCTGACTCCAGCCCACCTGTCGCTCATCAAGGACCTCGACCTCAAGGACTCGAGGGTGAGAAAGCTGATCGTGGGAGGGGAGGATCTGAGGACGGACCTCGCGCGCAGGATCCACGAGGTCTTCGGTGGAAGCGTCGAGATATATAATGAGTACGGCCCGACCGAGGCGACCGTCGGCTGCATGATCCACCGGTACGATCCCGAGAAGGATACGGCTGCATCGGTCCCTGTCGGCTTACCTGCCGACAATGCGCGGATCTACCTGCTGGACGACCGTCGCAATCCGGTTCCTCCTGGTGCCGTCGGCGAGATGTACATCTCTGGCGCCGGGGTCGCCAGGGGCTACCTGCACCGAGAAGAGTTGACCCGCGAGCGCTTCTCTCAAGACCCCTTTGTTTCGGGAGCCCGCATGTATCGCACCGGAGACCTGGCACGATGGCGCAACGAAGGCGTCATCGAGTACTGTGGCCGCGTCGACAGGCAGGTGAAGATCCGCGGTATCCGAGTCGAATTGGGGGAGATCGAAGCGGCGCTCAGCTCCCACGAAAGCGTGCGCGAATGTGTCGTCGACGTCGTACAGATGAGCACGGACACCGAGACTGAGCGCGACCTCGACTACTGTGTACAGTGTGGACTCGCCTCCAACTACCCCGGAACTACGTTCGACGAACGAGGGCACTGCAACCAGTGCAGTGCCTACGAGCAGTACCGGCACAAGGTGGATCCGTACTTCAGGGACATGGATGAACTCGAGACGATCCTGCACGCCGCTGCAGAGAAGAAGCAGGGAGAATACGACTGCATCGTGCTGTTCAGCGGAGGCAAGGACAGCACCTACACCTTGGCCAGGCTCGTCGACATGGACCTCAGGATCCTCGCCTATACCCTGGACAACGGATATATCTCCGAGCAGGCGAAGGACAACATTCGCCGAGTTGTCGAGGCGCTCGAAGTCGACCACGTCTTCGGTACAACGCCTCACATGAATGCGATCTTTGCCGACAGTCTGACACGGCACAGCAATGTGTGTAACGGCTGTTTCAAAACGCTCTACACCCTCAGCATGAACCTCGCCCGCAGTGAGGGAATTCCATGCATCGTCACCGGCCTGAGCCGTGGGCAGCAGTTCGAGACGAGACTATCGAACTTCTACCGCTCCGACGATTTTTGTGCCGAGACAGTCGATCGGTTCATTAAGGAAGCGCGCAAGGTCTATCACCGGCTGGACGACGAAGTGTCGCGCCGGCTGGACGTGGAGGCCTTCAAGGAAGACCGGACGTTTGACGAAATCCAGATCCTCGACTTCTATCGGTATTGCGATGTCGGCCTGACTGATCTGTACGACTATCTGGAGATCAGACTTCCCTGGGTGAGACCCTCCGACACCGGACGCTCCACCAACTGCAGGATCAACGATGTCGGGATCTACATCCACAAGAAGGAACGCCACTACCACAATTACGCCCTGCCCTATGCCTGGGACGTCCGCATGGGCCACAAACAGCGGGACACCGCGCTCGAGGAACTGGACGACAGGATCGACGTCGACGAAGTCCGGCGCATGCTGGCCGAAATCGGTTACGACGAGAACGGCAAGGATCAGAAACGACCTGAAGCCGTCCTCACGGCTTACTTCGTGCCGGCAGCGGCGGTTGAACCCAAGGAGCTCCGAGGGCACCTGGCCGATCGGCTTTCCGATGCCATGATCCCGACCTTTTTCGTTCCGGTCGACGAAATCCCGCTGACCCAGAACGGCAAAGTGGACCGCAGCGCCCTCGCCGCGATCCAGTTCGCGCGGGAGAGCGTCGACATTGAACACGTGGCACCCCGAACTGCTGTCGAGCAGCGGCTTGTGTCTATCTGGTGTCAGCTGCTGGGTTTGGATCGGATCGGTATACACGACAACTTCTTCCGACTGGGCGGCCATTCCCTCCTGGCTGCGCAGGTCATAGGCCGCATCGCCCAGGACCTGCACGTGGAACTGCCTGTAGGCGTTCTCTTTGACAAGGCCACCATCGAGGAGCTGGCATCTGCCGTCGCCGAAAAACAGTCCGGACTCGGAGTCGACGAGACAGGGCTGGAGGATATCCTGTCCGCAGTCGAGGCGATGACTGAAGAAGAGGCCAGAGACCAGCTCCTGCGCCGGAGCCACTGAACCAGGCGAACGCATCGGTAAACGGTAAAAATGTCGCACTCTGCAGAACTCGATTTCGACGATACGCTCGAGGTACCGGGGATGACCCCCGAGCTCCGGGCCCGCCTCGAGCGACTTTCGCCCGAGAAGAGGCAGCTGGCAATCGACAGGTTGCTGGCGAAATCCGCGCATGGCAGGAACACCCGGGCAGCTGCCGCGGACGCCCTGGTCCCGGTCGCTCGCGACGGAGATCTGCCCCTGTCCTTCGCGCAGGAGAGACTGTGGGTACTCCACGAAATGGATCGAGGCGACGCGGCCTACAACATCCCCGCGGCTCTCGTCCTGACTGGCCAGCTTCGACTCGCTGCGTTGAAGCACGCACTCCGAGAGATCGTCAGGCGCCATGAGACACTGCGCACGACGTTCGACGTCCGCGACGGGGTCCCGGTCCTGAAGATCGGGAGCGAAGCGGACCTGGATCTGCCCCTTGAGGACCTGACGCATCTTCCGGAACTAAAGTTGAATGAGGCGCGCCGCAGAGCTGCCAGAGAGCTCGAAGAACCCTTTGACCTTCGTGCGGGTCCCGTGATCCGAGGGCGGATACTCCGGCTCGATCCGGATCGCCATGTCCTGCTTCTGACCGTGCATCACATCGTCGCCGACGGCTGGTCGATGGCGATCATCGTCCGCGAGCTCGAAGAGCTGTATCGGACGCTGGCCTCCGGAGTCCCCTTGCCGCCGCGGGAACTCTCGTTCCAATATGCCGACTACGCCGCATGGCAGCGAAATGCGCTGCAGGACGGCGCTCTAGAGCCCGAGCTCTGCTACTGGACGAAACAACTGGAAGGCGCTCCGGCGGTCCTCGACCTGCCCTCAGATCGCCGCCGACCACCAGTCAGATCCTCGCGCGGCGGTACCGTTCCCTTTGAGATCGGCCCTGCTCTTTCTGAGGATCTGCGCATCTTGGGTCAAAGGGCCGAAGCGACTCGCTACATGGTCCTGCTGGCAGCCTTTTCGGCCTTTCTATATCGGATCAGTGGACAGGACGATCTCGTCATTGGCTCGCCGTTTGCAGGCAGGACGCACAGAAAGCTCGAACCGCTGGTTGGGTTTTTCGTCAACACCCTTCCCTTGCGGTGCCAGCTCTCCGGGAATCCGACGTTTCGGGAATTCCTGAGTCGCGTGAGGCGCACCGTGGCAGATGCCAATGCGCACCAACAGCTGCCTTTTGAGAAACTGGTCGAGAATCTGAATCCCGATCGGAATCCGAGTCACACCCCGATCTTCCAGGTCGTCTTCGGCTACCAGGAGGACCCGCCCGCCGCCATCGATCTTCCGGGACTCGACATCACCCCTCTTGAGATGGACGGAGTGACATCTAAACACGATCTGACTCTCTTGATCGAGAACAGAGGCGATACTCTCAGCGCACTCCTCGAATACAGCAGCGACCTGTTCCTGCCCCGAACCGCCCGCCGCTACGCCGAGTGCTTCCAGCAGATGCTTCATTTGATCGCCGAGTCCCCCGATACTCGGCTGGACGAGATCCGGCTGCTCGCGAAAGAGGATAAGATCGCGATCTCCCGGTGGAGTGGAACATCTATTCCGTATCCATCAGACCGCTCCATCCACAGCCTCTTTGAAGAGGAAGCGGAGAAACACCCTCAATCGCTCGCGCTGGTCACCGACCAGGGATCTCTGACGTACCGCAAGTTGAACGAACGGGCCAATCGGCTCGCCCACGTCCTGCTTGCTCGCGGCGTCACCCCGGGTATGTCCGTCGGGATCTGCCTGCGGCGCGGCGTCGACTTGGTCACAGGAATTCTCGCGATTCTGAAATCGGGGGGCGCATATGTCCCGCTGGACCCGGAGTATCCCCGCGAACTACTCCAATTCATGTTGGACGACGCAGAGACCCAAGTCGTAGTGACGGATTTCGAGACGAGGCCCCGTGTCGAAAATGCCGACTCGCATCGGCACATCCAGGTCTTGTGCGGTGACTTGGAAGAATCGGTCGACGGCGCGGCCAATCCCGGAATTCTCACTGCGGCGAATCAGGTCGCCTACATCATGTACACCTCGGGCTCGACAGGATCGCCCAAGGGCGTCGAAATCCCTCACCGCGCCGTCGTTCGCCTGGTGAGGGAGAACGACCTCATGGAATTCTCCGAAAGGGAGGTCTTTTTTCAGTTCGCACCCGGTTCGTTCGACGCCTCGACACTGGAGCTCTGGGGACCTCTCCTCAACGGCGGCAAGCTCGCCATCCCTCCGCCACAGGCCCTGTCCCTGGATCAACTGGGAGAGCAGGTCAACAGGCACGGGGTCACGACCCTCTGGCTCACATCCGGCCTGTTCAACTTGATGGTGGACGAGAGGATCGACGACTTGCGGGGAATCCGCCAGCTGCTGGCGGCCGGCGACGTACTGTCCGTCTCCCACGTGCAGAAGGCCCTGGAGGCCTTGCCAGACACACGTCTGATCAACGGGTACGGACCCACTGAGAATACGACGTTCACCTGCTGTTTCACGATCCCTCGGGAAGACTGGACAGACCGCTCGATTCCCATCGGGCGTCCGATCGCCAACACCCACGTGTGTATCGTCGACCAAAACCTGCGTTTGGTTCCCCCTGGCGTTGCCGGAGAACTCTTGATCGGAGGCGACGGGCTGTTTCTCGGATACAAGAATCAGCCGGAGTTGAATCGGCAGAAGCTGATCCGGGACCCGTTCTCGAGCCGAGCCGACGATCGCCTGTACCGGACAGGCGACCGAGTCCGTTATCTGGAAGATGGCACGATCGAATTCATCGGAAGATTGGACGACCAGGTGAAAATCCGGGGCTTCCGCGTCGAGCCCGGCGAGATCGAGTCGGTCCTCGTGCAGCATCCGGACCTGCGAGAGAGTGTCGTCGTCGCTCGTCAGGATTTCGGGCAAAAGGAGCTGGCCGCCTACGTTGTGAGAGAGGAATCCCCCGGCCGTCCACGGACGACGGACGCCGAGCTGGTCGAAGCACTGCGGGCATTCATCGACCAGAAACTACCCTCTCACTTGACACCCTCCTCCCTGACCGTGCTCGACGCTCTGCCTCTCAGTCCAAACGGCAAGGTGGACCGGGCCAGACTACCCGTGCCCTCGGCGCCCGTCGCCCAGACCCTACCGGTCGCCCCGGGAAACGACACGGAACAGAAGCTCTGGGAGTTGTGGCGAGACGTGCTCGGCCGTGAGGCGGCTAGCACCGCCGACAGCTTTTTCGATATCGGTGGGAATTCTCTGTTGGCCACGCAGATCATCTCTCGGATCCGGAGGCACTACGGCCTCGACATTCCAATCCACGATCTGTTTCGCTACTCGACGATCCGGGATCTCGGCACACGCATCGATCAGCTCCGCAGCCGCGGAACGGAGACCTCACAAGCCGATATTTGCCGCCTACAACCGCAACCGGGCCAAGCGGCCGAACTCTCCTTCGCCCAGGAGCGGCTCTGGTTTCTCGATTGCCTCGAGCCCGATAATCCTTACTACAATGTCGCCTTCGCCCACCACATCAGTGGCCCTCTGGAGGTAACCGCCCTGGAGCGGAGTCTGACCGCTGTGGTGCAGAGACACGACGCGCTCCGAGCTTCCTTCATTGGGGGGGATGAACAGGCCCACATACGTCTTCACGACAGCATCGCGATCCAGATTCCTGTGACGGACATGCGGGATGTCGACGACCTGGACCGTGAGGTAATCCGCAGGTCCCATGAGGAGGCGCGCCTAGTCTTCGACCTCGCAAAGCCCCCCCTGCTGCGCGCTCGACTGCTCGTGACCGGCGCCGAGCAGTACGTCCTTCTCATGACGATGCACCACATAGTGTCGGACGGCTGGTCGCTGGGCGTGCTCGTGCGCGAGCTCGTCGCCTACTACATGCACTTCACGACGGGCGAACCGACGCAGCTTGCTGAGCTACCGATCCAGTACGCCGACTTCTCTAGATGGCAGAAGAAGTGGTTCGAAGGCGACCAGGCGACGAACCAGCTTTCTTACTGGCAGCGGCAGCTCAGTGGCTTTCCGACCGAG